>Ga0307987_1001228_pt1 | contig 14321 bp, 12 predicted proteins | sample EllFjometagen181_FD_203157 | JGI IMG/M metagenome (GOLD analysis project Ga0307987, IMG submission 203157) | Marine microbial communities from Ellis Fjord, Antarctic Ocean - #181 | ecosystem: Environmental > Aquatic > Marine > Unclassified | place: Southern Ocean | collected 2014-10-08
ATAAAACCGGGCCATCTGAATCGTTGCCGATGCAATTCTTATGGTTTCCGGGGCACCAACAGCTGAAACCATTGTCCGCATATCCATGGGTGCTGAAGTTGAGCCGTAAACAACGGGTGTTCCCGGGTTTACAATCTGGGTAAGAACAACTCCTGCAAGAATTTCTGCATTTCCAAGGGTCAGTAATGAGGGAAGTGACACGGGGCCACTGGCACCGGCCTGGATCATATTTGTAATCACCACGGGCTGCCGAACCCTGGCCATCTCAACAATCACTTTTGCCTGCTCCTCTGCGTACTGCAGAGGAGACATGACATTCACTACCGCCGTCATGACGGGTCTCTGTTCAAGTTTTTCTTTGCCGCCAAACAGAATTCCCGCCATTTCAATGGTATTACGGGTTGCCGTACCAACGCCGGAAGAGGCAAATATCGGTTTTTCACAGAGGGTGATATAGGAGAGCATCAAATCTAATGGAGCCGTGACGCCGGGGATATCCATGGGCTGTACCATGACAGACCCGCCCACATCCAATTGATCCGAGGTCTGAACCAGTTTGCAGCATTTTCTGTAATCTGCGAGTGTTGCCGGGCGCTGGTTTCCTTTTGCATCTGCAATATTGGGAGCACCACCCGTTGGAGCGAATACAAAATTTTCATTGCCGATATCAACCGTATATTCCGGGTTTCTGGCATGGAGTTTAAATTCTGAAATTGTTGATTGTAATGCATTGATAATTTCTTTTTCCCGAAAGAAAACTTTGGTCCCACTGGTTTTAAATCCACGATGTTTAAAGAGAGCGGCAACGGATTCATTGTTGAAATCTACACCGGTCCGGCTTAGGATTCTTAAGGAGCTCTCATGGATCAAGGTAAGGTCATCATTGGAAAATGTCTGCATCCTGTCAGCTATTTTTTTTTTGTCATTTGTCATTTTGAAATATTCTTTCCTGGGTGGTTCATATGGTTTAACGACAAAATCTGCCGTACACACCTGCACAGGTTTATCTGTTGAAATAAGTATTATCCCCGGAATCCCACCGGAACAGATGCGGGTTCGACGCTTTAAATTTTTATACTCAAGCTTTATTCAATATTTTCCCCTGACCTTGATCCACCGGATCGCAGATGGGCTGCAACGGAAGAACGTTACATCAAAAAGTTGTTAATTGCAAAATTATTAACAGTCTCAGGAATTTTGAATCAAAACCCTACACAAGATATTGCAATTGACGGGGAAAATTTGATTGCCCACAGGGTCAATCAAATTTTTATATAAACCCTGAATGGAAATGAGTGACAATGGATTGAGAATACTCTGACATGCGGCTTTACCCGAAGGCAATTTGAAGAATTGGTGCCCATAGAGTTACGATTGCCCGGGCCATGAAAGCACTTAAAAAAGCGGGGAAAATTATCATTGAGGACGCCCTTGACCTGATTTATTATTACCGCCTGACAAAGGAAAACCGCATTGGAATGGTTTAGATTAGCTTAACCCTGCCAGCCAGCTTATTTGTATATCTCGATCTTTTTTAATATTTCCACAAATTTTTCCGTTTGAGCGGGATCTTTATAAGGCAGTTTTTGTTCCCACTTTTCATGCAGAATATTCTTATTTTCTTTCAAAACTTTTTTTGCAGCGATCACGAATTGTTCTTTCATCCCTTTGGCATCGTAAGATGCTGCCATCAAAAAGTGTGATGGCCAGAAACCCGGATCTTGATCAACAGCCTTCTGAAGGTTTAAAATAGCATTATCATAATCCTCTATCAAAAAATAGGCATGACCCAGACCATATAAATACCAGACAGGATATCTCGGATCCAAACGCATGGCCTTGATAACTAATTCAATCCCCTGTTCAGGATTATTTGAATAGGTCAACAGCTCTCCATAAGTGGCCAGCCACTCAGCATTATTCGGATCAAGGGCAATTGCTTTTTTTATCTTTTCAATGCCGGCCTCATGCTGCTTGGTCCACAGATAATAATGGGCCAGTTGGCTGTAACCGGACGGTTCTTCCGGATTGATTTCAATTGTTTTTTTACCCCACTCATAGACTTTATCTAAAATTGCCTGATCTTTGTCCGGTCCAAAAACCCATTGTGTAAAAAAGGTTTTCCCCATTGCTGAATAGGCTTTTGCAAAATCCGGATCCAGCCGGATGGCCTCTTGGAGAAGTTGCCTTCCTTTTTCCAATTTTTCAAGATCAGTTGTGTTGCACAAATCCTTTGCCTTAAGATAGTAATCATAGGCTTCAAGATTATCGGTTTTTTTCACCATGATCCGTTTTTTATCTCCGCTTGTTACCTGGACTGCAAGAGCTGTGACAATTTTTTCACGCACCTCATCCTGAACCGTAAAAATATCCTTTAAATCACGGTCATATCGTTCAGCCCAGACATGGCCCTCTGTTTTTGAATCAATAAGTTGAGCAGTAATCCTGACACGGTCACCCACCTTTCTGACACTGCCCTCAAGAATATATCGGACACCCAGCTCACGACCGATCTCATCAATCTTCACATTCTTGCCTTTGTAAGAAAACACAGAATTACGGGAAATAACAAAAAGTCCTGAGATCTTGGAAAGATCTGTTATCAAATCTTCTGTAAGCCCATCGGAAAAGTATTCCTGTTCTGCGTCACCGCTCATATTCATGAAGGGTAATACGGCAATGGACGGCTTGTCCGGAATACTTAGGTTCATTAACTTTTGTTTGATAATCTTCCGACGTTCCGCATGGTTAAAAGAGGTATTATTCCTAAAAAGGATATTGATACCGGCAATTAATATGACTAAAACAAGCCCGATAACCAGCCATTTTTTACGTTTATACAGTGGATCATCTTTTATACATTTGTAATTGAGCTTTCCAGCAGAAGCAGGATCGGTCAGAACTCTGTACACTGGAACAGGGTCGGTAATATTTTTGAGTTCCTGTTTTCCTAAATACTCATATCCTAAAGACAATTTATTTTTTATCTGATCATAAATAGGTCCAGAAATGCAAATACCACCGCCTTCGGCAATACTTTCAAGCCTTGCGGCAATATTAATACCGTCCCCATAAATGCGTTCATCATCCTCGATAATATCGCCCAGGTTGATTCCAATTCTGAACTCCATTTTTCGATTATCCGGAAAATCTTTATTATGCTCCTGCAGTACATTTTGGATTTCTACAGAACATTGCACTGCATCTGTAACACTTGAAAATTCAGATAAAATATTGTCACCGGGAGAATCGACAACCCGGCCCCCGTGGGCTGAAATTTTTTGGAAAAGCAATTCTCGACAGGATTTGATGGACTTTATTGTTTCGACCTCATTATCAGACATGAGCCGGCTATAACCTTTGACATCAGTTGAAACAATGGCTGCAAGTCTGCGTTTTACGTTCCTATCGTCCATATTGGTTCCCTTTTGAACAGATCAGTCATATGAAACAAAAATCATACTAATAAATTTACTGACAAATAACAAGAGCCTACACAGACCTTTATTTTGAAGCTGCTTAAATTTAAATATTGATTAAAAATATAGGATTTATTTAAATGAATGGACACTACAGAATTCTAGAAAATGGAATCCCTAAACAGGATTATTCAAATGATCCCCACATCCTTTGGACATTAAATAACCAAATGCCCCCCTGAATTGAACCTTCGTCAATTGATCAGGCAGTGACGTTCAAAGCTATAGGTATCGTCGTAACGGGAACCTTGGAGTTTTTTATTACCTTCTCGGTGACAGATCCAAAGCTAAAATTTCCTTTTTGGCCATGGCTTGCCATTACAACCAGATCAATGTCTTCTGATTCGATTACCTTTATGATTTCGTCGGCAGGATCGCCAATCGAAATATGTTTGATATATAAAGGACATTCATTTAAATATTTGTTACAAACTTGATCCAGTCTTTTCTTTGCAGATTTGTCTGCCCATTCCATTAATTCTTTTATATGGCCTTTCCCGAATTCGCCATACCATGATTCATGATGTGCAATGTCCTGAATCACGTAAAGGACATGTATTTCAGCATTATATTGTTGAGTCAATGATTCAACATATGGCAACGCTTTTTCTGCGTTTGGAGAGAAATCTGTTGGCCAAAGTATTTTTTTAAATTCCATGATACCTCCATTTTTTCTGATAGTTAGTGGATATAATTCTCTTTTGCTGTATTTTAAAAAAATAAGTACGATATCCATTGATGCAAATTAATAAAAAAACTACCCAAATGTTGATTGTCAATCCAGATTACTAAATTTGTAGTTCAGGACCTCTTTTTTTGTTTGCCAAGTTGAACGTCTTCAAAAAAAATCCGGATAAAATTATTCATTGTAAAAAAATTTTCTTTTAAAAACAGAACTTTACAAATATAAATTCAGTCTTAATTTTAGAACATACCAATCGAGCCATTTAGTAATCGTTCACCTGTCCCATGGGAGGATTTATTATGTACAACAAAGATCAAATCTGTGAAAAAATCAGAAAAACATATCCAGATATCGGAGAGTGCGGGATCAACCTGAATGTTAATTTTGACAAAGGCAATAATGCCTGGCTAGTGTCACTTAAAAAAGATCATCACGAACTTAAAACCTATCTTGAACCGGAAGATGCAGCAATTTGCATGGATGGCAAGCAGTGTATCGGGCTTGGCCTTCAGATCACACAACTCAAGGACAATATCAATCGGATTAAATATTTTTAAAATTAAATTTTATGCATTAAGGACTTTAAGAATTTTCTAAGATTCCTATCACAAAATATGATAAAGACAAAAGAGGATGGCAAAAATGCCATCCTCTTTAAGATTGGTTTATTATTTATAACTTATTATTTGTAACAGGAACAACCGCAGTGGGCTCGTTCCATATTACAGACTGATTCATGCTCACCTTTATTAATGCATTTTATATATTCTTTACTGCATTCAACCGAGCAACTCAAATCTTTATTTTTGGATGTTTCTTCCATGATAACCTCCGGGAACAATGTTTTTTTATATTCCAAATTAATATTTTAAATTCTAAATCAAGGTTATTGCCCTGGTTTTAGAATTAAAATATTGCCCGAAACTGATATTTCCATCAAAATCGGATATAATGATAAAATAAGCATCAAGTCTTTTTTGACAAACTTTATTTACCAAGTCACTTAAATGCTACGGTTTTTAAAACTGGATGCAATCATAAACTCAATTGCCCAAAATGAATGGGTTCTGAAAAGATCCTACCTGTGATCATGATTTTAATGAGGATCTAAGTGCCGTTGCGAAGAATCGTTTGAGGTTTTGGACGTGGTGTCGCATCAAAAAAATAAATTTGACTTTGTTCGCGGGGTGCATATTTTTTTAATTACGATTCGCAATTATTTTTTTCAAATTATTTATTTATTTTACACATAGGAGAAAATATGACTTCTTATACTTGTAAATCATGTGGGAAAATATCTTCTGAGGGCGGACATTTGTGTGATCCTACAGATTCAGGAAAACTATATAACTGTGAAAGTTGTGGACAACAAGCTAAAAAGAAAAAACATCTTTGCAAACCTAAGATCGCAAAATTTGAATATTTTTGTGGCGGTTGCGGAAGAGGCGCTGTTAAAGAAGATGATTTGTGTGATCCACAACCTATGAAATAGAAGAGTGCGGGATAAACAGGGATAAGTTATTTAGTGTTTATTTACCTTTTTATTTATAACGGATCGATGTGCGATTTCTGGGTAAGATTACCACCTCGCCAAAGGTATAGAGCAAGCAGGGGGCTGTTACCCGTTCGCATTCCATGACTCAGCAAAGATCTGTGATATATCGGGACACCGCATGGCCTTGATATCCATTCCTCATTGCCCTTAACCCATAAAGAATGGGAACTCAATGGCACATAAACCTCCACAGCTTCATGACTGTGTTTTGGATATTCTATGCCTGGTCCGAGTAACAGGAATCCGCAAGCGATATCTTTGCTTTTAATCTGCCCGCGCAGACCTATTAATTCTACCCAGCCATATTTTTCTAAAAAGTCAGTACCAAAATCTTCTGCAGAATATGTTTGCCCCCAACAAAGATGTTTTGCCGAAATTTCAAGCATTTTGACAATTTTTTCAGTTTCTGCATCTGGTTTAGCAACAAGTTCTTGCAAATATGAAACAACTGAAAGTTTTTTGGGGCAAACAATTCGAGTTTTAAAAGGTTGAGAAGGCCAGGCCGCCAGAAAGGGTTCAAGACATTCATCATCCATACTTGACAAATAATCGTATACTAAATTTACAAGCTCAATAGTTTTTGTGGCTGACATATTTAATAATTCTCATATAATATTTTGCCGGCAATAATTTTATTTGATTATTGGGATTCATAATTAATTTTTGAGTGAGCCCTAACTTTTTATAATTTCAGAATTTCACGTACCTTTTGGGCAAGGTCTTTCATCCCGATCGGTTTTAATAAAAAACCCTTAATGCCTATAGATGAAGCCTTTTCTTCAGACATAGTTTCGCTATATCCAGTACAAATCAGCACAGGAATGTCATGACGTATTTTAGTGAGCTCAGCAGATAGTTCATCGCCAGGCATGTTCGGCATTGCCATATCCGTTATAACCAGGTCAAATTTTTCTGGATTTTCGCGAAAAACTTCAAGAGCTTCAAGGCTGCTGGTGCACGAAGTTACCTGGTATCCCAAACGTTCCAACATACGTTCCTCCATTGTAATGATTGCTTTTTCATCATCCACAAGAAGAATATGGCCGGTACCAGGCGGAACAGATATTTCAGTCTGGATATTTTGTTCTTTAAAAGCATTTTTTATTACCGGCAGATAAACATAAAATTGGGTCCCTTCGCCGGATCTGCTATAAATTTGGATGGCTCCACCCATGCTTTTAACAATGCCATGTACTACAGAGAGCCCCATTCCAGTACCCTTACCTTGTTCTTTGGTGGTAAAAAATGGATCAAAGATTTTTTTTGTTAAATCCTCATCCATTCCTATACCTGAATCGACTACTGCAAGACATGCATAAATCCCTGGTTCCATAATTGGATTTATTAAGTCCTGCTTACCTAATTTGACTTGTGTAAGGCTTACTTTTAATTGTCCGCCTGTATCTTCCATGGCGTGATAGGCATTGGTTGTAAGATTCATTATAATTTGATGGATTTGTGTTGGATCAGCTTTTATAACTCCACAGTCATTATTAACATCTTGTACAATTTCAATTGTTGCAGGGATTAAAGACCTTATAAGTTTTAATGCTTCAATAATAATAGGCTGTATTCTTATAAGTTTTAATTCATTATTCTCCTGGCGTGAAAAAGCAAGTATTTGTTTCACAAGATCCCTGGCTCTTATGGCTCCCGTATAAATTTCATCTATACTGATATGGAAGGGACTATCTTCTGGTAAGTCCATCATAAGCATTTCACTATGACCAATGATCGGAAAAAGGATGTTATTAAAATCATGGGCAATGCCACCGGCAAGAGTCCCAATGGCTTCCATTTTCTGAGATTGCTGCAGCTGGGTTTCAAGTCTTCTTTGCTCAGTCACATCCAGTATGAACCCTCTAATATGGGTTAATTTACCATCTTCATCAAACACTCCTGTAGCATTTTCAAACAGATGAATGGGTGTTCCATCGATTTTCTTTACAATAGGTTCATAGCCGACTACGCGCTTTTCTTTTTTAATACGATTAAGGAATTTTTCTCTTTCATCAGGATTTATATTAATTTCACTAAGTGGTGTATTCTGGGCGTGTTGGATACTGTCTAACCCGAAAATTCTTATATACTCACTGTTACATGCAAGCAATTGTCCCTGGGGAGTTGAAATATAAGTTCCTGAAATGTTTTCTTCAAAGTACTCCCGATAAAGCGCTTCACTTTTCCTTAATTCTTTTTCCGTGCGCTTTGCCTCGGTGATGTCTGTAGCTATTTGAAGTTTAACCATGCGCCCGTCCGCCCATTCTATGGCCCGATCATAGTTAATATACCATTTTCCGGTTATGGGGTTTTTATCTTGCCAGACACAAACGTCTGTGGGGGTTTTGTTTTCGTCAATTAATTTATCATTTTTACAATGAGGGCATGGTCCGGAATCTCCTCTAAAAACCTTCCAACAAATTTCACCAGTCATATCCCTGCCAAAGCTATTAATCATATATTTGTTCATAAAAATGATTTCATATGTTTCCATATCAGCTGCATAAATGGTGGCATCAAGACTGTTTAATACCATGAGAAATCTTTCATGGGATGCCCTTAATGCATCTTCGGAATTCTTGAGCTTGGTAATATCCCGGGTTATTGATAGAATCACCTTCTCACCACTGGTCTGGATCATTCGAGCGGACATCAGTCCTTGTATAATCTTTCCGTGTTTATCAACAAACCGGGCCTCCATATTTTCCACATAGCCGGTCTTTAATAAGCCTTTGATCAATCGTTTCCTGTCTTCTATATTTTTCCAGATATTCAGAGAAAGAGACGTTTTTCCAATAACATCTTCCCGAGTGTATCCCATGCTTTTGGTAAACCCTTCATTGATATCTATATACAGACCGTCAGAAGCCCTATTTAGATTAATTGCGTCAGGGCTTGTATGAAATGCTAATCTATATCGCTCTTCACTCTGCTTGATCTTTTTTTCAGATTGCTCTAATTGTTGAATTCTTTTTTCTAATTCTTCATAGGTCGGCTTTGGGGTCATATGAATCCTCTTTTAATATCCAGTTGCAGCAATGTTCTCCCCTTTAATACCCCTTATTGAAATCCACGCAATATTTCAGTGGGACACCCGATTGAAATAGTTTAAAATTTTCCATGAAAATAGGAGCAATATCTAAAGGAAAGCTTACTGCAGCAGTATGGGCTGTAATGAGAATCCCCTTGGTTTCCCAGAAAGGGTGATCTTGGGGTAAAGGCTCCGTCCTGAACACATCCAGGACTGCTCCTGCTATCTGCCCGTTTCTGACAGCATTCAAAAGTGCTGCCTCATCTAAAATATTTCCCCTCCCCACGTTGATCAAGATCGATTCCGGCTTCATGGCGCTGAAAATGCTACCATCCAGCAATCCCATTGTTGCCGGAGTATCTGGAAGAGTGGAAACCAGATAATCCAGATCCTGCACAAAGGCTGTAATATCATCTGTATGGGTATATCCCTCATCAATATGCTTACATGTAATGGGATTTCTTGCATATCCCTTTGTTTTCATTTGGAAAAACTTACCTGCTCTGGCAATGGATTTTCCAATGAATCCAACTCCCAGAATACCCATGGATTTGTTTCTTAATTGCCCGGGCACTATTGTTTCCCATTGTTTTTGCTGCTGAGAAATGAAGTGTTTAAGGGATTGTCTTTCATGCATGAGCATATGGCAGCAGACATATTCTGCCATTTGGGGACCGAAAACATCCCGGATATTGGTAAGCTGATAATCCTTTCTACAGCCTGGTTCCATCAGGGGACGAACACCAGCCCAAGTCGACTGTATCCATTCGAGATGTTCCATGCATGGCAAAATCGGCTTTATTAAATCCGGTTCTCCAAGTATAATATTCACTCCTTGAAAGTCCTTCTCTGCTTCATCTATTGCATCAAGGGCAATTACTTCAAGTCCTTCTAAATCAGCATCCTGAATAATCCGGGCGTAGGAATTTGAATCCCTGGCCAAAATCAGCAGTTTATTTTTATTAGATTTCATAGTGAGCAAAACTATATCTGTTCATGATTGATATGGTCAAGTAAAAATGGGGAAAAACAATTGGATGAGCTTGCCAAAAAAAAGCTTGGACAAAGGCTTGAAAAGTGGGAAAAACCTGCAATTGATACTGGTATGGAGTATAGGCTGGCCAAATATGTTAAGGAAAATATGTAATCAATAAAAAGATCGGGACTCCTGTTATATCCTAACTTAATAATAGGGAGTCCCGATCTCACTTTTTGGCTGACGAAAATTATTTCTCGTCGTGGGAACCATCGCAATAGGGTGGATTTTTAGTTTTACCACAACCGCAGATGGAGTAATCCTTTTCTTCCGTCACTTCAAAGGCAAAGGGTTCTTTACCCGTACCTTTGTGAGAACCGTCACAGAAAGCACCATTTTTGCTTTTTCCACAGGCGCACCAATAGTGTGTTCCGGGTTTTAGTATTGTCATTTTTACATCCTCCTTTATGTTGTGAGTATAATTAAATCATGGCGAGTATGACAAAATTTTCTTTATTTTACTCATTCCGGTCGCAAAAGTCATCTGTTTTCAGTTTATTTTCGATAGTGATAATTTTCTCAAATTGAATGGAAGGTTGGCAGATTCATTGTTTGGTTAACTGACTGACCAAATCCAACAATTCTTTCATATAATAGGGTTTTGGCAGGACAGCATCAAATCCGATATGTTCAAGGAGCCAGGGGGTTCCTGACATTCCCACGATGGGAGTTGTTTTTTTAATTGTATTTCGCAGATAATCAAAAATTTCATCACCGGTAATACCATTCATTTTCATATCTGTAAGAATCAAACTGTATTCATTATTTTCTATTTTCCGGATGCCCTCTTCACCGTTCGTGGCAATATCAACGTCATATCCATTTCTTGTAAGAGTTCTTTTCAATACCTTCAAGATCGATGCTTCATCATCAATTAAAAGTATGGGATTTGTTGTTGTACAATTTTTCATTATTAGCCCTGTATTTTGGCTAATATTATATAAAATGTATTATAGGTCAATACATTTTAACACTAAAAAATATACAGGTATTTAACAGGTAAAAACTGTCATTATCCCAGAGATAACAGATAGGATCTCAGATTCTTTTTTTTATTTTTCAATCCAAGTTTTTGTCTGATATTGTCTCTATGCGAAGAAACTGCCCGAATTGATTTGTTGAGTATTTTTGTTATTTCTTTGTTTGTTTTTCCCTCTTTAACAAGTGCTGCGACCTGAATTTCTGTAGGAGTAAGACCCATTATCGGGTCTGCTAATTTCTTTGAAAAGGAGGTGGTCATCTCCTTAATGCTTGTTTCCAGTATCTCAAGTATGTCTTCATGAGTGTCCAAGGCAAAACTGATTTTTAATTGATTTAGCAGGGGCTGTATGACTGATTTGAAATTTGCATATATATTTTCACCGATCTGATTTTTATCCTCTTCCCTTTTTTTTAACAACACCCTTAAAGCTGTATTTACATCTTCAAGGGAAGAAGTCCTTTCTTTTATCCTATTTTCAAGCTCTCCATTCAATTTTTTCAACTTTCTATCGATTTCTTTTGTTGCAGTTACATCAAGTACTAATGCGGCCATGCCGATTACTTTGCCATCTGCATCTTTCAAGACGGTATTGTACCAATCACACATGATATATCTGCCGTCTTTGGTTATATTCTCGTTTATACTGCGGACGTTTTCTTTCTCTGATAGCAGGTCCTTAAAAAGCCCAACAACCAATCTCTTCACATTTCCAGGAACAATGAGTTCAATAACGTTTTTGCCCAACGCTTCTGCTTCAGAATATCCAAAGATAGCTTCTGCTGCAGGATTCCACTCAGTTATATTGTGATTAAAGTCACAGAGAACTACTCCAACCGGTGTATTTTTAATGTGAGAATTAAGTTGGTACTCACTATTACGTAGTGACTCTTCTACACGTTTGCGCTCAGTGATATTAAAAATATAATGAATGTATAGATCCTCGTCAAAAGGTGCCCAAATTCCTTTGTACCATACGCCTCTATACTCAACTTCAATTCTTTGTAACTGATCCGTTTCCCAGAGTTTGGGGGCCTGGCACCACGAGCAGGGGTCATCTCGCATGGCACATTTCTTAAAACATAATTGACCGGGAACTGCACCTAATTCTTGGGCAACTTTATTTGAAGCAACAATCTCACGACTACCCTTTTTAATTATCAAAGCAATGCAGTCGGGAATATTGTCAAGAAGGACGGTTCGCAGGCGAAGTTCCTTCTCAAAGTCTGATTTGGCATGTTTAATCTCAGATTGTGATCGCTCTAATTCCTGAATCCGTTTTTCCAAATCTCTATAAGTTGGTTTTTCAGTCATGTGAAGTCCTTTTTATGATTAAGTTCCATTGGGACATCTGATTCCATTTCCTGGAGTTTGTAACTTTACACCTTCTTATTTAGATTTCGTGAGCAAAAAAGAAATATACTATACCGATTCTGGACCATATAAGAAGCAAGGGCTCTTGTTATTATCCTTAAACTGGACATTAGTTTTTGTCCAGTATCTTTCGAATAGTCTTTGCTGTTTCCAGCATATTGATTGGTTTCATGACATAGGCTGCCAACCCCAGTTCTTTTGCCTTTTCTTGATCAACATGGGCACTATGCCCTGTGCAGATTATTATGGGTATATCAGGGCGAATATTCATGAGCTTTTCAGACAAATTAACACCGGTCATCCGGGGCATTGTCATGTCAGTTATGACAAGATCAAAATGATCGGGATTTAGCCCAAACAATTTCAAGGCATCATGCGGCCTGGTTGCTGTTTCTACTTTGTATCCCAGGAGCCTGAGCATTTTTTTCACCATCTTTACAATGGATATCTCATCATCTACAAATAATATGGTTTCACTTCCCCTGGGAATGTCCTGGATTATCGGAGTTTCAACCATTGGTTTTTCCGTGACCAAAGGGAAAAAAATACTGAATTTAGAGCCTTTGCCGGGACTGCTGTCAATAGTAATAGCACCACCATGGCTCTTGACAATGCCATGTACCACAGATAGCCCCATACCAGAACCTTTCCCAACCTCTTTGGTTGTAAAATAGGGGTCAAAGATTCGATCGATAATTTCAGGTTCGATTCCCGGGCCTGTATCACTTACAATTACCTTGACATGATCGCCGCTTTTCAAGTCAGGGTAAGTTTTGGCTGAATGATCATCCAGAACTGTCTTTTTCACAACGACCTTAAGACTTCCACCGGTTTGTTCCATGGCCTGGGATGCGTTGATGCATAAATTCATCATGATCCGGTTGATCTGGGTTGGGTCAGCAAGAATTGTTTCATTTGTGACAAAAATGTCCTGCTCAATATTTATGGTGCTTGGAATTGATGATCGCAAAAATTTTAGCACGTCTTTAATAACCGGAACAATTTGAATGGTTTGAAGTTTCTGGCCAGTCTTACTGTGGAAACTGAGAAGCTGCTTTACAATATTTGCTGCTCTTAAACTTGCCGTCATGATCTCTTCAAGGCTTGAATAGGCTGGATTCGATTTCGGAACATCCTCTAAAGCAAGTTCTGTATTTCCAAGAATAATATTCAGAATATTATTAAAATCATGTGCAATGCCACCTGTTAGTGTTCCCATTGACTCCATCTTTTGAGCATGAAGAAACTTAGTTTCCATTTCTTGCTTATAAAGTGCTATCTCAATTGCAATATGAAGTTCTGCTTCCTTAAAAGGCTTGGTAATGTAACCATAAGGACCTGTTATTTTAATGGATTCCAATAAATTCTTATCTGCAAACGCAGTCACATATATAATAGGAATATTATATTTTGTATTAATCTGTTTAGCTGTATCTATTCCATTGATTTGCCCTTTAAGCATAATATCCATTAAAATAAGATCCGGGGGATCCGTTTCCACTATTTTAATGGCTTCCTCCCCGCTGGGGACAATACCTGCAACTTCATACCCAAAATTCTCCACCCTATTTTTTGTGTCGTTAGCTATAAACCAATCATCTTCCACAATCAAAAGTTTTTTCTTTGCTTCCATCTTTAAATCCTCTCTTTGCGTAGAAGCTCTTTAAAGGTAATATAAAATTTGGTACCCTTATCTGTGACGACCTTTATTGATCCCGGAAGTTGATGTTCAGCCAGGGCAACAACCGATTTAAGTCCCAGAGTACCAACGTCTCTAATATCCAGTTCAAGCGGCAAACCAACACCATTATCGCTCACCATGAACTCAATTTTGCCATTATCTGATTTTTTGAGGCTAATTTGAATTTCGCCACTATGATTTTCAGGAAAGGCATGCTTGAATATATTTGTTACCAACTCATTCATTATAAGACCGCATGGGATAGCTGAATCAACAGTCACCATTGCCTCATTCATATCTGTTTTTATCTTTATTTTCTCAGATTCGTCCTGAAAGCTGTTCGATAAAAGGCTTATCAGCTCAAGGAAATAATCTTTCAGATCAATCCTGGACAGATTTTTTGTCTGGTATAGCTTTTCATGCACAAGACTCATTGAACTTATTCTATTTTTGGTTGCTTTAAACATCTGCAAAATGTTTTCATCTGTGATATCTTTGACC
>Ga0307987_1001229_pt1 | contig 14294 bp, 8 predicted proteins | sample EllFjometagen181_FD_203157 | JGI IMG/M metagenome (GOLD analysis project Ga0307987, IMG submission 203157) | Marine microbial communities from Ellis Fjord, Antarctic Ocean - #181 | ecosystem: Environmental > Aquatic > Marine > Unclassified | place: Southern Ocean | collected 2014-10-08
CTTCCAGTTCTGAGACCCATGCCCTCCGGTTCCGACCCCACCCCACGCTCCCTCCTCGACCTGGCACCCGGCCTGTCCATGCTGGGCTGCCTGACGGTGGGCTTCGTGGGGCTGACCCTCGATGTGGGTCAGTGGTCGCTCCAACAAGACGCCTCGATCATGGATGGTGCGTGGGCCACGGCCGTCGAAGCCACCGTCGACGAGCACGCCTTCTACAAGCAGGCGGGCATCGTGTCCTGGACCTTGACGGAGCTGATGCTCTTCGGCGACGCCCGACCCGGCGCGCTGCTGGGCAGCGACGGCTGGCTGTACACAGACGAAGAGTTCCAGCGCTACCCCGACGAAGACGCCGAATTGCAGCATAAGCTCGCCGTGGTGGAGCAGGTGCGGGACACCCTGCGGGCCCATGGCACAGAGCTGGTGGTGGCCCTCATCCCCGCCAAGGCCCGCGTCCACAGCGAAGGGCTGGGGAGCCATCGTTACCCCGACTACGCCGAGCAGCGCTACGAGCGCTTCCGCCAGGGCCTCGAAGCCAAGGGCATCACCGCCCCGGATCTCGCGGGTCCGCTGCGGCACGCCGCCGCCGGGGGAGAGCAGGTCTTCCTACGCACCGACACCCACTGGACCCCGGCGGGAGCCCAGCGGGTGGCCCGAGAGGTGGCGAGCCACCAGCCCGTCCAGGACCTGGGCTCCGACGCCTACACCACCCTGTCCAAGCCCGCCCAGGCCCACGAGGGCGACCTGCTGCGCTACCTGCCCCTGGGCCCCCTGCAGTCCCAGCTCGGGCCCCCGCCCGACAGCATCGCCCCCACCACCGGCCAGGCCCCACCCTCCGATGGACAAGGGGGACTGGGCCTGTTCGACGACAACACCATCCCGGTGACCCTGGTGGGCACCTCCTACAGCGCAGGCGGGGCATGGAACTTCGAGGCAGCGCTCGAAGAAGCACTGCAGGCTGATGTGCTCAACGCGGCCGCCGAAGGCCAGGGGCCCATGCTCCCCATGGTGAACTACCTGCAAGACGACGCGTTCCTCCAGACCCCGCCGCGGCTGGTGGTGTGGGAGTTCCCCGAGCGATTCATTCCGGTGAGCTACGAGGGCACCGATTAGAATGAGCCCAGTTCGCCGACAGTTCGACAAGCCGAGATGGCTCGTCATCGGGGCAGCGGACGCAGCCTCGCGCCGCTCATCAAGCGGCGAAGATGGGGGGGAGAGGCGGTGTCCGCCTCGGATAGGGGGGGAAGAATCTGTCTTCCCCCCCAAAGAAAGTGGTGCCGTCATTTCCGACGACACTGTCGATGGAAATGGTCGGCGCCGCTACGAGCTCCCCCCACGCTTCTCGACCCAGGGATCAGAGCCATGATCCAACCCCCCGCCCGTTCGATGTTTCCACTCTTCGCAGCTGTGGGGATGCTGGGCGCAAGCCCCTCGGTGGCGGCAGACTCCACCCTCGATCTCTGCCCGGCCGCCCTCGAAAAGGGCAACATCCTCACCTCCGATGACTGGCTGCTCACCCCGGCCGACTTCCAGACCGCCTACCGCCTGCCCGAGTCCGCAAAACCTCGGATCGAGCAGATGCTGGTGGCATTGAAGGCCCGCGGGGTCACCGTCGCCATGACGGTGGTGCCCACCCGGGGTGTCGGCTCACCCAACGCCGATGCCGTGGCCGCCAGCCACGGCCTAAATTACACCGAGGCCCAGGCGCGGGAGGTCTACCAGCAGCTGCTGAGCTGGTTCGAAGCACGGGGTGTGATCACCGTGGATCTCGCCACCGCGTTCCAGGAGTACACCGGCGACGAGCCCATGTTCTACGCCAGGGATCACCACTGGACCCAAGCAGCAGCCGAGCTGACGGCCCAACAGCTGGCTGCTGCCGTGTCCCCGCGCTTCCCGGATCTTGCGCCGGCGTCCTACACCATCGAGCTCAAGAAGCCCGAGCCCCGCTCCTGGCCCGGCAGCCGCACTACCCGTATGGGCCAGCTGTGCCCCGACTTCGAGGCGCCCGAGCTGACCCACCCGGTCTACGAGGCCGTCCGCCAGGACCCACCCACTCTGGGGCTGCTGGACGATCAGCCTGCCCCCGAGGTCGTCCTGGTGGGCACCAGCAACAGCAGCCCCGACTTCACCTTCCCCGGCTACCTCCAGCGCGAGCTGTCCACCGAGGTCCTGGTCAACTACCTGGGCGGCGCGGGCCCCCTGACCACCCTGATGGAATACCTGCGCTCGGACGCCTTTATCGACGCGCCACCGCGCCTGTTGATCTGGGAGTGGAACACCGCGGGCTGCTGGGTCCGCCGTGAAGAGGCCCCGGAGTTCGTGAAAGAGACCGCCTGGAACCAGATCATCCCGAGCATCTGGGGCCCCTGCGACGATCCGGTGCTCACAGGAACGACCACCGTGAAGGCAGGGGAGAACACCCTGATCCAGGCACAGCCAGGAGCCGCGGCGCCCAGCGGTGATCTCTACCTGCACCTGGGCGTGTCCTCACCCAGCCTGGTGGCGTTCGAGGTGATCGCTCGCCAACAGGGTGGCGTGGAACAGCGCATCGAGGTGCCCTACTTTGGCCGCCTACGCTACTCCGGGCACGTCTTCCTGCAGCTGCCCACCATGGCTTCCGCCATCGAAGAGCTGGTGCTGGTGGCCCCCGAAGGCGTCAATGCCGATGTGAACGCCCAGCTGTGCAGGGTGCCCGCGCGCTGATCGGAGGCCCACACGGACCGACGCCCGGAGCCCCAGTCGGTGTCAGACCTCGATGGCCTGTAGGGCCTCGCGGAGACCAGCCAGGCGCAAAGGCTTGCTGACGAACCCGGTCATGCCCGCCGCGAGGCAGGTCTCCCGAGTCCCCTTCACGGCGCTGGCCGTGAACGCGATGATGGGACTGGCGACACCCTGAGCGCGCAGCTGCTGCGTAGCCTCCAGCCCCCCGAGCACGGGCATCTGGAGATCCATCAAGATCACGTCCACCCCACCCCGCAGGGCCCGCTCCACAGCCTGCCGCCCATCCGCAACGATCTCCACCGTGCAGCCAAGGCGCACCAACATCCGGTTGGCAAGGCGCTGGTTGACCCGCTGGTCCTCGGCCACCAATACGTGCAGCCCCAGGGACACGGGGCCGGTCTCGGCGGGGGCGGGTGCGGCTCGCTGGGGCTCCACAGCGACCGGCAGCGTCACACAGGCCACGAAGGCCGAGCCCACATCGGGCGTGCTCTCCACCTGAATGCTTCCGCCCATCAGCTCGATGAGCTGCATGCTGATGCTCAAACCCAGGCCGGTGCCACCGAAGCGCCGCGTGGTGCTGGTGTCGGCCTGGCTGAAGTGGTCGAAGATGTGCTCGAGCTTGTCGGACTCGATGCCGATACCGGTGTCGCGGACCTCGATCTCGATTCGGGCTTTGCCGTCGTTGATCTTCCCGCCCACCGTGACCCGGATCTCACCCTCGGGGGTGAACTTCACCGCATTGCCGATGAGGTTGCTCACCACCTGCTTGAGCCGCACCGGGTCGCCTTGGACCCAGGACGGGAGTGCCTCGTCCATGTGGAAACGCACAGCGAGTCCCTTACCGCGGGCCCAGGCGGAGAAGAGCTCGACCGTCAGCCCGATCTCTCGCCGAAGGTCGAAGTCGACATGCTCGAGCACCAGACTCCCTGACTCGATCTTCGACAGATCCAGGATGTCGTTGATGATGGTGAGCAGCGCCTCGGCAGAATTCTGCACCACCAGGGTCTTCTCGCGCTGGTCCGGCTCGAGTTCGCCCAGCAGCAGCAGCTCGACCATGCCCATCACCCCGGTGAGCGGGGTCCGGATCTCATGGCTCATGTTGGCGAGGAAGGCGCTCTTCGCCCGATCAGCGGCCTCGGCGGCCTCCTTGGCGGTTCGAAGCTGCTGCCGCGCGCGCACCCGGTCCGTGGTGTCTTCGATGAGCAGCGCCACCCGGTCGTGGCTGGGCACAAAGGCCTGCAGCTCGAGGATCAAGTCGCGCGCGGGCAGGGTGAGCTCGAAGCGTTGCGAGGTCCTCGCCTCATTGAGGATGGCGAGCTTCTCGCGGACCTGCCCGGCGCTACCCGGCAACACCTCGTCCAGAGGGGACCCGACCAGCGCATCCCGCGCTCGATCCAGGATGGCCTCTCCCGCCGGGTTGATGTCCACCAACCGCTCCACCCCGACGACGGATCCAACTTCCGATGCCTCGAACAGGGCCAGGCCGGTCGACATCTCGTTGAAGAGCATACGGTAGGCGCGGTCCTTGCTAGCGATGAGCACGGCAGCGCGACGCTCCCGATCCTGCTGCAGGACCCGACCGCGGCTCGAGACCAGCACGCCGAGGACCACCAGGGTCACGAGTACCGTGATGGTGCGCCCTGCGTGTAATGCCACCCGCTGATCGCTCAAGCTGGCCAGCATCACCAGCTCAGGGCCAGACACCCCCAGACGCCGCCGCTCGATCAGGTGGGGCACAGCGTGCCAGGTCACCTCACTGCCGCTGGGGAGGTCCCGCTGGAAAAGGGGCAGGTCGTCACTGTCAGCGGGCAGCGCAGAGGGCTCGAAGACGCGAAACAGGAGCTCGGGCGCCGACGCCATCAGCACCCGCCCCTCGCGGTTCAACAGCAAGGCCGTGTGCTGGCCGAAGAGCTGGTCCTCGATGGGATCGAGGCTGTGCTTGAGCACCGCCACGCCGGCGACACCATCGGTGCCCCGAACGGGATGACTGGCGTAGAATCCACGCTTTCTGGAGGTCACGCCCAGTGCGTAGCTGGCGCTCGGGGCACCGGACACGGACTCCTGGAAGTAGGACCTGAAGCCGTAGTTCTTGCCCACAAAGCTTGTCTCGGTGCCGCGGTTGCTCGCGTCCACCGTGTCACCTCGAGCGTCCATCAGGTAGCTCACCTGGGCACCAAATTGGTCCTGGACGCGGTCCAGCTGCTCTTCCACTTGGGGGGCCAGCTCGGGGGCCGCACCGCTCATGAAGCGCTGCACTACCGGAGCTTCGGCCAGGCTGCGCGCCCCGATACGGGTCGGCCAGAGGTGGGCCTCGAGGTGGTTGACGATGGCGCCCGCGTCGAGGCCGATGGCATGGTGGATCCTTGCATAGATGCGCTCGGACCACAGCCGCGTCAGGCCAAGCCCGCCACCCACACCCAGCACCACCACCAGCGCACACAGCGCGAGGAAGGAACGGCGCGTCCCGATGAGCTTCTCGACCCACGACCGGAGCGGGCTCCCTGCGATGTGCTGTGCGCGTTTGTTCATCATAGCTCCGGGTTCCACACCACCACGCGGTCCCGGCCCGACCGCTTGGCGCAATACAACGCCGCATCTGCGCGTGCGATGGCCTGTTCGAACGAGGGACAGTCTTCCCCCGGCGCCCGGTGATAGACGCCGATGCTCACGGTCACCGGGATGGTGTCCTGCTGTGACAGGCGGAATGGTTTGGCGCGCACTGCGGCGCGCAGCCTCTCGGCGGTGGCCGCCAGCTGCTCCAGGGAGTCCCCCAGGATCACCAGCAGGAACTCCTCGCCCCCCAACCTGCTCACAAGATCGTAGGGCCGCACCGACACGCGCAGGCGGTTGACCACCCCGCAGATCACCAGGTCACCCGCCTCGTGGCCCCAGGTGTCGTTGACGCGCTTGAAGTGGTCGATGTCGGCCATGACGAAGCCGCACGCGCCGTCGGGACCCAGCGGTGGTGGACAAAGATCATGCAGCGACCGCTCGAGCCCGCGACGGTTGATGGCTCCCGTGAGTGGATCGGTCCCCACCAACGCCTCGAGCTCTTTCTGCATCCGTACGATGCGCTGGCCCGCACGAATACGCACCCGCAGCTCCTCGCGCTCGAAGGGCTTTCGCACGAAATCATCGGCTCCCGCTTCGATGCCACGCACGAGCGCGGCGCTCTCGTCCTTGGCGGTCAGCAGCAGGATGTACAGCCACGGGATGTGCTCGGCGGCGCGCACACGCTCGATGAGCTGAAGGCCGTCGAGGCCGGGCATCATCCAGTCGGTCAGCAGCAGGTCCTGAGGATCACGTTCCAGCAGCTCCCAGGCCTCGAGACCATCCGCCGCGAGGCTCACGTCGTGCCCCAGAGCCCCGAGCATCCGGCCCAGCATCCTACGGGTAAGGCGATCGTCATCGACAACCAGGATCTTCATCGCACACCTCCACGCAGCGGCCCAAAGACCTCCAGGACCTTACCGTACTCTCGCATCACCGAAGCCAGTAGCGCCACGGCCCCGGCCACATCGTCCAGGCGTAGGCGGGCGTGGAGGGCACGCACGCTGGCCTCGAGACCGCTGGCTCCGAGGTTCCCCGACATGCCGGTCACGGCGTGGGCCGCCTGGCGAGCGTCCGCGACGTCACCACGCTCGAGGGCAGCCCCGAGGCGCTGGAGCTCCGCGTCGCCATCCTCCGCGAACAACTCCGCGAGCTCTGCCATGAAGTCCACGTCACCGTCACAGCGGTCGAGAATGGCAGCGTACAGCTCACTGCGCTCGCCAGCCTGCAGCGGAACCTCGACCTGACGGGGCGAACCCGCGCTGGAGCTGGCACCCCAGCGTCGCACCGCCACCTCGAGCTTCGAGGGGTCCACCGGCTTGGTCAGGAAGTCCTCCATGCCCGCCGCGAGGCAGCGCTCTCGATCCTCAGCGAAGGCATCGGCCGTCATCGCCACGATGGGGGTGCGCTCCCGGCCCTCCCGCTCCTCGCGGGCGCGCCAGGCGCGCGTGGCCTGGACGCCATCCATGACAGGCATCTGGATGTCCATGAACACCAGATCGAAACGGTCGGTCTCGAGCGCCGCGATAGCCTGGGCCCCGTCTTCGGCGATGACGACCTGGCATCCCATGCGCCCGAGGTATTGCTGAGCGACCTTCTGGTTGAACAGCTTGTCCTCGACCAGCAGTATCCGGGGGGGGTACCCCGGCACGGCCGCCTCGACCCGTGCGCAATCGTCGGGCAGATCACGATCCTCCGGCTCACCCGGCTGGACCACGACCCGCACCGTGAAGTGGCTGCCCTGGCCCGGTGTGGAGGACACCTCGACGTCACCGCCCATCAGCCGCGCGAGCTTGCGCGAGATGGCGAGCCCCAGCCCCGACCCCTGGTAGTTGCGAGTGGTGCTGCCATCCACCTGCTGGAAGGTCTCGAAGACCCGCTCGAGCTGGTCCGCGGGGATGCCGATGCCGGTGTCCCTCACGCTGATCTGCAACCCCACCCGATCCGCGCCCAAGGGCTCGCTCCGGGTGATCACCTGGACGCTCCCGGCGGGCGTGAACTTGATGGCGTTGGCCACCAGGTTCACCAAAATTTGCTGCACTCGACGCGCGTCGCCGCGCAGCCAGGGCAGGGTGTCGAGCTGCGCCTCCGTGGTGAGCCGCAGCCCCACTTGACCTGCTCGCACGGACAGCGAGGCCACGACCGCGTCCACCAGCTCGAGGAGGTGGAAGTTCCGTTCCTCGAGCACCGTGTGGCCCGCTTCGATCCTGGAGAAATCCAGAATGTCGTTGATGAGGTCCAGCAGCAGACCCGCGGACCGCTTGGCGATCTCCAGGTTCTCACGCTGTTGGGGTTCCAGGGAGCTCCCGAGGGTGAGATCCGTCATCCCGATCACAGCGTTGAGCGGGCTGCGAATCTCGTGGCTCATCGTGGCCAGGAACATGCTCTTGGCCCGCGTGGCGGCCTCGGCCAGATCCTTGGCCCTCCGCAGCTCACGCTCGGCCTCGAGGCGCTGCTCCACGTCGCGCACCACAGCGACAGCCCCCCAGCCGTCGCTCTCTTTCACCGAAGACAGCGCCAGCTCGATGGGGACCTCGTGACCGTCCTTGTGGATACCGGCGACCACGACCAGCTCACCCACCGCGGCCCCCTGCCCAGTCTGCATGAAGTGCGGGAACGCCTGCGTCTGCGCGTCGTGGAAACGCCCAGGGGCGAGCAAGGTGTGGAGGTCGCGCCCCAGGACCTCGCTGGCCCGGTAGCCGAAGATCCGCTCGGCGGCGCGGCTCCAGAACGAGATGGCCCCAGCGGCATCCATCATGATCACGCCGTCCAGCGCGTACTCGTCGATGACATCGAGCTTGCGCTGGCTCATCTCGAGCTGGGCGACCGCGTGCTTGCTGGCGGTGACATCCGTGAATGAACCGGCGACGCGCAGAGGGCGAGCGTCGTCCCCCCTCATGCACGCAGCGCTGACCTGAATCCATACCCAGTGGCCCTGGGCGTGCCGCATCCGGAGCTCGAGGTCGAGGGTCTCCAGCGTGGAGGCGAGCAAAGCGTCCATCCGAGCGCGGACGCGCTGCACATCCTCGGGATGCGCCAGGCGCTCCCACGCTTCCCAGCTGTTGACGACCTGATCGTCACTGTACCCCAGCATCCCCTTCCAGCGGGGCGAGAAGTACACACGATCACTGGGCAGGTGCCAATCCCAGAGGCCGTCACTGGCCCCGCGCATGGCCAGATCCAGGCGCTCTTCACTGTCCTGGAGCGCCTCGAGGGCACGCTGCCGGGCCATATTGTCAATGATGGTCTCGACCAGACAGGGACGACCATCCAGCTCGACCCGGGCCACCGTCTTGATCACGCTCCTGGGGCCATCGCGGGTGAGCAAGGTGCGCTGCTCGTTGTCCACACAGCGGCCCAGATCCAGTACAGGACAGGCTCCATCCTCGGTGGGGCAGATCAGCGCATGGCAGCGCCGCCCAACGACATCCTCGCGGTCGCGCCCCATCATGGCCAGCGCGGCGGGGTTGGCATCGACGATCTCGCGCGTGGCCGCATCCACCAGGATGATCCCAGCCTCGATGTGCTGCAGGATTTCGCGTGCAGGCCGCTCGCGACGCTCGAGGGCACGCTGCAGGGCCACCGTGCTGTCGACGTCATCGTACAGCGCAGCGATCCACCCGCCCGACATGCGGAAGACCCTGTTGCGCCTCCAACCCTCGATGCGCTCGTCGTTGTAGAGCACGGGCTCGAGGTCCTCGGGCTGTCCTGACGTCCAGACCCGGCGCAAGGCCTCGAGGATGCCGCTGCGCTCGACCCCGGGGAACAGCACCCGCACCCGGGCACCGAGCAGACGAGCTCGAGGGATGCCTTCGATGTTGGCCACCGAGTCGCTGACCATCCGGATCACGAAGTCGTCGCCATCGTCGACCGGTTCATAGACAACAACCGCGCTCTGCAGCTCCCTCAACAGCAGCCCCAGCAGCTCGTTCCGTAGCGCCTCTACCGTCATCTTTCCCTCCTTCGATGCTCCGAACGCAAGCCTCGTGCTTGGCGAGATGCACCCCGCCAGCCGTGGGCATCCTAACGCCAGAAGCGCTGGCGAAGTGCGGAAACTCTAGTCCCGCCAGCCACCCCCTACGACCACCCGCCCTCGCGCACACAAGACGCGACCCTGCACAGGATGGCGACGCCATCCCTGCGGTAGGCAACGCAGAGACGGATCAGCACCCACCATTGTGTAATCGTGCTCGCAGCACGGGGGACCAGGCCTGTTTCACGAAATGCTGGGGAGAACCTTCTGAACACCGTTCAGGAGGCACCCGTGCGCACACTGCAGTTGCTCGTCGCCCTCACGCTCATGGCATGCGGAGAGCCGAAGGAACCCAACGACACCGGGTCTCCCCCCGAAGCGGACACCGATACGGATGTGGACGCGGACACCGACGCAGACAGCGATGCGGACGCGGATGCCGACGCAGACAGCGACGCTGATGCGGATGCGGATGCGGATGCGGATGCGGACGCCGACACGGACAGTGACACCGATGTGGACACCGGAGACCCCGATCTCGACAGCGACGGTGACGGCATCAGCGACCTCGACGAGATCGATCTGGGCACCGATCCGAACCTCGCGGACAGCGACGGCGACGGCCTGGACGACGGGCTGGAGGTCGAAGAGACAGGCACAGATCCCCTCGACGCCGACAGCGACGACGATGGCCTGAGCGACGGCCTAGAAGTGAACGAACTGGGCACCGACCCCAGCTCCAGCGACAGCGACAGCGACGGCCTGGACGACGGCGACGAACTGGACCTGTACGGCACGGACCCTACCAAGGCAGACACCGATGGCGACGGCCTGGACGACGGCGACGAGGTCACCACCCACGGCACAGACCCGCGGACGCCGACAGCGACGGTGATGGGCTCGAGGACAGCGACGAGCTGGACACCCACGGCACAGACCCCAGCGACGCGGACACCGACGGCGACGGACTGCTGGACGGCGATGAGGTCACCACCCACGGCACCGATCCCACCACCGCAGACAGCGATGGCGATGGGCTCGAGGACGGCGACGAGCTGGACACCTACGGCACCGACCCCACCAACGCCGATACCGACAGCGATGGCCTGAGCGACGGCGCGGAGATCACCATCCACGGTAGCGATCCCAATGCTGTGGACGGCGACGGCGACGGCCTGGACGACGGCGACGAGGTCACCACCCACGGCACCGATCCCGGCGATGACGACACCGACAGCGACGGTCTGAGCGACGGCGATGAGGTCACCACCCACGGCACCGATCCCACCAACGCAGACACCGACGGTGACGGCCTGGATGACGGCGATGAGGTCATCACCCACGGCACGGATCCCACCAACGCAGACACCGACGGCGACGGCCTGAGCGACAGCGAAGAGCTGGCGGCCGGGAGCGACCCCAGCGACGATGACGCCGACGGTGACGGCCTCACGGATGACGAGGAGATCAGCGTCTACGGCACCGACCCCAACGTCGCCGACAGTGACGGCGACGGTCTGTCCGACGGCTACGAGGTCGGCACCTACGGCACCGATCCAAACCTCACGGACAGCGACGGCGACGGCCTGGACGACGGAGACGAGGTGCTGACATACGGCAGCGACCCCACGCTGACCGACAGCGACGGCGACGGCTTAGATGACGGAGACGAGGTCGGCACCCACGGCACCGATCCCGACGACGCCGACAGCGACGGCGACGGCCTGGACGACGGAGACGAGATCAGCACCTACGGCACCGATCCCACCGTCACCGACAGCGACAGCGACGGCCTGGACGACGGCGACGAGGTCACCACCTACGGCACGGACCCCGACGACGCCGACAGCGACGACGACGGCCTGGATGACGGCGACGAGGTCAACACCTACGGCACCAACCCCAGCAGCGCGGACAGCGACAGCGACGGCCTAGACGACGGCGACGAAGTCGCCACCCACGGCACGGACCCCGACGACGCCGACAGCGACGGCGACGGACTGGACGACGGCGATGAGATCAGCACCTATGGCACCGATCCCACCGTCACCGACAGCGACAGCGACGGCCTGGACGACGGTGACGAGATCGGCACCTACGGCACCGATCCGACCCTGGCGGACAGCGACGGCGACGGCCTGGACGATGGCGAAGAGCTGACCACCTACGGCACCGACCCACGGGACACGGACAGCGACGGCGACGGCCTGGACGACGGCGATGAGGTCACCACCCACAGCACCGATCCCGACGACGCGGACAGCGACGGCGACAGCCTGGACGACGGCGACGAGGTCAACACCTACGGAACGGACCCCAACGCCACAGACACCGACGGTGACGGCCTGAGCGATGGTGACGAGGTGGCCGACGGCGATCTCGATCCCCTGCTGGCGGACACCGACGGCGACGGCTGGGACGACGACGAAGAGATCAGCGAGAACACCGACCCAGCGGACCCCTCGGACCGCCCCTACACCGGCGGCTACGCCATCGACACCTGTCGGGACAGCATCACCGGCACCGGGGATGGCGTGGGCAGCGTGGCCTACGACTTCACCCTCATGGATCAGTTCGGCGAGGACGTCCGCTGGCACGACTTCTGCGGGAAGGCGATCCTGCTGGTGTCAGGAGCCTTCTGGTGACCGTCTTGCCAATCGGAAGCCTCCGGTCTGGAGGCCACATACCAGAAGTACCAAGACTACGGATTCATCGTCATCAGCATGTTCGGCGAGAACAGCGCTCGCACCACCCCCAGCCAGTCCGACCTGGCCTCCTGGGCCGTCTACTACGGCCTGACCTCACCGGTCCTGACGGACCCCAGCTGGACCGTGAACGACCGCTACGACCTCGATGGACGCACCCCCACCATCGTCCTGCTGGCCCCGGACATGCAGATCGTCAGCGTGGACAGCGCGGTGAATGATGCCGACATCGAGGCGGTGCTCCCCCTCACGTTCCCCTAATGTCACTTCCTCCCGTCGTCCTGCTGCCAGCCGTTGTCCATCATGCAGCGCTCGACCCGTCCGGTGCAGAGGCGCACCGGACCGCCCAGGCCTGGCATGGCACCCGCCTGTTCGGGGACGAGCACCAGGCCCAGGGCGGTCACCGTGTCTCCCACCTGCACCTGAGGCGGGTCGTCACCGAAGGGCACAGCGTCCATGCGCACCACGCTGCCATCGGCCAACACCAGGGTGGCGCTGCCCCACCACGGGTTGTCCTCGAGGCTATCCAGGCTTTCGAGCCGTCCGACGCAGTGGGCCCACAGTCCCACCCTGGCCTCGAGGGAGACCCGGTTCTCGACGAAGGGCGGCGCGGGGATGCGCTGGGGCAGCAGGTCCCGGGCGGTCTCGCCAGGAGCCAGGGCGATAGTGCGCAGCTCGAAGTGGGTGCCCGCCACGCTCTGGACATAGGGCGAGTTGGTGTAGGGCCGCCCCGTCACCACCACCCGCTTGTCCGCGTACTGCAGCTCGGCGGCCACCGGCCGGTAGGAGCGAACCCACACCTCTCCATCGTCGAAGCGCAGGCTGACCGCCTGCAGGTTCTTGCCACCGGCAACAGGGGCGACCACGTATAGGGCCTCGCGCTCCACGGGCTCACCGAAGCGGGGCTCGTAGCTCGGCTCCGGAACAGGCGCGTCGTCGCTGGGGAAGGGAAGCTCGTCGAGGGTGGTGGGCTCTGGCACGGGCGTCGACTCCAGAGGGGCGGCTGGATGGAACGAGTCACCGCAGCCAAACCCAAGCAGGCAAGCCAAGGCGATGGCGGAGCGAACGGCGGCTTGGCATCGGAGGGTCACATAGGCTCCAGCAGAACAATGAGGCGATGAAACGGTAAGATACCCACGGGGCTCTGGATCGGCCCCCAAGACCTCATCCCCCTCCAGGACGCAGGCTTGGCCGAAGGCCCGCTCAACGCCGCAGACGACACCCCCGTGGACGACGCCCTGTGCAGCTCCGTGGGCTTCTGCGGTCCCGCAAAGGAGTGCGGTCTGATCTGCGACAATCTGTGCTGTGACTGCGAAGACTGCGACTGCAACAGTGGATGAAGCGAATTCTTCGCCCTGCCCAGCTACACCCACTCAGTCCACATACCCCAACGCCCGCAGCTCATCGCTCAGCCGCTTCATGGCCTCGGTCTGCTCGCTGGCACTGCCCACCTGCTCCGCGCTGCGCACCAGGGCCGCACACGGCTCGCTCACCAGGGCGCTCAGCTTGGCCACCGTCTCGGGCTGTGCGGCCGCCAGGTCGTGCTGCTGGTGGGGGTCTTGCACCAGGTCGAACAGCAGGGGAGCCGCGGCGGTGTTGCCCGGTGCCGGCAGCATCAGCTGGGATTTCTCGGTGACCAAGCTGCAGACATGGGGCGCGCTGTCGAGCACATGGCCGGGCGCTGAGACCAGCAGGGGTAGACTCGGGGCGCCGGGAGCGAGCACATCGCGGCCCGAAGCCGCAGCACCAGGGGCCAGGTCGGGCTGGCCCAGTCGAGCCACCAGGGTGGGCAATACGTCGGCGGGGCCCAGCAAGCGGTCGATCCGCTGGGGCGGCAGCCCGGGGACCCGCATGATCAGGGGCACGTGGACCTGTTCCCACCACAGGCTGCCATGCTCGAGCACGTCGTGCTGGCCCACGCCTTCGCCGTGGTCACCCATGACCACCACCGCCGTACGAGCCCAGCTGGGGTCGGCGCGCAGGGCGGTCAGCAGGCGCCCGATCTCGGCGTCCATGTAGCGAATCTCGGCGTCGTAGGCGTCTATCAGCCCGCCGCTACTCAGGGTGCCACCGGTGCGCAGCTGCCACTCCTGGTCCGACACGCCCCGGCGGGCGAGCTCGGCGTCACGCTGGGAAACATCGCCTTCGAAGTGGGTGAAGGGCTCGGGGGCCACCAGGGGATGGTGGGGGTCCCACAGGTGCACCCACAGCAGGTAGGGGCCTTCCCGGCGCTGGTCGAGCCACGCCAGCGCGGCGTCGGTGGTCTGCACGGCCGGCCGCTCCAGGCCCTCGGGCTGGTCGAAGTGTACGAAGCCCAGCTCGAGCCCGGTGCCCTTCTTGACCGGCGA
>Ga0307987_1001232_pt1 | contig 14282 bp, 13 predicted proteins | sample EllFjometagen181_FD_203157 | JGI IMG/M metagenome (GOLD analysis project Ga0307987, IMG submission 203157) | Marine microbial communities from Ellis Fjord, Antarctic Ocean - #181 | ecosystem: Environmental > Aquatic > Marine > Unclassified | place: Southern Ocean | collected 2014-10-08
AGCGACATTAATGGAGGGAGAAGATCTCGTTTGATCTCAAGGTCCTACCGGCCGGAGTAGACAAGATCCGCCGATTTATTCAGATTTCGGCTCTGGTAATAATGCAGATCTTCCCCGGCAAAATTGTCCCGGAACTCCCCTAAAAATTTCGGCTTGATCCTGAAAAAATCAATGTCTGCCCGGGGAATGTTCAGGGAATTCACCGGAAGTCCCCGGATCAATTTTGAGGCCAAAACAAACCCCTTGCTGCCAAAACTGATCGTGGGTGCAACTTCCCGGGTCGAAAGCCGGAAGGTCGCCCCGGCCTCCAAGATATCTCCGGAATCGGCCTTCAGATCCTTATAAATCTGAACCGTATATTGGGTCCCGGGTTCCACATTGGTAAAATAGACCACCTGGGGGTCCTTGGACAAAATCCAGCCCCCTTCCACGGGCAGGTCCGTTTCCTTGAAAATCCGCAAATAGAGTTCCAGATTCTGTCGTGTGTCCAGCCCCTTGGAAAAGGTAACAGAGATGGCATTTTCACCCGCCACGGTCTGCTGGCTGGCAAACTGTGCCTCAAACCCATTAGATGCATGACCAGATTGACAAACAAGGGGTATAAAAAAAAGCGTGACCAGAACAAACAAATGGTGCGGTTTCATGGGCCTATCCTTTACAATATTTTAAATAATATGGCTGCTGAGCCTGATTTTAACAGAAGATGGGCACAGATAAAACCTTTGTTTTTCAACATTCATATTGCTTTTCAATAGAGTTTCATGTCTAGTAGCGCGTTCATCTAGTGGAAGGTTCATTTATCGAATCAATTCCATCGGCAATTTAGCAAAACACCGGAAAAGACACCCCATCATGTTTAAGAATGATCTCAAAAAAACCATCCACCTGTCCCTGCCCATGATTGTGGGGCAAATCGGCCAACTTTCCATGTCGGTTGCGGACAATATTATGGTGGGCCGGGTGGGAACCGAACCCCTGGCCGCCGCCGCCATCGGCAATGCCCTGTTTACAATGATCCTGGTGCTGGGGTTTGGAATTTCCATGGCCGTCACCCCCCTGACAGCCATGGCCGCTGGTGCAGGAAAATACAAGGACTGCGGGGTGGTGCTACGCCAGGGTCTGATTGTGAATCTTTTGTCCGGCCTGCTTCTCTGCGGGCTGACCGTTATCGGCGCAGAATCCATCCGATTTTTGAACCAGCCGCAACCCATTGTGGCACCGGCAATTCTTTATATGAAGGTACTGGGATTATCCATGCTGCCCCTGATGCTCTTCCAGTCCTTCCGCCAATTTGCCGAAGGTGTCAGTTTTCTCAAGCCAGCCATGGTGATCACGCTCCTGGCCAACTTGGTCAATATATTTGTCAACTGGGTTTTTATATACGGAAATTGTGGGGCTCCGGCCCTGGGGCTTACCGGCGCCGGCATTGCCACTTTTTCCTCCCGGGCCTTCATGGCCCTGGCTCTGATGTGGATCATCATGACAGCCCCCGCCTTAAAACGATTTGACCCCTCGCTGCGGTACCGGAAAATTGATATTGCCATAATGAAAAAATTATTAAAAATAGGCATCCCCGGCGCATTCCAATATTTTTTCGAGGTGTCTGCCTTTACGGCCTCCTCGGTGATTGTGGGGTGGATGGGAATCCAGGCCCTTGCCGCCCACCAGATCGCCCTGAACCTGGCATCCATTTCCTTTATGGGAGCCATGGGCATCTCAGCCGCCGGCACCATCCGTGTGAGCAATGCCGTGGGCAGGGGCCAAGCCTGCGATGTGCGAGCTGCCGGATTTTCAGCCGCCCTGGTCTGCGCCGGATTCATGGCAATGGCTGGTATTATTTTTGTCTTGTTCCGATCTTATCTGCCCTGGCTTTATGTATCCGATATTAAGGTGATAGAAATGTCAGCAACCCTGCTGGTGATTGTGGCCTTTTTTCAGATATCAGACGGAATTCAATCCGTGGGCCTGGGCATTTTACGGGGCATCACAGACATGAAGATTCCCACCCTCATCACCCTTGTCGCCTATTGGATCATTGGCCTGCCATCGGGCTATGTCCTGGCTTTTCACTTTAACCTGGGCATTTATGGGATCTGGTATGGATTATTGATCAGCCTGTCTGCCTCGGCTCTTTTGATGATGCTCAGATTCCATGTCAAAACAGGTCTTCTTTAACGTCACAGTTTCTCAGCATTTCAATCGTTAATGGCTCTTTTAATAGATTCGACCAGGTCGACATTTCCTGTTTTAGTATCGGATAACGAGAAACCATTTTCATTCTGATGGGGCCGGATTCGTTGATCTGTTCACAGGCAGTATGTGCCATACTAAGGTTTGGATCTAATATTTTTGAATGCCCAAAGGCATCTGAGCGAATACCAAAGTGTGTACAAGCTAACAGGTACCACGAGTTTTTATTTGCCTGCCCGGTAAATGCCGCTATTTTTTTTCCCACCTGATTTTGACTGGAAATAGCGGTTTGCAGACCGGGGCAAGCGATTTGACGGATATGATTTTCTGGCCAGCCAATGGAAGTCAGACGATTTTTATATGTATTTTCAATAATGGTTGTTTCGGTGCCAAAGACAGTAATCATCTCTTTTGGGGATAGGGTTCTTTGTATTAATTCAATTCCGCTATCAACAATGCTTTTAACAGCCGTTAACCTTTTTTTGACAAAAGTTGTATCCGAAAGCAGGACAGACAATGTATTACATGCGACCAGAATTTCATCGGGCTCACAGAATTTTTCAATCCCGTAAAGTGCCCGGTCAAACATCTCAATTTTTTCTTCACGCCCGGCAATCGCATTATAACCGTAATCATCCGCATAACAGGCATTAAAATAGATAATTGAGGCGCCCTTATCCTGTTTTTTCAGCTGCTTCACCAGGTAGGCGCAAACAGACAATCCTCCCAGACCCGAATCTGTAACACATATTTGCTTCATAAGCGTCCTGCTCACCATCGGTTTTACAATACGATACCGGGTAATTTGCCGGTATGATTGCCTTTGCTGACAACACACTCACCATTTACCAGGACATATTCAATTCCATCGGGATACTGATGAGGATCTGAAAAAGTGGCTCGGTCCCTGATGGTTTCAAGGTTAAAAATGGTCAGATCGGCACGGTTGCCGGAAAGAATCTGCCCCCGGTCAGACAGGCCCAGCCGTTGTGCGGGCAAGGAGGTCATTTTCCGTACAGCCTCTTCCAGGGACAACACCTTTTCTTGCTTTACATATTTGCTGATGATTCTCGGGAATGTCCCATAGGTCCTTGGATGCGGCTTGCCTTTATGCAGCACGCCATAATCTGCCAGGGCCTGCCCATCGGATCCGAACATTATTTTTGGATGACGCATCACGGTACACACATCTTTTTCCGACATTGCAAAACTGACAATACTGACATTTGTTTTTTCTTCAATAAGTAAATCAAAAACAGCGGTCATAGGATCTGTTTTCATGTCTGCTGCCAGCGCCATCAGGTTCAACCCCTCAAACGCCGGGTTATTTTCACAACAAGACAGATAGGTGTTCTCAAAATAATCCGGTCTGACCTTGATTTCATCTTTCAATCTGTCCCGTATCAGGTTACTTTTGAGCCGCGCTAAAATATCCGGCACAGATCCCTCGAGCATCCAGTAAGGCAGTATGGAGGTAAGACCGGTGCATGAGGCGGTGTAGGGATATTGATCTGCGGTGACATCAAGACCGGATTCATTGGCTTCATCAATCAATGCAAGTGTTTGTGTGACCTTCCCCCAATTGCTTTCTCCCGTTGCTTTATGATGGGAGATATGAACGGATACCCCGGTCTCTTTTCCAATAAGCAAGGTCTCTTTTACCGCCTCAATCAACTCATTCCCCTCACTTCTCATGTGAGAAGCATACAGCCCTTTTCTCTCACTGACCACCTGGGCCAATTCGGCCAGTTCCCGGCTTGTCGCATAGCAACCCGGCGCGTAAATCAATCCCGAGGATAATCCCCTTGCCCCCTCGTCCATGGCCTGAACAATCAGGTCTTTCATCCGCGCCATCTCGGTTGGGTCCGGCGCCCGCTCTTCATACCCCATCACGGCAGCACGAATGGTATTGTGCCCGATCAGGGGGACGATATTCAAAGCGACGCCCTGCTGTTTAATACGGGATAAGTAGTCCTTCATACTCAACCAGTCCCACTCAATCTTGTACCCGTCAATGTTGCTTTTCTCCTTGATCAGGTCCAATTTTTCTTTTAATACCGGTGCTGCGGAATCACCGCAGTTCCCGATGACTTCGGTTGTGATCCCCTGCCTGATTTTACTTTCGGCCCGCGGATTGGCCAACAAGGAAAAGTCAGAGTGAGAATGAAAATCGATAAATCCCGGGCAGACACAACATCCGGTGGCATCGATAATGTTTTCAGCGGTCCCATCAATCTCGCCGATACTGCAGATTTGACCTTGTAAAATTCCAATATCGGCTTTATAGATCGGATTGGCGTTTCCATCTATAATGTTTCCATTTTTTATAATCAGATCGAACATCTTTTTTCTCCTGATAACCCTGCGTTTTTTTTAAGCCCGTCGGCAAACACGAATAACACGGCAGGGAAAATCATCAGCTTAGATATCGGCACACCGACTCAGCAAATATATTAACCCCGATCTCCAATACCCTTTCGTCCAGATCAAAGCGATCTGAGTGCAAGGGATGAATGATCCCTTTTGCTTCATTCCTGCAGCCCAGCATAATCATGGCGCTGGGACGTGCCAATGCAAAAAAGGCGAAATCCTCCGCACCAGTGGACGGTTTCAGGTATTTAATATTGTCAACACCCAGCACCTGAATACCAATCTCATACAGGAATTTAGATACGTCAGAGTCATTGATACAGGGGGGATACCCCTCCTTAACGGTTAAGGTACAACTGACCCCGAAGCTTGCTTCAAGCCCTTTTACAATATCCTGCAACCGTTTAATTAATAATTTCCGGACCGATGGTCTCAGCGCCCGGATGCCGCCGGCCAACTCAGCCTGCCAGGGGATTACATTGCCGGCTTCTCCTGCGGCAAATTTTCCCACATGCACGACACCGGTTTCCAAAGGATCCACATTCCGTGCGACGATGGTCTGCAGCGTTGATACAAAATAGGATCCGGCAACAATTGGATCAATGGCCTCGTGGGGGCGCCCGCCATGTCCTCCTTTCCCTTTTATGATCAAATGAAACGGATCCGTAGACGCATGGCTTTGGGAATGAAACACCCCGGCTGTTTTTACCGATAAATTCGGCTGAAGATGACAGGCCAGTATGCGATCCACATGGGGATCATCCAGAACCCCGCGTTTTATCATCACATCGGCACCCCCATCCCCCTCTTCGGCCGGCTGAAAAATAAATTTGATATTTCCCTTTAACGTTTTGATCCGTCCGGATTCAACAAGATATTTCGCAACACCGAGCATGATGGTGGTGTGGGCATCATGCCCACAGGCATGCATCATTCCCGGGTTTTTCGATTTAAAGGGTACTTCGGTTTGCTCCTCAATGGGAAGCGCATCTATATCCGCCCGCAGTGCAATGGTTTTGCCGGGCTTTCCTCCGCGAATCAGACCGACAACACCGGTCATATCTTCATACCCATAATGTTCAATTCCCATTTCAGATAGAAGCGTTTTAATTTGCCGGGTTGTTTTGTGTTCCTGAAACATAATTTCGGGATATTTATGGAATTGACGCCGTACAGCAATCAACCATTGACCAAACGATTTATCAAAATCAATCATGAATTGTCCTTTTTTTTACACTCTTTTTATCCAGACGCTCATTCAATAGGGTCTAAAAGAAATCGGCCCAGCGTTGGTAAAAATTGCATACTCTCAGCACATGCTTTTCCCTGGGAAAAAACAGCGATTGTCATGGCCTGCCCCCGGGGGCCTTCCACATACACAAGGTCATGCCGGGTCACACTGGTTAGCCCGGCTTTTGACCATATCTTTAAATGATCCGGAACCGCCTCTGCAATATATCCTTGAACCTGATCCACCTCCCCTTTTACAAGGGGTCTTGGGTCGCGTTCCCACTCCCGGGAAAGCAGTCCCATCATCTGCCCGGAATAGACAGGGTCAATCATCTGTCCCGCGGCAATGGCATGCATCAATGTTGCCGCGGCAAGAGGCGTCAAACTGTTTGAACCGTAAAGATCACGCGCAATCTGTTCCCGACCGTAGGGGCTCTCTTCAAATGTGCTGTGAAACACTTTAATCGGATCAAATTCCGGCCAGTTATAGCTCTCAAAATAGCGTTGAACCCAAGACCGCTTTTCCCACCATGCTTCCATTTTAGCGTGGGACAAGGCGGCACCGCCATGGGCACCTGTAATGCGATCCAAAACATAACTGGTGGCATCATTGCTGGAAATCCGAATCATATTTTCCAGGGCCCGTTCATCTTCTGTGTCCAGTATAATGGTTTTTTCTTTTACCTGTTCCAGGAGCGCAACCATAAAAAAGGTTTTTACGACACTGGCCGGATAAAACGGGACCTGGGCACGGTACCCGTAAATTTTTCCATCTGTAAACCGATCTGGATTTGTTTTTGGCGGTGTATCGTACCGCCGGTAAATAAAACCAAAATCAGTAGGGTTGATTTCTCCCTTAAAGTACTCAACAACTTGTGCCGCAATGTCTTCGGCGGGTAGTATTTTTAACGGGGTCATTTTTTCCCTTCATCGTCTTTTCCGATCAAACCGAATGGGTGATCGATTGTCAGTTTAAATTCAGACGCTCCTTCCAAAGAGTCTAAAAATCTTTTCCATGTTAATTCGCTGTCGAACATATATGGGATAGCCTAAATATCCGACCGACTTCCAGGTTGGCTTAAAAGGTGGCAACGCGCCTGATGATCATTTCCCACTTGGACAAATTCCGGAATTTTATTTTTACGGCATATCTCCCCGGGCGATTCCTTACAACGGGGATGAAAAGGGCAGCCTGCAGGCGGTGTCAGTGCCGAAGGCGTTTCACCTGTCATCCGTGTTTCAAGGGAGGTGGGTTTCAATGGATCGGGAATGGCGGCTATCAATGCATTGGTATAGGGGTGTGACGGTGAGGTGAAAATAGATTTCCAGTTTCCTTCCTCAACAATATGACCCAGGTACATAACCGCAATCCGGTCACTCATATGTTCCACCACCCCCAGGTCATGGGATATCATCAAAAGCGCAATACCCAAATCATCTTTAAGATCGAGCAGAAGGTTAATGATCTGGGCCCGGATGGAGACATCCAGAGCGGAAACAGGTTCATCACAGATAACCAGCTTGGGATTTAAAATAAGCGCCCGGGCAATGCAGATTCTCTGGCGCTGGCCGCCGGAAAATTCATGGGCATAGCGATCGGAAAGCTCCGGTTTCAAACCGACCTTTGACAGCATTTCAACCACGCGTGCATCCCTTTGGGCCTTGTCTTTGACGCCATGCAGCTTTAAAGGGTTGGAGAGTGTCTGATAAATGGTCTGCCGGGGATTAAGGGATGCAAAGGGATCCTGAAAAACCATCTGCACGGACCGGGCCTGGGCCATGCGATTCTTTTTTCTGGTAGCCACGACATCACCACCATTCAGGTAAATAGTCCCTTTGGTGATGGGAACCAGTCCTAAAACGGCCTGGGCCAATGTTGATTTCCCGCAGCCGGATTCCCCGACAAGCCCGAGACATTCTCCGGCTTGAATGGTAAGACTGACCCCGTCAACAGCCTTTAAAGGCCGTGACCCGAACCCGCTTTTATTCCTTATGGGATAGTGAACGGCAAGTTCGCTGATCTGTAAAAGAGGGCCTTTTTTATCCTTATCCATAATTATAACACCTCACATACCCCCTGGGACCAATTTTTGTCTGCATCGGGGCTTCATGCCGGCATTTATCCATGGCATCCGGACAACGGGGATGAAACCTGCAGCCATCCTGAAACTCAAAAATAGACGGTACTGTGCCGCTGATTTCATTGAGCCGAACCTGGCCTTTTTCAAGTCGTCCCCCCAACCGGGGCAAGGATCCGACCAGGCCCTTTGTATAAGGGTGACAGGGTCCTGTAAAAATATCACTTCCGAATTGTTCTTCTACAATTTGGCCTGCATACATAACGGCAACTCTCCGGCACATACGGGCCACAAGTCCCAGATCGTGGGAAATCATTAAAACTGCGGTTCCCCTTGCCTTGCAGAGTTCAAGAATCAATTCCACAATTTCCGCCTGAATGGTCACATCCAGGGCAGTGGTGGGTTCATCGGCGATGAGCAGCGCAGGGTTACACGATAGGGCAATGGCAATCATAATCCGCTGCCGCATTCCGCCGGATAACTGGTGCGGATAATTATGAATCCGCCGCCCAGGACTTGGCACTTGCACCTGGTCCAGCGCTTCAATCGCTTTTTTCCTGGCATCCTTCATACTCATGCCGCGGTGCAGCACAAACATTTCGCCTATCTGATCACCGACCGTCATCAACGGGTTGAGGGCCGTCATGGGTTCCTGAAAAATCATGGATATCCGGTCACCCCTTAATCGGCGCATGCCCCTGGTTTTTAATTTTTCAATCTGCTGCCCTTCAAACGCAATGGTTCCATTTGATATTTGAAGCTGGGCGCTCAAAAGGCCTGCAATGGAGAGTGCGGTAAGGCTTTTTCCGCAGCCTGACTCACCCACAAGACCGAAAATTTCTCCCTTTCCAATGGACAGAGAAACGCCTTCAACGGCTGTATAATATTTTGCGTCTATTTCAATGGAAATAGACAGATCCTTTATGTCTAATACCGGCTTCAGGGTCATATTTTTTTTGCCTTTCCATGGGGGTCAAGAAAATCTCTCAACCCATCCCCGAGAAGATTAAACCCCAGGACCGTGATAAAAATAGCAAGCCCGGGGAAAACCGAGAGCCAGGGCGAAAACAAAAGCTGTTCACGTGCCTTGGCAAGCATGGCGCCCCAGCTGGGAGCCGGGGGGACAACCCCAAGACCCAAAAAAGACAATGCCGCTTCCGCCATGATGGCAGACCCGATCCCCATGGTGGCAATTACAATGATCGGACCGATCATATTGGGCAAAAGTTCTTTGAACATGATGTGCAGGTTGCCAAACCCCAGGGTATAAGAGGCCTGAATATAATTTTGTGATTTCAATGACAGCACCTGCGCCCGGGATATCCTGCAGCTGTAAGCCCAGTCTGTCATTCCCAGGGCGATTAAAAGGCTGCCGATACCAGGACCCAGAACCGACATCAAGGCCAGGGCAAACACCACGGTTGGAATGGAGAGGATCAAGCCGGTCATTCCCATGACAATTTCGTCCCACCACCCCCCCATATATCCCGCAGACAGACCCAGGGAGACCCCGATAACGGTATTCATCATCTGAACAACAAGCCCGATCATAAGGGAAATTCTTGCGCCATAAACAATCCGGGAAAAAATATCTCTTCCCTGTTCATCCGTGCCCAGCAAAAACGCTTTGCTCGGCGGTTCCTCCGCATACATGAGATTGGCATCCAGTATGGGGTCATGGGTGGCTATCAGCGGGGCAAAAATGGCTGTCACCACAACGATAATGAACAAGATTGACCCGACAATCAGATTTAAACTGACCTTTTTCATGACAGCCTCATCATTGATACCGAATCCGGGGATCAATTGCCAGATATGCAATATCAACCAGAGTATTAATAATTAAAAAGAAAAGTACAATCACCAGAATACAGCCCTGTACCGAAGGAATATCCCTGAGGGAGACCGAATCAATCAACATGGATCCGACACCCGGCCAGGCAAATAGTTTTTCAACCACAACCGAACCGCCCAGCATTGAGCCGAACTGCAATCCTATGGTTGTCAAAATAATAACAAATGCATTCCTGCCCAGGTGTTTAAAAACAACCCGGGTCTCACTCATCCCCTTGGATCTGGCGGTCCGGATAAAATCGGAATTAAGGGTATCAAGGACCGCTGCGCGGGTTGTTCTGGCTAAAAGTGCCATGGGCGCAATTCCCAGCGTAAGCGCAGGCAGGATTAAATTGCGGATGCCGCCGCTGCCATACCCAAAGGTTGGCAACAGCCCCAGTTTAAGTGAAAACAAATACATGGCAATAAGGCCAAACCAGAACCCGGGGACTGAAAGTCCGGATACAGCAACCATCATGGTGACCGTATCAACCAGGCTGCCGGCCCGGATAGCGGCAATAAACCCTAACGGCAGCCCCACGACAATGGCAAAGGTAATCGCGGCACATGCCAGTTTAAATGATGCAACGACCCTGGATGAAAGCAGGTCTACAACCGGCCGTCTATTTGAAAATGATTTCCCCAGATCTCCCCTGGAAAGCCCGGCTAAATAAGTTACAAACCGCTGGTGCAGCGGTTTATCAATGCCCAGCTCTTTTTTGATTCGTTCAACCACTCTTGGATCAAAAGATCGCTTGTCACCCATCAGTGAAGAGGCAAATGTCCCCGGGATAACACTGAACAGGAAAAAAACCAGGGTCACAACAATCATGACCGTAAGGGCAGATTGTAAAATCCGTTTAAATATTAAGGCAACCATAAAAAAACCAGTCCTGTCAGACACCCCTAAAACACGGGTTGCAATGGGTAAGAGCAGACCGGCTGTTAAAGCCGGTCTGCAACAATTAACACGGTCTATCTTGTGGGAGAATTTTTATCAAGCCAGATGGAGTCTACTTCTATAATTGCAGCTTCAGTGACGTTGCCATCCACATTATGAATCCAAGGTTGGGTTGCCACAACCGCTTTATTGTAGTTATGGAACCAGACAGGGGCTGCGTCCATAATAAAGCCATCGGCTTTTTTGAGCAGTTCGATTTTCTTTGCAGGATCACTGGTGGCCGCAGCTTCATCTAAAATAGCATCATATGCGGAATCCTTAAATGCGGTCACGTTGCTCCCGGTGCGGGGAATCCTGCTGTCAAACGTCCGCAGGGCTTTTAAAGGATCAGGCCCGGTCCCGTTGGAACGAAACCAGACAGCCGCTTTTCCGGCATACATGGCATCGACCAGGACATTGCTTTCCACAACCTTTGCTTTCGCGTGGATACCCACTTTTGCAAGATAGGGCATCATGGCTTCAAAAACACCCAGACTTGAAGTTTTATCCGTCACCATTGCCTCAAACTCAAATCCATCAGGATAACCTGCTTCCGCAAGAAGCGCCTTGGCTTTTTCCGGATCATAGGGATAAGGCTTGCGTGTACTGTCATAAGCGGTTGAAGTTGTCGGCAGCCAGCTGGTCGCTTTAAACGCCTTACCTTTTAAAAGTTTTTTGACGATAATGTCCCGGTCAACGGCATAGTTAATTGCCTGACGGACCCGTTTATCATCAAAGGGTTTCTCTTGTGTATTAAATCCCATGTGCCGGGTAAAAAGCTCGGCGATTTCAATCAGACCCCTGGACAGTTCGGGATCTGCCTTGTATGCAAGATAGGCATTACTGGAAAGCACGGTTGCATCAATCTCTTTTGCTCTGAAAGCCATGTCAAGAACACTGTAGTCACCGGTGATGACAAATTCAACACGATCCGCATAGGGTTTTCCGGGTTTGTAGTATTTATCAAATTTTTCACCCACAATACGGGATCCTTCCACATGCTCAACAAACTTAAAAGGACCCAGTCCAACCGGGTGAATTAAAAAGGATTCTTTTTTAACTTCCTCTCTTGGCAGTATGGCGGTAACCGCCTCAAACAAAAGACTTCCAGGGTCATTATAATCGGAAAATGTTATTTGAAGCGTATAATCGTCAATTTTTTTCAGACCGGAGATAGAGGTTGCATCCCCTTTACTAAAGGCTTCTGCCCCGGCAATAGTGCCGACCATGGTGGCACCGGGAAACCCTTTTTCCGGATTCATGAGACGGGTATAGGACCAGACAACGTCGTCGGCTGTCATTTTGCGGCCATTATGGAAATAGACATTTTTTTTCAATTTATATGTAAATACTTTTCCATTTTTGTCAGCTGTAACAGATTCAGCCAGATCAAGTGCGGGTGAATTGTTTGCCGAATCCCAGGTATAAAGAGCCCGGTGAAATGCCTTTGAAACAACCAGGTCCTGGGAGCGATAGGTCACATGGGGATCAAGGCTTTTCAGTGCTGAGCCATAGGGTGCTGAGAGTCTCAGAGTTCCACCGCTCATGGGCGTATCACAAAAAGCGGGCATACTGAAAATCAAACTAAAAAACAGGGCGGATATCAATACACCGAATAATTTTTTTTCCATTTTAAAAAGAACTCTTCTAGATACAAATTCATGCATAATCATTCTCCTCTTCAATTTTAGAAATCAATTATAAATTAATAATACATGTACATAAGCTGCATACGTTCATTATTTTCAGCCGCATCCGCTTTTCCCGCAGATTAAAACGCCATTGTTCTAGAAATCGATATCCTCCATTTCCATCGCTATTTCATTCATACTCTTGAGCGTACCTTTACAGATGGTTCGAATGTGCATGCGCAACACTTTTTTTGACGCCTCGATATCACGAGATATGACCGCATCAAAAATGGCCTGATGTTCTCTGCCGGAGATATCGTTTGGTCGATAAGAGATCAAGCCTTTATCAAACCTGAGATATAACAGGTCATAAAGATATCTTAAAATCCAGACTGAAATGTTTTGACCGGAAAGCTTGGCCATTGTCATGTGAAAATTGATATCTTTTATCAACCTGAACTTTATCGGCTTGTTCCGGGCCGCCTCAAAGTATTCCTCCAAAGCTTGCTCAATTAATTTCTCACCCTTTTCATCAAGGTTGCGGATCATATCCGGCAGCAGGCTTAATTCAATTAATTCACGAAGTCTGTATACCTCTTCAACTTCCTGTGCCGATATTTTTTCAACGAAAAAACCTCTATTGGCTTCATGGCTTACGATTCCCATGTGTTCAAATATCTTGAGCGCCTGAACAACAGGTGTCAGGCTCATCTTTTGCCGTTCCGAAAGCCCTCTGGCAGAGACCTGCTGACCGGGGCGAAATTCATCCAAAAAGATCATTTTCCGGATGTCGTTATAGGCATCCGTGGACAATTGATTGGATGTTTCAGGTAGTGAGCTGGATTTTGAGTTTTTCTTGTTTGTCATAATATCTTTTCCCATTGCATTAAAGCCTATGCCCAAATCACCCATTTTATATTGAATCAACCTGCCGCCTGCTACTATTTCAAAACAATTAAAAAAACTTTTAAGGCATCAATTTTAGATTCTGACAAATACAATTGCATTTGTCAATTGCATTTGTCAATTGTATTTGTCAATTGTATTTGTCAATTGCATTGGTCGATTGCATTTGTTCTGCTGAGAACAACTCATTGTCACATAAACTGTCCGGCTGTTATGACCGCCATAAATTGAGTCTCCAAGGGCTTGTTCATGTTTTTTCAAATAGGTGGGATAGCCATGCGTCGGGCAGAAAATAGGACCAATCTAGCGTTTTCTAAAATTAACCGACCTGTGCGTGTAAAATGTAGAAATATAAGGGATGGTAATTGATAGAAAAACGCCCAACATAAAAAACAGCAAACATCCGCTTCTCTATTTGAGATGTATAGACAGAAAGCGATAACCTCTCAAAGGAAAAAACAATGTCAAAATCAAGGTCAGCGTCGAGTTTATAGAATGTGATGAGACTGAAAATCACGAGGTCAACAAAAATAACGATGGCAATTTCTCAATGATAATAAACGAGCAAGATGCCATCAGCATTGATATGTGTGAAAGATCCGTATTGCAAACAGCTTACCTGAGAAGGAATAAACCATACATCCCTTGCTATGCAGTCAGGAAAGAACTGGGCTTATGTAACTATAGCTATAGTGCTATTGGTGAAAAGATGAATGATCTTGTAGTCTCAAGTCATCAAAAACATAATGGAATGAATTGGTCAAAAGCAGGTTCTGTATGCTTGGCAACAATCACTGCCTTTAAAAGGAATAAAGAAAACGACAAATGGTTTGAAACGAAGGGCTTAAATTTCAAACTGGCGGCCTAACCCCACCCGCACAGGTCGAAAATTTTCAGGAATGGGGATCTTAATCATCGGATGCCGGACCCTGGTGGGAGAATCATTTTAAAAGGAGTCCGGCCCAGCCAACCTGGACTCAATGTTCACAGGGGCCTTAATTTGTCCTTCATTGAGCATGATGGTTTCTGTCTGTTTCCAGGCAGCTACGTCCATCCGGCCGATCCGGACCGTCCTGTCCGGCTTGATCAATTTCCTTGTGGCCG
>Ga0307987_1001233_pt1 | contig 14273 bp, 5 predicted proteins | sample EllFjometagen181_FD_203157 | JGI IMG/M metagenome (GOLD analysis project Ga0307987, IMG submission 203157) | Marine microbial communities from Ellis Fjord, Antarctic Ocean - #181 | ecosystem: Environmental > Aquatic > Marine > Unclassified | place: Southern Ocean | collected 2014-10-08
TTGTCACCAATACAGAGGCAAATAATCTTACCCGATATGCCGGGCCTCCCTATAAAATTGATCCAAGCCTTCCCAAAGAGCGAACCTACACCGGAGAGACCCACTATGCCCGAATAACCGTTATCAACCCACAAACCGGGCGGGTAAAACCGAGACATTTAAACAAACACATTGATTACACCCTGAGCCCCAAAGAGATGTGGACCACCGACACCAAGGAAAAAAGTCTGGCAACACCACTTGCCATGGCATTCAGCCAGGATGGTACAACGCTTTTTGTGGCAGCCTTTGGTTCATCAAAAATAGGCATCTTTAATTCCAGCTCACTTGACAGAGATCAATTCATACCGGGTCAGGATCACATTGAAATAAGTGGCGGCGGCCCCTGCGGTCTGGTGCTGGATGAAACGCGAAATAAGCTCTATGTGGCAACCCGGTTTGACAATGGATTTTCCATGGTTGACCTGACTACACAAGAAGAAGAAAGTCATGCCCTGCTGGTGAATCCGGAACCGGACTCTTTTAAAGCTGGAAGGCCCTATTTATATGATGCCAGAACTTACTCTGAGAACGGAGAAGCCTCCTGCGCTGGATGCCACGTTTTTGGGGGATGGGATGGACTTGCGTGGGACATCGGCATCCCTGCTAAAAAATCCGTACAGCAAAGCGCCCTTTGCATCCATTCGGAAAAGGCGGTGGAATCCTGTCGTCAGAATCCCGGTTGTGACATGTGTGATAATGATCCCATTTTCAGTGATCCTGATTTTTTAAAGTTCCTCAATGGAAACGGCGATATTCGCCATCTGAACACCATGCCCGGCCCCCAGATCACCCCCTCCTGGAAAGGAATACAAAACAATGGTCACCTGCACTGGCGGGGCGATACCAACAATCGACGGGAGCTTGACAAACAAGGCGTTATAGAGACAGCAACTGGCAGGTTTATAAACAACTGCAACACCTGTTTTGATAAGAAAAACCCCATTGACTATGACGAAAAGCTCTCCTTGCGAAATTTAACCACAGCTCATCCGGGATTTAACGGCAATGTTGAACCTGTGGTTACCCCCGATGATATGGAAAAACTGGGGTATTTCATTTTTGAGCTGATGCAGCCGCCCAACCCCATCCGAAATCTTGACAATTCACTCACACCGGAACAGGAACGGGGGAAGTCTTTGCCAGCGATAAATACCATGATGTGGGGTTTAAAACACAAACACAAAGAAGGGATGTGGAGGCGTATCTGCTGGTCTTTGAAAATGATCTGGCACCCATTGTAGGACAACAGATAACCCTCAACAGCTCCTTTTCAAATCAAGCCGTTAAAAAAAGGATAAAGTTGATGCAGCAGCGTGCAACCGCCCCCTGGGAATCAAAGGAGTGCGGCGCCTCCAAAGCAGTACCAGTGACAGAATGTGATTTGATTGTACGGGGTGTCGCCAATGGAGAAGTTTGTGGGTATCTTTTTGAGCCGTTAAAAGGAATGTACCGTTCCATTGAGAAAACAAGGTGGTTAAATTTTTCTCAAATCATTGCCCTTGCTACAAAAAGTCAGAACAGTTTGACGTTTACCTGTGTTCCCCCCGGAACAGGAAAACGGCGACTCATCCAGCATAAGTAAAATCCGGGTTTGATCATAACGTCGGACATATTGTAATGGAATTTTGATGGTGAAAAATAGATATTGTTATTACGGTAGGTTGTGATGATAAAGAAGTTATCTCCCGTATAGTGGCCCATCTTATGATCAACTCCGCTTTTTCCCATCCCCCTATAAATGAGTTCAATCCTTAAAATTCATTTACGTTGTACCGAAATATATAGTATGGTATTTTTTGGAATTAAGACAGAGTCAACAAGACTATGAACAAGTCAACCGAACCATGACTTTTTTTCAAATTATTTACACCAAGATCCTATTGGTTGTTAACCGCATTATGGTTAAATGAGGAATATGCCGTCTTCAATGATGTTGGTGAACATGCACTTTTAAAAAATGAGTGAAGTTGATATGAGATAGCGACATATGTAGAATAGGACTGTGCCAATAGGAGCTGACTGCCATTTTGACAATACTTAAAAACAAATCAGTATCAAACATTTCACTAAAAAGTATTCTTATAATCCCTTTTATTATACAAACTTTATTAGTGGCAGGCCTTGTCGGTTATTTTTCATTTCAAAACGGGCAACAGGCTGTAAAAGAGATGGCACATCAGCTGTATGGTGGGATCAATACACATATCGAGTTGCACCTAAAACATTTTCTTGGTACACCACATCAAATTAATCACCTAAATGCAAATGCATTTTATCAGGGATTGCCTGACATTAACTCACTTGAAATTTTGGAGCATTATTTCTGGAAACAAATCCAGGTTTTTAATTCAGTTAACAGTATCTCCTTTGGTTATAAAGAAGGGGGAGTTGTTAATGCGGGCAGGGAAGGGAAAAAAGGGTCATTGTATGTGATTAGTACTGACACGTCCCAAAAAGGAACCTTTAATAAATATGCCACAGACCGTCAGGGGAATCGTACATCTTTGTTGATTACCGTTCCAAACTTTGACTCAAGAACTCGTCCCTGGTATTCCAAAGCAATTGAAAAAAAAAGTGAAGTATGGAGTGATATTTATATTGTGTTCACAGGTCATGATATGGCTATCTCTGCCAGCCTCCCTGTTTATGATGAACACAAAAATTTACTGGGTGTTACCCTGAATGATATTTTTCTTTCTCATCTCAGTGATTTTTTAAAAAATCTTCAAATTGGGAAAACGGGACATGCATTTATTATGGAAAAATTAGGTTTGCTGGTTGCTTCCTCCTTTGATGAAAAGCCCTTTATTGAAGGAAATGTAAAAGAGAGGAATAGAAGACTTTATGCCCATGAAAGCAGCCAACCCATTATTCAATATGCTGCAAAATTTTTAACCGAACAGATAGGTGACTATAAAAAATTAAATAGTTCCGTACAATATCAATTTAGTATTGATAACAATATGTTTTATTTGCAGGCATCGCCAATTCATGATCCATATGGGATTGAGTGGATCAATGTAATAGTAATTCCTGAATCTGATTTCATGGCACAGATTAACGCAAACAAACGTTCAACTATTTTTCTAATTATCATAGCAGTTTTACTTGCTCTTGTTATTGGTGTGCTTATCGCTCGCTGGATATCTAAACCGATCTTACGATTGAACAAATTCACCCATTCTTTAATAGAAGGCGAATTTAAAACAATTGGCACACAAAGAGTAAAAGAAGTAGATCAATTAGGCCAATCGTTTAACTTCATGGTAAAACAATTAGAGCAGACGGTTTTAAGATTAAAAACTCAAATTACCGAGCGAAAGCAATCTGAAACAGCACTAAAAAAATCCGAAAAGCAGTTTCAAGACCTTTTTAACTCAATTAATGATCTTCTATACACACAAGATATGAAAGGAAATTTTAGTTCTGTAAACCCTGTAATGCCTAAGCTCTTTGGATATAGTATGGATGAATTTATAGGTCATCGTGCCACTGATTTCATGCGACCAGAACATCAAGTTGAGTTTGACAGAGATTATCTGGAAGTAATCAAAAAACAGGGAAAGCATAATGGTATTAGTTGTTATCTCAATAAAAACAAGGAAAAGATTTATATTGAGCATAATAATTCCTTAGTCGAGCCGGATGATGGTGAACCTTATATCAGCGGCATTGGCAGGGATGTGACTGAAAAAGTTTTATTTGAAAAGAAAGTTAAAAAACTCCAAGACCAAGTAGTGCAATCTCAAAAGATGGAGTCCATTGGAACTCTTGCCGGTGGTATTGCCCATGATTTTAATAACATCCTTTCTCCCATTGTGGGTTACTCAGAAATGTTATTAGAGGATATCCCTGAGGAGAGTCCATTTCAAAACAGCCTGAAAGCAATTCATACCAGTGCCTTGAGAGCGAAATCCCTTGTAGAACAAATTCTTACATTTTCCCGCCAGGATAGCAGTGAACTGAATCTGATAAAAATACAGCCAATTGTCAAAGAAGCATTAAAACTCATCAGGTCTACGATCCCCACAACCATTGAGATCAAGCAGGATATCAATGCTGACTGTGGTTTAATTAAAGCTGATCCCACACAAATTCATCAGATTATAATGAATCTTGCAACCAATGCGTATCATGCCATGGAGGAGATCGGCGGTGAACTGAAAGTCGGCCTTAAACAGATGGAGTTTGGAACCCTTGATTTGATTAATCCAGATATGACACCCGGTCAATATGCGTGTTTAACTGTGCTTGATACAGGCATGGGGATAGATAAAAAGTTAATACAAAAGATCTTTGATCCATTCTTTACCACCAAGGTAATAGGCAAGGGTACCGGAATGGGACTTTCTGTGGTGCATGGCATAGTTGCGGGTATGGGAGGCGCTGTCCGGGTGTATAGTGAACCGGGTAAAGGAACACAATTTTATGTTTATTTCCCCATAGAAAAGAGTTCTTTTGTAAAACACAGTATCCAGACTCATGAGACAATACAATATGGAAATGAAACCATCTTGCTTGTAGATGATGAATACGCAATCATTACAATGGAAAAACAGATGCTGGAACGTCTGGGGTATCAAGTTACTTCACGTACAAGCAGCATTGAAGCCCTTGAGGCCTTCCGTAGTAGCCCAGACAAATTTGATCTGGTCATAACAGATATGGCAATGCCAAATATGCCAGGAGATAAACTATCTGCTGAATTTATTAAATTACGAGCTGATATACCCATCTTGCTTTGTACCGGGTTCAGTGACACTATGTCTGAAGAAAAGGCGACTTCACTGGGTATTAAGGGCTTTTTATTAAAACCGACTGTGATGAAGGATCTTTCGCAGAAGATACGTGAAGTATTGGATGAGAATAAAGTTTAAAAAAATTGTCCTTTAGCTCAATGCATAGTAAGCTGATTCCAATATGTATATTTAATTGTTTTCAGATGGCTACCCTGCTTTAACTACTCTTCTGGGAATGACACATGAATATTACAATCCAACCCTTAGCCAATATGAACGAGTGTAGTTTTTAGGTTAAGAGCAGAAATCGTGCTAACTTTGATATCTTTTAGAAAACTTTTACAACATGCAAATATTCAAAGGTCAAGGCAGATATGATGCGAAAATCAAACATTGAAACCCTGGGAAGGAAATAACAACAGAACGGCTGTTCATTCTGCACAAGTAAACTTCAGAGTATCTCCCCAAAAAAACCGATGGCTCAAGAGAGCCAAAGCGGATTGGAGGAACAAAACGATGAGAATCGAAAAAGGAATTTGCGGCATCTGCGGAGCGGGTTGTGGTGTGAATATTGGCCTTGAAAATAATCGAATCACCAAGATCCTTCCCTGGAAAACTCATCCCCAGGGCCAGCCCTGCCTGCGAGGGATAAAGGCATCAAGCATTGTGTATGCAAAAGATCGCATCACCAAGCCACTGAAACGAACCGGTCCCAAAGGAACCCTTTCCTTCACCGAAATCTCCTGGGACCAGGCCCTGGATGAAATTTCCCGTACGATCCTCAACTTGAAGAGCCAATACGGTCCCCAGTGTATTGCCTCTTTTTTCGGCCGAGGCAATTTTGAAGACTCCATCTGGAAAATGTTTTCCCCCAATGAGCCTGGTTATGTCATTCCAAATGCCCTTTTTATGCCCCTAGGCTCACCCAATGCCTTTTCCATCGGGTCTATTTGTCATGTCTCCCACGGTTTTGTTGCTCCTTTTACAACCTTTGGAGCCCCCGGGGGCATGCTTCAACCGGATATCGAACATGCGGATATCATCTTTATCTGGGGAACCAATCCGGCCACGGGCTCCCCTTTGCAGCCTTTTCTCCGGCTGAAAAAGGCCAGGGCCAGGGGAGCCAAAATTGTGGTGATCGACCCCTTGAAGACCCAGACAGCCGAAATGGCAGATCTTTGGGTACCCATCAAATCGGGCACTGATGGCGCACTGATCCACGGCATTTTATGTCAATGCTTTAAAAAGGGGGGTATCGACAGGGCCTTTGGCAAAGACCACTGCCAGGGTTTTTCCCAGTTGGAGCAATATGTAAAAGAATTTGAGCCGGATGTTGTTCACCAGATCACCGGTATTTCCAAAAAAACACTCGATGAATTAACCCAATTGATCCTTTCCACAGAAAAGATTGCCTATATGACCCAATCCGGGCTGGAATTCAACGACACCGGTGCCCAGGCCATACGTGCACTGCTCTCATTGTGGGCACTGACCGGGCATGTGGATGTTAAGGGCAGCATGAGATTCAAACCACCGCCACCTGTTTCTCTGGGAAAACCGGATGTGAAATTTCCCACTGACATCCCCCCCATCGGCATGGATCGCTACCCCTTTTTCTGCAATTCAACTAAAAACGGACATTTCTCAGAGTTTCCCCGTTCAGTACTCCACGAAGATCCCTATAAAGTACGATTTCTACTCATCGGAGGCTCTTCCATATTGACCAGCTGGCCCAACAGCACCCTGTACGCCAAAGCGCTCAATGCCCTGGACTACCAGGTCTCTGTTGACCTGTTCCTCAAAAAAGATGCACTCTATGCTGACATGGTACTTCCGGCAACGACCTACTTTGAAAACACGTCACTGTGCAGCGGTCCCGGTGAAACCCCCTTTCCCTCCACACTCCAGTACCGCAAGAAAATCATCCAACCTGTGGGGGAATCCATGAACAGCTATCTGATTTATGCAAAACTGGCAGAAAGACTGGGCTATGGAAATCTTTACCCCCAGACAGAAGAAGATATGGTCAAATTCCTGATAAAAGATCTTCCCATGGATTTTGAGGCATTTAAACAGGCATCGGAACAGGGACCCGTGGTGATCCAAAAGGCGAATCCCCATGCGGAGAAAGAAAAAAAATGGCTTTCAGGAAATCTCCGCCCCGATGGGAAACCCGGGTTTAACACCCCTTCTGGAAAGTGGGAAATAAGTTCGACGCTGCTGGAAAAACATGGCCACGAGCCCCTCCCAGTGTATACGCCTCCCTCTGAAGGTCCACAAGACAAGGATCTTTACAATGATTTCCCGCTTATCCTGACCTCCGGTGCCCGTATCATGCAGTCAACCTATAGAAGCCAGCACCAGAATATTCCCAGCCTTGTCAAACTTCAACCCAATGCAGAGGCCATATTGCATCCCCATGATGCCCTGCCCAGAAACATCTCCAGCGGTGAGGTGATATGGGTAAAAACAGCCCGGGGCAAAGTTCGATTTGTCGCCCGGGTCACCGAAAAAATCGCAAAAGGAGTGGTGGAGGTTAATATGGGTGGCGGGACGCCTAACCAGGCCAAGGGATGGAAAGACAGCAATATTAATTTGCTGACAGATGACCAAAACCGAGATCCCATCACTGGATTTCCCGTTTTCAAAGCGCTTCTTTGTGAGTTAGAAAAGGTTATTTCAGACGAAGAAAAGGGGGAATATTGATTTTTTTAACAATCATAAAATCATATTTTAAGAGGATTGCATAATTATTCTATTATAATATTTAAAATCATGTAATACTTTTTTTATGCCATCTGCAACTGAAAATAATGGGTTCTCAGCAACATGTACAATTACACCTGTTTCTTTTTCTATCATGCTATCAAGACCAGGAAGTTGAGAACCGCCTCCGGTCAGAGTAATGCCACAATTAATTATATCAGAGCAAAGCTCAGCCGGTAATATTTCGAAAACATGAAGGATCGCATTAATAATTTCTTCAATAACTTTTTTACTCGCTTCTTTAAATATTTCAACAGGGAATTCAAATTCTTTAACCCTCCCTTTTGTTGAATCAATACTTTTCAATGTAAAGACATCACTATTATTTGTTTCAGAAAGAGTAATAAATTGAATTTTTAATTTTTCTGCGGTAACAAGCCCTATTTTGATATTATATTTGTGATCAAGATAACTGGCAATAGCTTCATCAAGGTCATCGCCTGCAATACGGATTGTATTATCAACAACAATGCCTCCATAATTTATTACAGCAATATCAGTGGTGCCACCACCAATATCAACAAGCATATTTGCAGATCCACCCATAACATTTTGATTTAATCCGATTGCAGCAGCCATGGGCTCTGCTATTAAATGAACTTTGTTAGCGCCTGCCAGTATTGCAGATTTAATCATTGCCCTTTTTTCAACGTCAGAAGCCTGTGTAGGAACTCCCATAACAATTCTGCCTACTCGAATCTTTGAAATTTTTGCCTCTTTTATCAAACCTTTAATAAATGCATCGCCTGCTTCAAAATCTGAAATAATTCCATCCACTAAGGGTCTGACAACCTTAATTGAAGCCGGAGTTTTTCCCATCATTTCTTTTGCAGAATTTCCGATGGCAACAATTTTGTCCTCTTGGTCTAATGCGATATATGAAGCCTGGTTACAAATAAAGCCTCTTTTTTTAGTATAAACAATTGTGTTAGCAGTGCCAAGATCAATGCCAAAATCAATATGAAAAGGACTGAAAACAAACATCAGCAAAGCTCCTGTTAGTCGGTCTTGTTTGTTTCGATAAATTTATTAATGTCATTGTGTATAGATGCAAAATGGCGTGGCCAAGGCCCAAAAATTTTTAATTCATCGGCAATGTGGTAACAGGCCGTTCTGGCTTTTTCCAGAGTTTTATATCTTCCAGATATAAACTTATACCATACCCTTCCATTAGAATACATCTTGTAATAAGCAAATTCATTTTCAGTGTTTATATTTAATTTTAAAAAACGATCAATGGCATCCTTTACATTCGTAGCCATAACTTGAATTGTATATTCTTGTGGTTCTTGCGCCATTATCCATTTATCGTGAAAAAGAGAAGGGGAAGAAATAGTTTTTATGTTCTCTTCTTTTTTCATTTTCTCTGTACTTGCAGATTCCGTAATTTGTGGTTTTATTACAGGTTCAGGCCTACTGATTTGTTTTTGAGAAGGTATTTCAGTCCTAACCGAAATCATAAGTATTGGCTCAACAATGTTTGTTTTAGCAATATGATCAGTTTTTTTAATCTGATCATTATTAATTAAAGGCTGTTTTTTTGTTGCAATAGTCTTTTGAGAACTTTCTGACAGTATAATATTGGAATTGAGATTAGGGATAAAACCGGTTTCTTTAAAAAGATCAAAGCCCCCTATTACTAATAGTGTAATCGTTGTGATTGCAATAATAACAGATAGCTTAACTTTAGATTGTTTTAAATTTAAAGCAGATGAATTTCTATCTGAAAAATATTTATATGCTTCCTGATTAATTTTCCCTGGAAGTCCTTTTGTATTTTTATGAATATTGCTAATGATTTTTTTAGAAAGTGGAAAGCTTCCTGGAAAATTTACTACCCCGAGATAGTGTTTGATATATGATTCGGTTTGTTCTTTGTCCAAGGAAGGCATATAAAGTTTGTTAACCGAGGCTTTTTTAGGCATCTCTTTCAACAAAGAAGAGATGGTTGTATTAATTTGGGGTTCACAAAATAGGACAACCTGTTTGGTTTTCGTATTATTATTCCAGGCATTTTTTAAAATTATAGATAATTCGTGTCTGTTTAAATTATGTGCATCGTCTAATATAATAACCTGGTTATGTTCTGTTTTATATAAAAAAGCAGGATAATAATTATCATTTGACGCAGGATCATCGCTTTTTTTAATTTTAAGTCGACAAGGTTTAACATCGAATTCAATTTGGCTGGTAAATTTGGAAAGAAATGAGGTTTTCCCACTTTGGTATTCACCTATTACCAATATTAAAAAATCTTTGCCGCCAATAGAATTGAGAAAAATTGAGAAAAATTGAGAAAAATTGAGAAAAGTTGATCGCTTTGAATATAGCTCCGCTAATCTTATTTTTAATGAAAATGGATTGTCAGGATGAATCTTATCCATATAGACATAACCTTTTTAAAAAAACTCATTGAAAAGGTAAAAAAATTGGCATTTTTTAAAAAAATTTTACACTTTCTTAGAGCACTCCCCATTTTCAGGGACTTTCTCCTAAAAGACTGTAAAGTCCTTTTAGGGTCATATGAAGGATGTAAAAAATTTTTATAATTATATACACTACTTGATATCAAGTTAGCTAACTTGTATAGACAGGAAGCTGTTTTTTTGTCAACAGGAAGTATGAAAAAAATGGCCAAAGGAGTGGTGGAGGTTAACATGGTGGCGGGGCGCCCAACCAAGCCAAGGGATGGAAAGACAGCAATATTAATTTGCTGACAAATGACCAAAACCGAAATTTCATCACTAGATTTTCCGTTTTCAAAGCACCTCTTTGTGAGTTAGAAAATGCCTAATATCTGCATTTCGATGGTAAATATTTTTGTAATAGCGTTTTTTGCGCTTCACTTCGCTCGGGAAGGACATATGAAGCAACTCTTTTTTCTATTTCCTTCTCGGCATTGAGTTTTATGAGACTCTCTGAAGGAGTATTCGTAGAATCAATCCCTTTTTTATTAAAAATAGGAGTCACTCTCTGTTCTTTTCTGTATATGCCCACGTCACCGATTGTCAGAAAACTTTTTGTCTCAAGTGATTTTGATAATTTGTCTTTAAGATTTGGGTCAATGGAGAGATTAAGACCTTGAAGCACACGATTGCAGTTGATCAGTAATTCTTCGTCAAAAATCATTTTATGAAAACTTCCCCCAGCAAATGCCGCCATGTGGCCCGGATAACACCAGATTTCTTCTACATCCGTCATAACATAAGGGGCCAGTGAGGTTATAGTGGATTCATACCCTCCCTGATAATCATTTCTGGTGCCATCGGCAAAACATCCGCACATCACACAATTCATTTCAAAATGAAGACAAACTTCATAAAACATAATTTGAACATGGAGATACTCAGGGCTAGCGTATACCGGTTGCATGGTTTTCATATCCGTCATTGTGGAATATTCGCTAAACGCGACACGTGTGCCGGGTTTGAGCAACTGAACATAAACTGCACCGGCCAGAGACAGCGCAATATCATGAATCACGACTCCCATCAGGCTTTCAGGGCCAGTCATAAAAGAGAGTGTGCAGGGAGAAATGCTAATATTCTGACCTTCTTCAACGAGAACCATTAAATTAATCAATGCCTCTTCATCATAAGATAACGGCGGCATAGGACAAATGCCCTGCCCCATGACCACGTTGTCATCCTCTTTTATCTCTTTGATCAGTTGTATCGCCCTTTTTGCGCTTGTGTAAAGATCGCCCTCCTTTGTATTCGATTTTGTGGCACGAAGTCCCAGACTGGGGAATTTATCGGAATATTTCAAAAGCATTGCAATCTGAGCAAGGTACGGATCTTCACTGTCGTTTCCTTCTGGATCGACAACCCCCGGATTGACAGATTCATAAAGGTCAGAGGTCTCTGCCAGTTGATACATTTTTATTGCATCTTCTATGGTACCTCGCCGACTTAACCCCGTTGAGTCATCCAAAATCATAGGGCAATTGGAAAAGGGAGAGGCTGCAACCACTCTTTTGGTATGGGTCGGTTCATATCTGTATTTAGGCATCATTTTTAAGATTTCAGCTAATAAGCTTTCAGAAATAAAGACCTTTTTCCCCTCCACAGTTGCCCCGTGTTTTTTGAAAAGTTCCCTTGCGCTTTCCAGATCAAACTCAACTCCCACCGACGACAAGATATCTGTTGCAGTCTCATAGATAGTCTCTATTTGCTCTTTTGTTAATAAATGGGGCATTTATAATCTCCTTATTTTATTCATCCTCAACGAGGGTGTTCACATTGAAGTGAACGTCTTTGAACCTGGCCTCATACATGAATATGGTGTCTTTGGGGGCAAGCTGGGCTTGGTCCCGTTTTTTGCCGCAGCAGGGCAAGGTAGTCCGCCTCGACCATGGCATAGGATAATTTTCCAGGAATATACCGGAGATACCTGTAAGATTCAAGTTCATTTGCCGATACGGTTTCAATGAGGCTGCTGGCCGCCACCCGGTCCAGATTGCCGTCATTGAACGGCCAGACCAATCCTCCCCTTACTATATGCTTTTTCACGGACATGACTTTTGGGGAAAGAATGCCTTTCTTCACCCCCTTCAGATTTTGATGATATCTCTGGCCCCGCTGCTTGTTCCAGCCATACTTTTAGGATTATTCTTTTCCCGGATGCTTCTGGGGCCGGTGATGGAACTTATGGACAAAATAAAGGGGTTGAAACCAGTTTGAAAAAAAAAGTTAAAGAGACTTGCCTTTTTTCACCCTTATATGTATCGTACATTTAACAAGTGTGAGCTACCCAAGTTTAAAAAAGACCTTGGTCTTCCTGCTTCGTAGAAAACACACCTTGTCAAAGAACTGGGAGGGCTCTTATCAAACGAAGGGCAAATGTCAACGGAAACTTTGCTAAAACAAAATTTATTAATGTTGGGTAGATTATTTCCTGTGAACTCCCTAAATTCTCATAATTATCGGAATCTTCCAATAGCAAAAAAAATGAAGTAAATCGCCCTTAGATTAATCATTTCAATTTATTACAAAGCCTTACTTCCAAAAAATCAGAGAACTTATGACAGGCGAGTATAAGTGGTGAACATCATGAAAAGACAAAAATGGAAAAAAATATTTCCAAAAGCTTTCTATTTTATGATCCTGGTATCTGTTATTGCGTGTTTTCCCTATTTCAGACCCGCACCGGTGAATGCCGCCACATCTCCAGAGAATTCAATCAAATTATTAAATTCATCTTCAACGCTACATGATTCCGAACAGCTATTTTCTATGCCCCTGGAAGATTTGATGAGCATCCGAATCCAGGCAGGCACTATCACAGGCATTGCAGCGGCAAAGATCCCTGTTGCAAGAACAGTCATAACGGCAGAGGATATAAAACTTACGCCAGCCAGAAGCATTATGGACCTCATTGAAATTTATGTGCCTGGAGCCACCTTTGTGAACCATATGAATGGTCCCCGGTTTGGTTTCAGGGGCGTTCTGGGAGACCAGAACTATCACTACCTGTTGTTGGTTAACGGTAAAAATATGAATTTCAAAACCCAGGATGGTGCCCTGGTGGAGATTTTCAATCGGGACATGAACGATATTAAAGAAATTGAAATCATCCGGGGTCCCGGCTCTGTTACCTACGGTTCCGGTGCCATCGGGGGCGTTATCAATATAATCACCCATACCGCCAAAACCAGTAAGGGAAGTTTGGCAGGCATTGAAACAAATACCCATTACCGATATCAGACCGTATATGCCTCCCAGGGATATGAAAGTGATAAATTTCAATGCTACCTTTATGGCAGTTACAGCCACTCTGATGGAGAAAAAAACACGGACTGGTTTTACGTGGATCGTGCCCATGGTTACGGATACGGATTCATGTCAGAAGGCTGGGGAAACAAAGGGTTGGGTTCCAATGAATCCTCGTACCTGTCTGATTTTATAGACACCCCCCAGGTCAAACTCCACCTTGACCTGGCTTTTCTAAACAACTGGCATCTATGGGCCCGATATACCTCCTACAGCTGGGAAAGGCTGTCCGAGGAGACCCTCTACGCCGACGGCGACAAATTTGCGGGCTCACGCACCCGCAGTGCTGTGATTGAGCTGGAAAAAACCCATGTCCTTTCAGATCGATTTTCTCTGGATTCCAGCATTGGTTTTGATTCCATCTCTTTCAGGGATATTGCCGGTTACCAAGGTGAAAAAAAGCCCCAGGAAGATATCACCCAATACAACAACTCCTTTTCCGAGAATGAAATAAATGCCAATTTGATGCTGCACTATGAACACAATGAAAAATTTCGGTTTGCCCTGGGCGGCATTTACTCCCATGAGTACTGGCTACCGGAGTGGGGAGAGGATGATGATACCTTTATTCTCAACATGAGAAGTCCCATTCGTTTTGCCGTTCTCACGGATGAATCAGAATTTTACCAAACATACGGTGACGAGGTGTCAACGGTGATGCCTCATCTCAAGTCCAACGCCTATTCCATTCTAAGCGAGGCCAATCTGGCCTTTCACCCCTATTTTCACATGGTGGTCTCCGGCAGGGCAGATAAAAAAGATTATACAAACTGGTATTATTCCCCCCGATTAGCCATTATCTCCAGCCTAACGGACAAAGACATTGTACGGGCCGTGTGGCAAAAATCCGTTCGTATTCCCAATTTCCCTGAACTTTACACCATGCATTACAATGACCTGGCCCCCCCAGATCCCGAAACCCTGGTCAACTATGAAATTATGTACGGACACAACT
>Ga0307987_1001234_pt1 | contig 14271 bp, 11 predicted proteins | sample EllFjometagen181_FD_203157 | JGI IMG/M metagenome (GOLD analysis project Ga0307987, IMG submission 203157) | Marine microbial communities from Ellis Fjord, Antarctic Ocean - #181 | ecosystem: Environmental > Aquatic > Marine > Unclassified | place: Southern Ocean | collected 2014-10-08
TTGCGACGACGCCGGTGACCTCTGCGACAACTGCCCCGAGATCTGGAACTACGACCAGATGGATCTCGACAACGACACGCTGGGGGATGTCTGCGACAACTGCCCCATCAACGCCAACCCGGACCAGACCGACACCGACGGTGATGAGCTGGGAGACGCCTGCGACAACTGCATCGAGGTGATCAACCCCGATCAGAGCGACCGGGAGCTGGACGAAGACGGCGACATGGTGGGAGACACCGTGGGAGACTTCTGTGACAACTGTCCGGACCACATCAACGAGGAACAGGCAGACCAGGACAGCGACGACGTGGGCGACGACTGCGACAACTGCCCCACCGACCCCAACGAGACGCAGCAGGACACCGACGATGATGGTGTCGGGGACGCCTGCGACAACTGCGTGTGGGATATCAACGACGAGCAGTACGACGCCGACGCCGACGACGTGGGCAATGTCTGCGACCAGTGTCCCGAAGACTGGGACCCCTCCCAGCAGGACATCGACGGCGACGGCTTCGGCGACGCCTGCGACAACTGCCCGGATCTGAGCAACGACACCCAGTTCGACGTCGACGAAGATGGCATCGGTGACCTCTGCGATCCCTGCGTCGACGACGCCACTACGGGGGCGGCTGACGCCGACGAAGACGGCCTGGGCGATGCTTGCGATAACTGCCCGGACCACGCGAACCTCGACCAGGTGGACACCGACAACGACGGCCTGGGCGACGCTTGCGACATCGAGCCCGCCCTGCGCGGAGGCGGTCCGTGCGGCTGCGATCCCGATGGCCTGCCGGGCATCCCCGCCGCATTTCTGTTGTTCGTGGGTGGCTGGGCCATCCGGCGCCGCTTGGACGAGGTCGAGGTCGAAGTCTGCGAGTGATTGCGGTGGGGTCGCGGTCCCAGTAGAATGCACTCCCACACCCGCTCCGAGCGGAGGTTCCCCGTGCGCTTCGCCTCACTGATCCCCCTCGCATCCTTCCTGCTGGCCAGTCCCGCTCTGGCAGAACTGCACGAACCGGGTGCTGTCATCGAAGAAGCCGCCGTGATCGACGTCACCGACGACGGCCTGGACGCGGTGGGCGACCTGATCCCCGCTCTGATCCCCAGCGAGTTCGACATCCCGGACATGAGCGATGACGGGAGCATCTACGAGTACTCCCTGAGCGGTGCCTGGGCGTCCCTGAACATGACAGACGCAGCCATCGTGCCTCAGAACGGCATGCTCACCCTCGACGCCGACCTGATGGTGTGGCTCAACAACTCATCGGACCCCTTCGACCTCTACTTCGAGATCCTCTGGGTGATCTCCGACACCTGCCACGGCTACGTGGACCCCTTCGCGGCCTGGGTCAGCATCGACCTGATGCTCGACGTCGTGCCCGTCGGAGACGGCACCTACGCACTGGATGCCACCCTGGGTGAGATGGACATCACCTACGACCTGCAGAGCTCGGACATCCAGCTCGAAGACTGCTCCATCGGCTACCTCGAGGACGTGCTCAACTTCTTCGGCCTGTCCCTGTATGACCTCATCCTGGACTTCGCCGACAGCGCCATCCAGGACGCCATCGGTGGTGCCACCGGTGACATCGAGGCCCTGATCGAGGACGCCTTCGCGTCAGCCACCATCCAAGATCAGTTCGACCTCAACGGCGCCACGGTGGACCTCATGCTCTCCCCGCGGGATGTGGAGATCGTGCCCGACGGCCTGCGCATCATCATGCAGGGTTCCTTCGACGGCAACCCGCCCGCCGAGTGCATCGCGGCCTATGACCCTGGCGGTAGCCCCATGACCGCCAGCAGCACTCCCGGCATCGGCGAGTTCCCCACCAGCATCTCCCCCACCACCCACATGGGCCTGCTGGCTTCCGACGACATGCTCAACCAGCTCATGTACGCGGTGTGGCGCGGTGGGGTGCTCTGCTACACCATCGATGCGGACTTCGAGCAGTTCCCCATGTCCACCTCGGTGCTGGGAATCCTCGACGGTGGCGACGACGAAGGCCCCTTCGATCAGCTCTTCCCCGACAACCAGGACATGGCCATCATCACCCGGCCGGTCTACCAGCCTATGGCCAACCTCGAGGGCAGCCACGACATCGATCTGGCCATCGAGGATCTCGGCCTGGACTTCATCACGGCGGTGGACCACCGCGAAGCGCGAGTGCTGGCCCTCGACCTGCAGGCCAACATCGGTGCGGATCTATCCCTGAACGGAACCACGGGCGAGCTGGCCATCGAGCTGGACCTGGGGGAAGGCGCCATCGTCCCCGAGGTGAATCAGTGCGAGATCGCGGCCGACGCCTCCGAGCTGGTGGTGGATAATTTCGGCGGCCTGCTGGACACCATCATCGGCATGGTGGCCGGCGATGCCCTGAGCGGTCTGACCTTCAACCTGCCCGCCTTCGAGGGCATGGGGCTCACTGAGCTCAGTACGGCCCCGGCGGGTCCCAGCGAGGACTGGCTCGGCATCTACGCCAAGATCGGCCCGGTGGGCTACGAAGGCGGCTGTGACGAGGAAGGCGGCTGCGACAGCGGTGGCGGCTGCGATGGTGGCTGCTCTGGCGGCGGGCCCATCCCCAAGCGCGTGCCCTGGTTCTTGCTGGCCCTGGGTGTTGGCCTGCTGGCCCGCCGGCGTCGCGGCGACGAGCTCGACGATCAGTAGAACGCCACCCCCTGCAGCAGGCCCTCCACTGCGTGGCGGGCTTGGAGCAGGCGCCCTGGCGGCACCAACAGCTCGAAGTGGTAGGCCAGCGCGCTGCGCACCATCGTCGTGCCCAGGACGATCTCGCCTTCCGCATCGTCGGGCACGCAGGTTCCGATGGTGCGGGCCTCCGGGCTCCTGAGCTGCTCGTAGGAGCCCTGGTCGGCGAAGGACCAGGTGCAGCCAGCGCGGGGCCTGGGCTCGGTGCTGGACCCGTGGAAGACCCAGACCTCCAGGGTGGCGGCCGTGGAGATGTGCTCGAGCACCACCCGCAGGGGTGCGTCGGACATGCCGGGGTGGGCCACCCAGCCTTCGCCCACCGGCACCGAGAAGGGGTAGCTACCGTCGTGGTAGCTCGCCTGGACGATGCTGCCGGCCGGCGCGGGAGCGTGGGCGTCCGTCTGAATCTGCGGGGGAGCCCTGCGATCCGGTTCGGCGAAGGGCATCAGCACTACGGGGTGCTCGCAGGTGGCAGCAGTGGACCCGAGCAGCGACAGCAACAACAGCGCCTTGGCCACGGGCTCGAAGCGGTTAGAGATGGGTCCGGAGGTGGCCATGAGAACGTTCGTTATCCCGACCGCTTTGGTCTTGCTCGCTGCTGGCTGCGGCGGTTCCTATGCCGTGGTCGACGGTGAGGTGGCTGGCAAGGGCCTCACCGACATCAACACCGTGATGTTCGGCGGGCCCTTCATCATCATCTCGGACGCCGAACTGGACTGTCTGGATGTGGCCTTCGTCACCCGGCACTACTCCCAGGGCGAAGCCGTCACGGACTTCGACTTCCGCCTGCTGCAGTTCGCCTTCTCGGACCCCGAGGTCTACTCGGGCGTGTTCAACCTGGCGGGCGAAGCCTCGGTCACCTCGAAGTACCTGGTCCAGAACGACGGCGCCTTCGCCGAGTACCGGGGCCGCGAAGGCAACCTCGAGGTCGACGACTACGTCGAGGATCAGCTCGCGCTGGGCATCTTCAACGTCAGCTTCGACGAAGGCAGCCTCGAGGGCGAGTACGAAGCCGAGTGGTGCCGGAACCTCAAAGACAACTAGGGGTTGCGCTTACTTGGGGCTTCATGCCGACGCCGGCGCCTTTGGCGTCCGTCGCGGCATAAGCCCGATTGGTTGGCGGGATGTGGCTGGGCTTCATGCCGACGCCGGCGCCTTTGGCGTCCGTCGCGGCATAAGCCCTAGTTAGCGCGAGAGAAACGAGGTAGCAGTGATGAGTCGGTTTCAGAAGAAGTGGGAAGCGGCAGGTAGAAGGCTCGGTCTACAGGTGGAACTGGACTACCGTCTTCAATCAATGGGATTCGACCTCGTAGTCCCAGTCCGACTTCGCGACTTCGGGGCCCGGCGGGGCATGCTCTTGGTTACCGACTACTCGACCATCTCGCCGTACGCTGCGGCCTTGGTGGACGCTGGGTTCGGGTACTCATGCTTGAGCGAGCCGGCAGAGAGATCGGAAACCAACGACTCGACGCTCGTAGAAGTCCTGCTCGACTGGGGATGGAGTGGCGCAGGGAAGCCCCCGAACTGGCTGCGTCAGTAGCCACGTCGGCAGGTGGGCGCGACGAGTGTGGCTCCGCGCTAACAGGATGCTCCTGCGGACCGCTACGCCGGCCGCAGAGCATCAAGACCTTAGCTTCTCGAGTCGGTTGCTCGGAGGTTGGCGAAGAGCGCTTCGAAGCGTGCCTCATCTCGGAGTCGGGACGCATATCCAGAGAGTACAGGCCACGTCGCCCTCCGAGAGTTGTTGTTCACTCACGATCCTGAACCCCCCTGCAGCAATCTTGATAGCGAAATTTCTCCGGACCTGGTTACTCCCAGGGAGGCCGCCGTCCTTCACGACAGCGAAGCGACCGTTGGGCTTCAAGACACGTAGGATCTCGGCCAGACCTGCCTTTTCATCAGCCCAGTGCTCGAGTGAATCAAAGGCAAGCACGATATCTGCGCAACCATCTGCGATGGGTATTCGCTCTACAGGTGCCTCGAAGAACTCGATTCGATGCCCCTCCGGATGCGGGGCTGCGCGCTCCATCGCTATGTCGAGCATACGAGGAACCGGGTCCACTCCGACCAGGCGCCCTGAATGAACCCTGCTTGCAGCATGACGAAGGGCTGCACCAGTCCCGCATCCGATGTCGATGACGACATCATCATCCGAGAGATCGAGAGCATCGACACCGAGACGATTCGTGGCGTACTCACCATATTTGGCTGCGTACCAGTCAGCCGTTTCTGCATTCCAGATGCTCATTCTGCGTCTACGACCTCTGCCCCTAGCGCGAGTGACCAAGCCGGGCCGGCTCTGGGTCCGGCGTTCTTGATCGGAAGCCAACAAGACGATTAGAACGACTTGTCCGCCAACGCCTGCAGCTTCTCGAAGCTGGACTTGTCCACTTCGGCGTGCAGGCTGTTGCCATGGCTGTCCATGGTGACGAACGCTGGGAAGTCCACCACGTCGAAGTGCCACATGGCTTCGGGCACACCGAACTCGTCGAGGTAGTGCACGCCGGGGACGTCGATGACGCACTGTGCGCAGTACTGTGCCGCTCCGCCCACCGCGTTGAGGTAGACCGCGCCGTGGTCGGCCAGGCTCTTCAGGGTCTTGGCACCCATTCCACCCTTGCCGATCACCGCACGTAGGCCGAGCTTCTCATTGATGTCGGCCTGGTAGGGTTCTTCGCGAATGGAGGTGGTGGGGCCTGCGGCCATGACCTTCCACTTGCCGTCCTTCTGCAGCATGACCGGGCCGCAGTGGTAGATCACGCCGCCCTGGACGTCCACCGGGCACTCGTGGGTCATGTGGTGGTGATGGAAGGTGTCGCGGCCGGTGTGGATCATGCCTGTGAGCAGTACGACATCGCCCACCTCCAGGCTGCGGACGTCGTCTTCGCTCAGAGGGATCTTCAGGCGCTTGACCGCCGAGTCGTCGCCGCCGAGGCCACCCTCTTCGCCGGGCTTGAGCAGGCTGGTGGGCGCGTCGGGGCGCAGGTAGTCCCAGCCCTGGTTGTCGAAGGCGTCGAGGTCCAGGGTGATGCCTTGGCGACGGAAGGCCCAGCAGTTGTAGGCCACCGAGACGAAGAAGCTGGCGGGCAGGCGGTTACGCTTGCTGACCTTGCAGGACAGCACCGTGGTTTCGCCACCGAAGCCCAGGGTGCCGACGCCCAGGGTGTTGCCCTGTTCGACGATCAGATCCTCGAGCTTGGAGAGGATGGGATCGGGATTGACGTCATCCAGGGGGCGCAGCAGCTGCTTCTTGGAGAGCTCGTAGGAGCCCGTGCGGTCGCCGCCGACGCCTACGCCCAGGAAGCTGGGAGAGCAGCCCTTGCCTTGGGCCTTGTACAGCGCGTCGAGGATGCACTTGCGCACGCCGTCCATGTCGCGCCCAGCCTTGCCCAGGCCGTCGAGCACGGCGGGCAGGGAGTACTGAGCGGACATGTTTTCGCTGCCGCCACCCTTGAGGGTCAGGCTGATGTGCAGCGTGGACTCGCGCCAGGCCTCGAACTTGATGACTGGGTACAGGGTGCCTTCGTTGCCTTCGTTGGCGCCGGTGACCGAGTCCACGGAGTTGGGGCGCAGCATGCCCGCCGCGGTGGCTCGCCGCAGTGCGAGCTTGATCTGCTCCGTGGCATCGATGGTGTCGAAGCCGATGGGGTGGTGCACCACGAAGGTGGGCATGCCCGTGTCCTGGCAGATCGGTGCCGTGCCCTGAGCGGCCATGTTCACGTTGATGGCGATGGCCGCGTTGGCGATGGCGTCACGCGTGCCGGCGTTTTCGGCGGCGCGGGCCCGGGCGAGGGCGGCCATGCCATCGGGGGGAAGCGTGGTGGAGGTGCGAACGATGAGCTCGTACATCCTGTCCTGGAAGGCCTTCATGGGTTCTCCTGGGTACAAGACCGGCCGAGGTCCTCGGGACCTTCGGCTGCGGCACGCTGAAGCGCTGGGGTTCTACTCGATGCAGGACGGGTTGGCGCTTCCCGGGGTGCCCAGGTCGCCGTTTCCATACGGTGTGCTCGCTGCGCACCAGTAGGCGCCATCGTCGTTTTCGTCCGCGTCGAGGTGGTCGGGATCGAGGGCCATGGATGCCCCCGCGAGGGCTGGGAATGTAACGCTGTCGTTCCAGGCCACTCGGTCGAAGATCACATCGTTATGCGCCAGGACAAGTTCGTCGGACCCGTCCGACAGCGTGAAGCTGGAGTACGGGTAGTCCCAGGCTGCGGTGATGCCTCCGTTGGATGCGGGGTCACCGCTGGCGGCCAGCACAGCGTACCCCCCGGGCTGCACAACTACGCTCTGGGTCACCAGGAACGCCTCGCCGTCGTCGTCGCTCAGCATCAGTCCACGGAGGTCCACCGCCATGTCGGTGGTGTTGCTCAGCTCGATCCATTCTCCCAGGTCGTCGAACACCGCCTCGGGATCCCGCATCACCTCGGTGATCAACAGATCGCCTGGGCCCAGGTCGTCGATGCAGGCCGCCTCGCCGCAATCAGTCAGCAGTGGGTCGTAGCCCACGAGATCGTCGGCCGACCGCGGGCAGAGCACGAAGCGGCCCTGCTCGTACCACAGCAGGCCCAGGATGGACTCGAAGGTCGCGCCGAACAGCGCGGTGCTGGGGTGGTAGAGATCGCAGACTTCGAGGGAGCCGCTAATCCACCATCGATCGATGCCCCCCTGGCTGACCGTGGGCGCCTGGATCTCGAGCAGCATGCCTTCGTAGGGCTCTGCGTCGGCCGCCAGGGACTCGAGGGTCACCGTCACCGGCTCGGGGACTGGTTCTTCCCCCAGGGACTCGAGGGGAGTGTCCAGCACCAGGCTGGTGAGGCTGCCATCTCCCTGCTGGGGCTCGAAGTCGGACACCAGCTCGGCCACTTGGCCGGTCACCTGGATGAGATCGCCCTCGATGACGCCGCCCTGGTCGGAGGTGGCGGTGATCCACAGGCCGGCGTGGCTGTCGCCGCCCCCTGGCTGCGCGATGTGGAAGCCCGCTTCCAGCTGCTCCCCCACCACCACGGCCTGCTGGATCCGGACCATGGTTCCCAGTGCGTGCAGGCCCTCTTGGAGCTCGGGGATGGTTGCCGAGGTGTAGACGTCGGTGTCCGCATCGGTGTCGGCGTCGGCGTCGGTGTCGGCATCGGTGTCGGTGTCGACGTCCACCTCGACCTCGCTGTCGTCGGTGCGCAGGGTCGAGGGGTCATCACCGCCGCTGAAGCAGGCGGAGGCCATCAACATGGGGACCAGGACGGTCAGGTGCCTTGCGTTCGAGGTCATGGGGGTGGAAGACTCCTGATGGCGCGATGGCAGCAAACAGGCTGTAGCAGGGGCTCCAGGGTCAGTCGATATGGGGAATGATTTGACTGGAGGGAACCCTTGCTGGTAGGCAATCAGTGACATCATGCCATGACATGCGCCCGCATGGAGAAGACTCATGTCCACTCTCATCCCGTTGGTCCTGCTTTTACTCACAGGCTGCCCCGATCCCACCAACGCTCCCGCTGCTGATCTGACCGACCCAGGCGTCGGGGAAGAAGGCTCGGCCGGCTCCACCGGTGAAGGCGATGGCGGCGGTGCCATGCACACCGTCGACGCCACGGTCACCCCTGGTGAAGGGGTCGTGGTCTCCGGCACCATCAGCTATGAGGGCGACAAGACGGGGCGCATCCGCATCGACGTCCTGACCGCCCGAGGGAACAACCCCCATATGCTGGCCAAGACCCTCGAGCTCCCCGCCTTGGGTGAGTGGAGCATCGAGCTCCCCAAGGACTTCGGCACGGTGAACGTCGTCGGCTTCCTGGACCAGACCGGCGACGGCCCCACCCCCGACGATCCCGCCATGGCCCTGGGGGTCCCGGTCGAGGTAGGCGCCGAAGCCATCGAAGGTTTGTCCCTCGTGCTGTCCGACGAGCCGGATCTCGGCTCCCTCACCCCCGGCGGCCCTCCCCCCGAAGCCGATGGCACCATGGCCCCCGATGGACAGGGCTCATCGCCCGAGGCGCCCATCGTCGGCGGTCCCGGCGACCCCGGCGGCCCCGGTGGTGCGGCCCCGGAAGGCCAGCCTGGAATGGACGGCGAGCCGGTCCAAGATCCCCAGCCCACCGAGCCGGTCCAAGATCCCCAGCCCACCGAGCCGGTTCAGGATCCCCAACCTACGGATCCCCAGCCGGTCAGCGAGCCGCAGTGACCGACCCCGTCTCCCCGGATCCACAGCTCAGTGTCATCGTCCCTGTCTTCAACGAACGGGACGACATCGAGCGCCTACACCTGGGGATCGTGGACGCCTTGGTGGGCCACGAGTTCGAGGTGCTGTACGTCAACGATGGCAGCAGCGATGGCACGGGCAAGCTGCTCGACGGGCTGGCCGACACCGACCCCCGGGTCCGGGTGATCCACTTCTTGCGCAACTATGGGCAGACCGCGGCGCTGACCGCGGGGTTCAGAAACGCCATGGCTCCCGTGCTGGTCACGATGGACGCCGACTACCAGAATGATCCCGCCGACATCCCGATGCTGATCGAGCACCTCGACGACTACGACGTGGTCTGCGGGTGGCGCAAGGACCGCCAGGACGCCACCATCTCCCGGCTGATCCCCAGCCGCGCGGCCAACTGGCTGATCTCCAAGCTGTCCAAGGTTCCACTGCACGACTACGGCTGCACCCTACGGGTCTATCGGCGCGAGTTCGTCCAGGACATCCCTCTGTATGGGGAGATGCATCGCTTCATCCCCATCTATGTCACCTGGGCCGGCGCACGACTGACCGAGGTCCCGGTGCGCCACCACCCGCGCATCAACGGCGAAGCCAAGTACGGCCTCGAGCGCATCTTCAAGGTCTTGCTGGACCTCACCACGGTCAAGTTCCTGCGGGACTTCTTCGTCACGCCCATCTACTTCTTCGGCTGGGTGGGCTTCATGCTGGTGTTCGCCGGGTTGCTGTCCGGCGCCCTGGCCATCCCCTGCTGGTACCTCGTGGACCGCCCGCTCATCGCGGCTTGCCTCACCATCGTGGCACCCATGCTGTCCATCTTTGGCGTGGTGGAGATCACCCTGGGCATCATCGCAGAGGTCCTGATCCGGATGCACTACGAGATCCAGGGGAAGAACCCCTACAAAATCAGGACCACGCGAAACATGGACCAGACCGCCGTCTAGGGCGGGACCATGTGTGGCATCGCCGGGATCTTTCGCATCGGGCATCCCCCAGATCTGGGAGCCCTGGACGCCATGCGCGACGCCCAGCGCCATCGAGGGCCCGACGAGGCTCGCTCCCAGCGGCTCGGCCAAGGAGGCCTGGCCACGGTGCGCCTGGCCATCGTGGATCCCGCCGGGGGCAGCCAGCCCCTGAGCGATCGCAGCGGCCGCTTCTGGGTGGCCATGAACGGGGAGGTCTACAACCACGCCCGCCTGCGAGAGCAGGCTCGGGCCAGGGGCGTGCGCTTTCGCACCACCTGCGACACAGAGGTGGTGGCGGAGCTGGTGGCGGAGCTCGGCTTTCGTAGTGCCCTCGAGCGCCTCGAAGGCATGTTCGGCCTAGCGGTCTGGGACACGCGGGACGAGGTCCTGTGGGTGGCCCGTGATCGTATGGGGGAGAAGCCGCTCCACTTCACAACGCTCTCCGACGGAACGCTGTTATTCTCCAGTGAACTCAAAGGGTTGCTGTCACACCCCGAGGTATCACGTGAGCTTGATCCGCAGGCCCTCGGAGCCTACCTGCTGTTCGAGTTCGTGCCCACACCGCGCTGCATCTACCAAGGCGTCGAGCGGTTGGAACCTGGCTGCCTGTTGAGGCTCTCCCTCGAGGGTTTGGAGCGTGAGCGATACTGGTCCCTGCCCCAGCCCGCAGGTGGTTCGGGAGGCTCACGCTCGGTCGAGGGCTGGGCGAAGCTCATCGCGGAGGCCTTCGAGGACTCCATCTCCACCCGCCGGGAGGCGGACGTACCGGTGGGTGTGGTGCTGTCGGGCGGGCTCGACTCTACCGCGGTGCTCGCCCTGGCGGATCGGGGCCGGCGGGAACGTTCCCACACCTTCACGGTGACCATGCCGGATCAGCCCAGCTTCGACGAGTCAGCCCCGGCGCGGCTGCTCGCGGAGCACTACGACACCATCCACCAGGAGATCCCGCTCCGCGCAGGGGATCTCCCCGGTGTCCTCGATGCTATCGAGGCGGGACTGGACGAACCCCTGGGGGACTCGAGCCTGGTGGCCACATGGTGGCTCTACCAGCACGTACACCAGGCGGGGTTCAAGGCCGTGCTCTCCGGTGACGGCGGAGACGAGCTGCTGGGGGGCTACCCCACCTACCTCGCCCACCGCTGGGCTCACCTCGCTCGCCCGTGGCGGCGTCCCCTCGCAAGCCTGGCCCAGCGGCTGCCCGTCTCCCATGACAACGTCTCTCTGGACTACAAGATCCGGCGCATGGTGGCTGGGCTGGATCACCCCATCCAGCGGCGCAACCAGGTGTGGATGGGTTCGTTCTTGCCCCATGAGCTCCCTGCTCCCTTGGCCGGCGACCCCTGGGCGGAGATCGACGCCCACGGGCAGCGTCTCGAGGGCCTGGACCCCGAGTGTGCGGCCATGGCCCTGGATCAGCGGCTCTACATGGGCGACGGCGTGCTGGTGAAGGTCGACCGGGCGTCTCAGGCCAACAGCGTCGAGGTGCGCACGCCGTTTCTCAACCACGGCTTCGTGCAGCTTGCCGCCAGCGTGCCCGCCGGGATGAAGATCCACGGCCAGACCACCAAGTGGATCTGGCGGCGGGCGGTGCGACACATCCTTCCGCCAGCGCTGCTGGACCGTCCCAAGAAGGGCTTCGGAACCCCGGTGGGCCCTTGGCTGCGCGGTCCCCTCGCCTTCCTCCTGGACGATCTGGCCGAGCGCGTGGAGGCATGGCTGCCGCCGGCACAGGTGCAGGGCCTCATCCGCGAGCACCAGCAGGGCACGGTGGACCACCGCCGGCGCCTGTGGACCCTGATCATCCTCGGCCGCTGGCTGCACGGCCCCTGGGGGCCCGGGGGTCGCTAGGTCGTTTGGTCAGGCGCCGGTCTGCTGCCCCACGAAGTACTCACGGGCGTTGGCGAAGGCGGCGAGGGGGGTGCCTTCCCGCATGTCCAGCCACACCAGGTAGTCCGACGCGTCGGTGAGCACGTGGGCCGCCACGAGCTTGCCCGGGGGCACCAGCTCGAAGGCGTCGAGCACCGCGGCGGCTCCGACGACCTGATCCAGCATTCCTTCGGCGCCGAAGCGCGCGCGGTGGGCGCGCCACAGGGCTCGCAGCACTTCACGATCGTCCAGCACGATGCAGTTGTTGACCCGGAGGGGCCCCAGACCACGCAGCTTGAGCTCGATGAGGCGCTGCACCTTGTGCACCAGCGGCGGCAGGGGTTCACCGGGCTGTTCGTTTCGTTCTTGCTCGAGCTGCCGGCGGCGTTCATCGGCGCGCTCTTCCTGGGCCCGGGCGATCTCGGTGGCGCGCAGGATGACGTCTTGGGCAGATTTGGGGCGCACCGCGCGCTGCGAGAGGGCTTCGACTCGGCTCAGGGGCTTGGCGGGCTTGGCGGGCTTGGCGGGCTTGGGTGCCGGCAGGGCCAGGGCCGGGGCGGGCTCGGGTGCTGCTGCTGCTGCCGGCTTGGCGGGCTGATGCGACGGCGTCGGGGGACCGGCTTTGGCCACCGCAGCGCGGGCCAGGGCTTTGGCGAGGACCACGGGATCGGTCGCGGGTGGTTCGGGGGTGGGCGGCGCCGCAGGTGTGGGTTCGGGCGCCACGGGCTGGGGTTCCACCAGGCTGGGTTCGGGCACCGCCGGCTCGTCGATGAAGTCCGGAGCGACATCGTAGACCTCGGGAGGCAGCGCGCCGGTAGCCACGGGAAGCCCAGCCTTGGGCTTGGGCGGCGGCGGAGCGGGCGGCCGAGGAACAGGCATCTCTTCCGGTGCTGCGATGTCGGGATCGCCGCTGGTGATGTGCTGGGACCGGGCCGACCGACCACCGGGGCCGATGAGACGCCGTGCCGGTGCTCGTGGGCCTTCTTCGGGGGCCGAGAAGTAGGGGTCCGTCAGCTCGAGGACCGGCGGAAAGGCTGGGGCCGAGGCGGACTCGGCTTCTTCGAGGGGGACTTCGTCGATACCGGCTTCGGAGTGGGGGGGCTCGAAGAGGCTCGCGAGGGGATCGAATCCCCTGGGACGTCTCGGCATGATGGGATCCCTGGCGGAGGAAGGTCACGGGGGCCGTAAGCGCCTGACCCGCGCGGCGCCGTTATTCTAGCCTCCATGAACGATTGCGCCACCTCGATGCTCGCTCGGGCGGTACTGGATGCCGCATCCCATGACGGCCTGCCGGTTCTGCTGGTGCGGCATGCACGCACAGCGGACAACGCCGCCAAGGTCTTGGTGGGGCGTCGGGACGTGCCCCTGGACGACGTCGGCCGCGCCCAGGCCCAGCGGCTACAGGGCGTCTTGGCCCCCCTCACCCCCTCCCTGGTGGTGACCAGCCCGCTGCGACGCGCCCGCCAGACCCTCCACGGGCTGGGTGAGCCAACCGTGGAGCCTCGCCTGATGGAGGTCCACCACGGTGAGATCGAGGGGCTGCAGGAGCTCGAGTTCCGCAGCCGCTTCGCCGCGTTCCTCGAGGAATGGACGGCCGATCCCGAGCACACCTGCATCCCAGGGGGGGAGAGCCTCGGTCAGGCGGCCGCCCGGAGCTACCCGGCCTTCGAGGATCTCGTCGCCGGGCACGCCGGGGCTGGACCTGTGGTGGTCTGCAGCCACCAGCTGGTCATCGCCACGCTGTTGTGTCGCTGCCAGGGCCTGCCCTTGGCGCGCTACGGGGACTTCACCTGCCGCAACACGGCCATCAACGTACTGAGCTACCGCGAGGGCCGCTGGACGCTCCTGCTGAGCGACCACTTGGATCACCTCGACGGCTAGTTCGGGGCTTCGATGTCCCGGATCAGCTGTCGCAGGTCCTCTGCATCGAACGCATAGGGCTCGAGGCAGAAGTTGCAGGTGATCTCGGCGCCACCCTGCTGCTCGATCATATCCGCGAGCTCGACCGCGCCAAGCCCGGCCAGGATGTCCAGGCTGCGCTGATGGCTGCAGGGGCAGTGGAAGCGCAGGGCACGGGTCTCGAGCACCTTCAGGGGGAAACCCCACAGCTCTCCACCCACGGCCGCGGGCAGGACCACGGCGAGCTCGGCATCCACGATGGTGCCGAAGAGCTCGGCGAAGACATCGGACTCCTGGTCCGGGAGCTTTTCAACCAACAGGCCATGGGCCTGGGTGACCACGCCCTGTGGGTCCACGCAGGCCTGAACGCGTACGATGCCCTCGGACTGCTGGGAGTGCACCAGGAAGGCTTGCAGCGCGCCCTGGAAGTCGGTGTCTTCGATGGGGGCGACCCCACGGTACAGCTCCCGCTGGGCGTCGTGCTTGATCACCATGATGGCGCCACGCATGGGACGCGATCGATTGATGAAGGAAGGGGTGAAGCGCCCCCGGGTCGTACCGTCGGCGTTGACGTCGACGATCATGGCGAAGCGGGGGGCTTCGGCCTGCACCTGCAGGGTGAGCCGCTCTTCGCC
>Ga0307987_1001236_pt1 | contig 14240 bp, 12 predicted proteins | sample EllFjometagen181_FD_203157 | JGI IMG/M metagenome (GOLD analysis project Ga0307987, IMG submission 203157) | Marine microbial communities from Ellis Fjord, Antarctic Ocean - #181 | ecosystem: Environmental > Aquatic > Marine > Unclassified | place: Southern Ocean | collected 2014-10-08
CTGCATTTTTAAGGGTCATGCCCCTTGCAAGGTTATGGATAATATCCGGGGTGATATCCGGCAGCATCCTTGTGCCACCCATGGATGGCTGACCCATTGCAAGGTTGTCCACCACGAGAAATCCACCAATTTCCAAGGGACTGTCTTCATCCCACATGCAGGATGTAAGTCTTGGCCCCAGGCGGTCTACTTTTATTCCTAAACGTTGGAGACGGTCAATGTCCAGAGGGCCGAATTCAAGAAATCTTAAAGGGCCGTCTTTAATCAACCGGTTTTTCCATACACTTTCAGGAAGGGTTTCGTGCAAAAACTGATGCATTCTTGATGGAATCATTTTTATATCCTTTGTATAGGGGATTAATGTAAATTTTGGGCTGCAATGACACCGATGCCTGCTTTGATCAATGCTCCGGCAGTCTGGTTAACTGAATGATGCTTGTCAAGATAGTTGCCCATCAAAGTATCCATCTGGCCATTTTTCAGTATGTCTTTTTTGGCCAAAAAATAATCAAAGATATCAGATGGATGTTCCCTTGTTGATTCAATTTCCGGCTCCCCGCCTTCATGCTTGGCTGAAATATTAGGGACTTCTTGGGCGATTTGTACAAGCTCGTCCCGGCGGTTGTAGGGTTGGGGAACAATAGATTTATAGGTTTCCGTGATATGATGCTCAAATCGAACTTGTTTTTCTAAACCTAATTGTTTTCTGATGGCATTGGCCTGGCGGATGGTATCATTATTCACAGAATTGGAAAGGTTGAATCCCACAAGGGATGTTGAGCCGTCCTTGCGTGAGAAAAGCTTGGCCATCATGAGAGTCCACATGATATAGTAAGGATTGTCTATGCCCACGAATACGGATATTTTAAACTGGATATCCACTCCAAGTCTGTGCATCATATAGCCTAAGAGAATAGTGCCGGAATTTATATTCAGCACTTCCTTAATGCCATAGGTTGTATAATAATTGAGATATTCTTCTGCCCATTTTATGGGATACTCATTGGGTTGTCCGATTCCGCCAAAAAAACCTGATAGGGTTTCAGGGCCTCCTCCAAGGTGAATGTTGCTACCGTCTGTTCCGCGGGTATCAAGGGACTCCACATAGCTGGCACCGATAACCTGCATGGCCAGTGCTGTTGCCATTATATCTCCATCATCTTCAGCTTGTTCAGCCATATTTCTTACTCGGATAATCCGGCCCGGAAGCAGCTCTTTTTTTTCAATAGCCTGTCTGGCCTGAGCCATCAACCAGGGGAAAAACTGCATGGCACTGACTTCAAGGGTGACGGCATTGGAAAAATCAATCAATGATGTATCAGCATCACTTCCCAAAATATTTTTGCAATAGTCATCCATTGAAACAAAGGCCTTTTTATCTCTTTGTTCTATTAACCATTCAATGTCTGCAACATAGGGAGAATTTATGTCTTTAAGACGCTGCATCAAGGTTTCAGGATTCCTGGCAAGTTTTGCTTTCTCATTAATAGCTGCTGCGCCGCCAAATTTTTCAATAAGGGCATAGAGTTCTTTGACCAGTTTGTTATCAGGATTTGTGATCAGCTGGTTTACAATGTCTAAATCCTTTGTTTCAATTTTTAGTATTTCTTTAAGATTTGTCATGGTGATTCCTTTCCCTTTTTTATTCTTTTTCGGTTTTTTTGTTAAATTAAAGCTGCGTCAATGGGGCATCCATGGTCAGGTTTGACTTCTGCGTATACAATAAATGTTTCAATTTTCCCCATGCCCGGAATTGTAGCCAGTTTTTCCTTTATAAGGCTTCCAAAATCGCCAAGATCCGGTGCAACCACATGGAGGAGGTAATCAAATCTACCTGTAATATGGTAACAGGCACGGACATTGGAAATTTTCTTAATTTCGTTTTCCAGCACCTCAATATTCTTAACCTGATGACGATCCAAGGAAATGCAGACAAACCCCTGGGCATTGAGTCCAACTTTTTCAGGATCTACAACAGCCCTGTATCCCTTGAGAATTCCCTTGCTCTCAAGTTTTTTCACCCGGTCAAGCATCGTAGATGGTGCAAGCCCGGCCTCTTTGGCAAGGTCACTGTTTTTTTTCCGTCCGTCCAGTTGAAGGGCTTTTAAGGTGTGTCTGTCAATGTTGTCCATTTGGTCTCCAAAATTAAAATGGCATCTTTCCTAAACTTATAAAATTTTATTCGGTTATTTATTGTATATACCGAATAAAATTGCAATGTCAACAATAATAATTCAAGAAACCACTAAAATGAATCAAAAACCATCGAATTTTATTCGATAAAAATGGACAATATTTCTAATTCATCGCCGGGTAATGAATTTGATGATTAAAGAAAATTAAAAATATTTTTTCTATAAGTCTTCTCCAAGTATAGGTCATTGGGATGTATGGAAATGGAGTAGCTTTTTCAACTGGTTTAGGACCTTGACTTTAAGGCGGTAATCATATTATTAATTTGGATCATTAAAAGGAAAATATTAATTTTTTACATAAATATAAGGAAAGATCATGGCTAAGAATGTAGTCGAAAAAATTGATGATTTGGTAGAAATTAAAACTATTCTGGTCAGTGTGTCTGATAAATCCGGTCTTGAGACATTTATCCCGGGTCTGGTCGAGGTGAATCCAAAGATTTTAATTTTATCAACCGGTGGAACATATGGTAAAATAAAAGAGATTCTGGGCCAAAAAGCCGACGCTTGTTTAAAACAGGTGTCAGATTATACCGGCCAGCCTGAGACTCAGGGAGGGCTTGTTAAAACTCTCGATTTCAAGATTTACCTGGGTCTGCTGACAGAAACCTATAATGATGCCCACCAGGACGATTTAAAAAGAACTTGTGCCCTTGCCATAGATATGGTTGTGGTTAATCTTTACCCCTTTAGTGAAACCATTGCCAAAGAGGGGGTGAGCCTGGAAGATGCACGGGGAAATATTGATATCGGCGGTCCAACCATGATCAGGGCATCTGCCAAAAATTTTATCCGGGTGGCATCCGTGGTTGATCCTTTTTCCTATCCTTTAATATTGGAAAAGCTTAAGGCCAATAACGGGGTGTTATCCCTTGAGGACAGATTTGGACTTGCCCAAAAAGCCTTTGAGCACACTGCAACCTATGACAGGACCATCAGCCGTTATCTTGCCGCAAAACCGGCAAATGATATTAAATCATGCTATAAATCAGGAGAATAAGTCATGGCCGAAGATCTTAAACAAATGTATAAAACAATTATGGACGATCATTTTACACCACAGATGGAAGTCTCATTTGTTGACAAGGATAAAAGGCAAACCCTTTTTTATGAAAAAGTGTCATGGGTGATTGAAGGGGTTAAAAAGGGCTTAAGGTATGGTGAAAACCCAGGGCAGGAAGCAGCTCTCTACAGGCTAGTCAATGGGAATCTGGCCCTTGGAGATGCCCAGACCATCGCCCCTGGTAAATACCTGGTGTCTGATATTGAATTGCTTCAATCTGGAAAACATCCGGGAAAAACCAATCTCACGGATGCTGACAATGCCCTGAATATTTTAAGATATTTTACGGACACCCCCTGTGCTGTGATTGTCAAACATAACAATCCCTGTGGCGCTGCCAGGGCACAAAGCCTTGAACAAGCCTATCATAAAGCATATATGGCAGACCGTGTGGCAGCCTTTGGCGGATGCATCGCATTGAATAAATCTGTGGATAAGGCCACGGCTCAAGCCATTGCTAATCAGTATGCTGAAGTTGTGGTAGCACCGGAATTTGAGGATGGAGTACTCGACATATTGGGAGCCCGAAAAAATTTAAGGGTGATCAGGATAAATGATATTGATAAACTTCAAAGTTTTATTGGTGAACGGGTGATTGATTTTAAAAGCCTTATGGACGGTGGCATGGTTGCTCAGTGGTCTTTTGTTCCTCAAACTCTGTCTGAAAAGGATCTGATTGTGGCGACTACTGATTATAAAGGTCAAACCTACAAGATCAATCGAGAGCCGACAAAACAGGAGTTACAGGATATGCTGTTCGGGTGGCTCGTGGAATCGGGGATCACATCCAATTCAGTGATTTATGTAAAAGACAATGTTACGGTGGGGATTGGAACAGGTGAGCAGGACAGGGTAGGGGTCGCAGAAATAGCAGTTGATAAGGCCTACCGGAAACTTGCCGATAGATATTGCTTTGAGCAATATGGAGTCTCTTTTGCCGATTTAACCGATGTTGATAAAAGGGCACAAATTGAGAATGATGTAAAAAAAGTCAAAGGTGGCCTTATAGGGTCGGCCATGGTGTCAGATGCATTTTTCCCTTTTAGAGACGGTATTGATGTGGGACTTAACCAGGGAGTGAAAGCCGTGGTTCAGCCGGGAGGATCTTTGAACGATTACCAGTCCATTGACGCATGTAATGAAAACAATGCAACAATGGTTTATACCGGTCAAAGAAGTTTTAAACACTAAACAGTTTTTTTATACAAATAAAGACAATTGGTCACGTCTTGCGTCAGCATGCTGGACAGTCACCTGGACGATATCACCATTTTTTAATCTGATGCCGCTTGGGGGAAGTTTTGCTTCAAGCATAAATTCCTTGACCAGTACATTGTAGTGATCTCTGTGACAATCAAGGACCAGAGCTTCATAAGCTGTTCCTTTTTTTGATTCCAGTAATTTGGTAATCCAGTAACGCTTTCTTGATGCCTGCAACCGGCCGGCATTGGCAATGCTCGGTGAAATGGTCTGGAGAATTGTTTCAAGTTCAGGCTTGGAGTATGCTTTGCCATAACCGAAAATGGCCTTTATCTGTCGTTGTGTCAAAAGGTCATGATATCTTCTGATGGGTGATGTGGCCGTGACATATGCTTTTACACCCAGGCCGGAATGGCTTTCCGGAGTTGTTCCAATCATGGCCCGGCTCAATTGTTTTCTTTGCATAAAATTTAACGACAAAGATGTTTCAATACCTTTGAAAAGTCTTTTTTTGGGTTGGGCCTGGGACCGAAAAACTGCAGGCATGTTATTGTTTGAAAGAAATTCAGCCATAAGAGAATTGGCAAAAATCATCATTTCAGACACAAGCATGCGAGAAGGGTTTTCCCGATCAATTTTTAAATATCCAATCTCCTGATTATCTTCAATCCATACATTTACTTCTGGGAGGGTAATTTGAATAGCACCGGCCTTGAGCCTTTTTTCCCGCAGGAGTGTAGCAATTTTATAAAGAGTGGTAATCGGATCATTTTTCCCGTTCAACAGGTTTGCCTCGGAATAAGTCATCTGTTTATGGACCTTGATGATACTGGGAACAACCTTGTAATCCTGAATTTCAAAAAACCGGCTCATTTTTATGATGGTACTGATACCCGGTCGTATTTCATTCTCTTTCAGGCTGCAAAGGTCCTCGGAAAGCTGAGGGGGTATCATGGGTAGTTTATCGTCAGGCATGTAAATTGAACTTGCGCGATCCCGTGCCGATAGATCAATGGGGTCATTGGATTTAATATAGGCGTCAACATCAACGATATGTATTCCAAGCCTATATCCATTTTCCGTATTCTCAAGGCTTATGGCATCATCAAAATCAAGGGTGGACTGGCCATCAATAGTTATTAACGGCAGATCCGTCAAATCCTGTCTTAAAGGGTCTTCAAAAAAATTAGTCTGAACTGCCGTCAGTTTTTTTTCATGTTCCAGCACCTCTTTTGAAAAGATCGTGGGGATTTGCATGGCCAAAAGATTAATATTTTCATTTTGATCCCAGATCCCTGCTGCTACAAATATATTAAATAATTGTTCAGGTGAATTGATGGATGATTTTTTAATAATATTTTTAGCCACTAAATGTGAATCAAAATTATTGTTAAAAAGGTAATAGGATTTTAAAATATGAATAACGTCTTTATCAACTTCATTGCTGCTGCCATCTTTAGAATTTAAAACATTATCGATCCACAAAGCACCTCGTTGGATCTGCAGTTCTTTTTTATCAGCTTCTTTGATCTGGCGTTTTCTGGCTTTAACCTGATCAGGTGTGTATGGGATAAAAACCGTTTTATTGAATTTAAAATACAGCTTATCATAAAAAAAGGCTCTTACAACGGCAGCCTCATTGTCCGAAGTCAGGGGGGGGTCAAAACAAAAAAGGGTCATGGTTGAAATATCAATGTCACCGGTTTCTTCGTTAAGGATTTCCCATAATTCCTTAATATCTATAGTCTCAGAAAGCTTTTTGCGATTTTGCGACAGCTGTTTTAACTGACTTACAATGAGGTCTCTGGAAAGTGAAGTGTCCAGGCACACCGGTGATATATGAGATAATCGGCTCTTAGAAAAATTGATCTCTCGATTATTCTCACTTAACAATTTTAATTTTTCTTTTTGTTCCTGTAATATGACAGCACAAATTATTTTTTGCTGATCAATATACTCTACAATATTCCCTTTTATCATGGTTGCAACAATAACAGGAAGGCCGGTTATTGTCAAACAAACAAAAGGCCGAGAAAAGACCAGTTAAACTTGTAAATTACCTTGGAATACGATAAATTAATGCCATGGCAGACAAAGCAAAAAAACAGAAAAAAGGCTCAAAACACCGGAATAAAAATGATCTGCCTGTTTTTGATAAGGACCATGATTTTTTAATTGCATTTGAAAAAAAAAATCAATCAAAGCCAGAGTCTCCGGAAAATACTTTTATAAAATCCTTTAAAAAAAACCAGAAAAATAAGCATGGGGTAAAGGTGATGGACCCTGGGCAAACCGATCATGATTTAACAGAAAACCATGAGAATTTTTCTGAACTATTGGAGGAATCATTTAAAAAAAGACGAGTAAAATCTGTAAAGAAGACATCACCCATGTCGGTAAAAAAAAGACTGAAGCGGTATCCACCAGTTGAAGCTGAACTGGATCTTCATGGATACAACACTATTGGAGCACAGATGAGAGCCCGTTCATTTATCTCCTCTTGCAAACACAAAGGTTTTTTTACCTTAAGAATTATTGTGGGGAAAGGGCTTCATTCAGATGCAGGGGCTGTGTTACCCGATGTTGTTGAAGATGTGGTAAGAGAGATGAAAAAACTCGATCAAGTGATATTTTATGAATGGGATAAAAAAAAGAAAATCAGAAGTGGTGCGCTAATTGTATATTTGAAACAATTTGAACAATTTGAGTGATTATTTTTTTCTGAGTTGATATTTTCTAACCGCTTTGTTGTGCTCCTTGATAGTTTTTGAAAATTGATGGGTTGTATCTTTTTTTGAAACAAAAAAAATATATTCAGAATGGGAAGGATTGAGGGCTGCCGCCAGGGATTTTGCACCGGGGTTTGCAATGGGCCCCAAAGGAAGCCCTTTAATTTGATAGGTATTGTAAGGTGTTACCATTTTAAGATGTTTTCTTTTAATATTGCCATCAAAATTTTTTATGCCGTATATTGTAGTGGGGTCACTTTCCAGGCGCATCTTTTTTTTCAGCCGGTTATGAAAAACCGAAGAGATCAAAGGCCTTTCCTTGGCATCCCCCGTCTCTTTTTCAATAATAGATGCAAGGGTTACAATTCCGTCTATGGAAAAGCCCATTGATTTTGCCTGTTCCTGCCATTCTTTAGTAAAAATAGTATTAAAATACGCCACCATGGTTGTAATGACAGTTTTGCAATCTGTTTTTCCGGGGAAAAAATAAGTGTCGGGAAAAAGATAACCTTCCAAGGATATGGATGATATTCCAAGCGAGACAATAAAGGCTTTATCGTGGCAAAGGCCAATAAATTCATCTTTGCTGCAAAAATTTAATGTTTCAACCAAAGTGGCAATTTCAATTATATTCATTCCTTCGGGAATTGTTATTCTGTATAATTTTACTTTGCCTTTTAAAAAAATTTCAAGTATTTGTTCCGGAGATTTGGATGCCGACAGAATATACTCGCCAGCCTGAAGCTTTTTTCCAGCCTTTTTATATTTTGTGAATAATTTAAAATAGGTTTTGCTTGAAATGATGGATTCGGTTTCTAGGTTTTGGGCTATGACAGTAAGGCTTTGTCCCGGCTTTATGGAAAATACTTTCCCTTTGGCCGAAGATTTAAAAGGTTCTTTAACAAAAGATGACATTTCCTGAAAAAATAAAAACCCTCCAACAGCCAGGAAGATAACAAGGGTAAAAAAAGCAATGAATAGAATTTTATATTTGTTTTTTGCCATGTCTTTTTAAGAAGCGCAAACAATAAAAGGGTATCATTTTCTGATACCCTTTTACTATTATGACACTATAAAGTACAGATTTAAATCAATTATTAGCTGCGATTGGAAAGTCAGTATCTGGGTTGTAGCAGATTCGGCAGCAATTTAGGCATCGTTCAGCTTCTTTGTGGGCCGCATCTTCCGGAAGAACAAGATCAACCTCAATCATGGAATCAAGTCTTTGATCAACATTGATTTCCGGCATTTTAGCCCGTTTTGACTTTTTGATGCCGGCTACATTTGAAAAAATAGATTCAGGGATATGTTTTTTCTGTAAAGAATCTTTCACCGGTTCAACTTTTCCACCTTTTAAGAACAGGTCAATTGATCGTGCAGCACGCCTCCCGCTGCCAATCGCATCAATAACCAGGGCAGGACCTGTTGCAGAGTCTCCTCCAGTAAAGATATAAGGTATGGAAGACTGCAAAATTGCTGGATCATTATCAATGGTATTCCATCGAGTTAATTCCAGTTCAGTCATTCTTTGACTGGGATCCTGTTTTTTAAAGGAAGCGTCCGGAGACTGACCAATAGCAGAGATAACCATTTCGGTTTCGAGAAGAGTTTCAGAACCTTCAACAGGCTCGGGGCGACGTCTGCCACTGGCATCGGGTTCGCCTAATTCCATCTTAAGGTATTCAAGATGGGTGCAGTTACCGTTTTCATCACCAACAACCTTTGTGGGTGCTGCAAGGAAAACAAACTCAATCCCTTCTTCTTCCGATGCAACAATTTCAACCTCGTTGGCAGGCATCTCTTTCCTTGTTCTTCGGTAAACCAAGTATACTTTGTCAAGGCCGTGCCTTAGAAGAGTTCTCGCACAGTCAACGGCAGTATTTCCTCCGCCGACAACAGCAGCCGTCCTTCCCAGGTTTATCTTTTCACCGCTGGACATCCTTGATAAAAAGTCGATCCCCTTAAAACAACCATTAAGATCTTCCCCTTCTATTCCAAGAGAATAATCTTCCCAGGCTCCCACGCCAAGAAATACAGCTTCATACCCTGAAGCCATCAAGGATCCAAGTCCAAAATCAGTACCAAATCTTACATTGGTAAAGGATTTGATGCCAAGATCAATAATTCCCTGGATTTCCCAGTCCAAAACTTTTTTAGGTAACCGGTATTCAGGAATTCCATATCTTATAATACCACCTAGTTTGGGCATGGCTTCAAAAATAGCCACTTCGTGTCCGATCCTGCGCAGAAAGAACGCACAAGAAAGTCCTGCAGGCCCGCCTCCGACAACAGCAATTTTTTTACCCGTATCCGGAGCGCATTTGATGGGGATTCTGGAGCCTGAATTCATCTCATAATCAGCCACGAACCGCTTTAGCTGGTTAATGGAAACCGGCTCATCTTCGATGCCCCTTCTGCATTGATCTTCACAAGGATGGGGACAAACCCTTCCACAGGCCAGGGGTAAAGGATTTCTCATGCGGATGGTTTGGACAGCTTCTTTATATTTGCCTTCTTTGAGCTGATTGATATATCTTGGAATATTAATTTCAGCAGGACAGGTCTGGGCACATGGTGCTAAAGGATCATGTGTCTGATTAAACTTCATAAGTTTTTCAGAAAGGGTTTTCACCTCAATAATATTTTTTGGGCAAGCCTGCTGACATGCACCGCAGCCCACGCATTTGTCATCATCCACAATGGGATAGCCATTAGGTCCAAGTTTTACAGCATCAAATTGACATGCTTTTACACAATCACCAAAGCCGATACAACCCACGCCGCAAATACGCTTGCCGCCAAAGACATTAGCCATGGCTTTGCAGGATGGAATCCCCATGTAGTGATATTTATCATCGGCTCGATTTCCACCTTCACACAGATTGTAAGATAAGGGGCTTTCAGCACTTCCTGCATCCACACCCATTATTTTTGCTACTTCTTCCACACCTTCTTTGCCGGAAATAACACAAACTGAAACCGGAGCTAAGCCATTTACAACAGCTTCCGCTGCAGAGGAACATCCTGCATATCCGCAACCACCGCAATTTGCAGCGGCAAGGTTATTTTCCACAAGTGAAATTCTCGGGTCTTCATATACATAAAAGACTTTGGATGAAAGGCTGAGTACAATACCGCACACTGCACCAATACCTAACATAAACAATAAAGCTGGGATCATAATATCACCTTATATTTGTAAATATTCCCTATCAAATGGCAAAAGCCTGAAAGTTTTTTAAACCATCCCTTTAAAAGACATAAAGGTTAACGCAATTATACCGGCTGTAACGAGGCCAATGGAAGTATCCTGCAAGGGTTTTGGAACGCGGGCCAGATTAATTCTTTCTCTTACACCGGCAAAAAGAATAAGGGCAAGTCCAAAACCAACAGCATATGAAAATGAGGATATCAGGGCATTCAAAAATGTGTATTCTTTACTTATATTTAGAAGGCATGCCCCCATTACAGCACAATTAGTTGTTATGAGCGGCAGGAAAATGCCTAAACCCGCATAAAGTCCTGGAATACTTTTTTTCAAAAACATTTCTACAAACTGAACCAGGGATGCAATGACCAGAATAAAAGAAACAGTTCTCAAATATTCCACATCAAGTGCTTTTAACAAGTAAGTGTCTACGATCCAGGTGATCATTCCTGCCATAACCAGAACAAAAATGACAGCCATGGACATGCCCACAGCAGTTTCCATTTTCTTGGAGGTTCCCAGGAAAGGGCAGTTACCCAAAAACTGGGCAAGGAGAATGTTGTTAATGAAGACACCTGCGATGAAGATTTCAAAAAGTTCCATTGATCTTCTCCTTATTTACTTCCAATTAGATTCATAATTGCCAGCATCAGTCCTAAAGCAACAAAAGCACCAGGGGCTTCTACCATAAATGCGAAAGGATGAAAGGCAGGACCCATTTCAAAGACGGGGCTGCCTCCCCAGATGGTAATGGTTCCTGCACCTAAAAGTTCTCTAACAGCACCCAGGGATGCCAAAGAAAGTGTAAACCCTATACCCATACCCAGGCCGTCTGCAACAGACAGAACAGGCCCGTTTTTGCTGGCAAAGGCTTCTGCCCGGCCAAGAACAATACAGTTCACAACAATGAGGGGAATGAAAATACCCAGACTAAGGAACAATTCATAGGTATACGCCTGCATAACAAGTTCAACGATGGTAACAAAAGTAGCTATAATAACAATATAACAGGCAATTCGGACTTTAGACGGTATCACATTTCGAAGAAGGGATACCAACAGGTTTGCAAAAACAAGAACAAAAGTGGTTGCAACACCCATCCCGATTCCGTTTTCCACTGTTTTGGTTACTGCAAGAACCGGGCAAAGTCCTAAAACCAATCTGAAAGGAGGTATTTCAGCCCAGAGTCCTTTTGTAAATTCTTTTGCCAAGGATTGTGCCATATCTTAGATTCTCCTTTTACACCTTATTGGATATTTTTTAAAATTTCAGGTTTGAGTTCTTTATACAGAACCTGTGCCTGGATGGCTGCCAGAGTTACAGCCTTAGAGGTAATGGTGGCTCCGGATATTGCATCAATAGATCCATTCTCATTTTTGAGTGATAGATTGGTATTCATGGGTTTATCTGTGAACTGGTCAACGAATTCTGGATCATCTTTGGCTCGTGCTCCTAACCCCGGAGTTTCAGAATGGGTGGTTACTCGAGCAGCAACGATCTGATCATTTCCTATATTAATGCCTACCATCAGTCCTACATCACCGCCATATCCGCCTTTACCTTTGGTTTCAAATGCAATTGCCTTTGAACCATCTTTAAGTTTGGCAGGATAGAATTGGTATTTTGCACCCTCATGTTCGATTTCAAATTTTTCCTTGCTAGGATCATTTTCCACTTCACCAAAAATTTCATTCATGGCCGGAGCCAACGCGAATTTAAAAATCTGGGCTTCGATCTTGTCCTGAGTTCCTGATTTTACTGCAGCAAGCAGTCCGCCTGAGACAGCTGTCAATACTGTTAATACAACAACCATACTAATCATTTCACGCATTGGTTACACCCTTTCCCAAAGCTTTTGGTCTAATGTTATCGATAAGGGGGTTCACAACGTTTAACAACAGAATCGCTAAGACAGTACCATCCTCATAAACACCGATGTTTCTCATCAGAATTATCATTACTGCGGCAAAAAAACCATAGAGGAACATGGGAATTCTGTTAGAAGGAGAGGAAGAATTCTCAGTTGCCAGAAAAAAGGCACCCATTAGCGTATAACCTGAAAAAAGATGGATCACAGGTCCTGCATAGGCATCTGGATTAGCCAGGCTAAAACACAAGGCTGTTACAATGATGCCGGCAATAAATGAAACAGTTATTTCCCAGCGAATATATCCCCTTAGGATCAGGTAGACACCGCCAAGAATAAGGCCAAGGCCAAAGGTTGAACCGATGGCACCCACCTGTTTGCCCATGATCAGATCGCTTAAAGGGAAAAAATCCGCAATAGCCGCAGGTCCCTGGAATTTAAGGGCTGCTAATGGTGCAAGGGCGGTAAAATTGAATTCATAATTGATATAGGCAACATCAAAGTCGAAAAAGACCTTCCAGGAGAGCATTAAAAATGACATTCCAATGAGAGCCGGGTTAAAAGGATTCGCTCCGATACCACCGAAAATAATTTTTCCGATAACCACTGCTACAAAGGTTCCTGTAATCACAAGCCACCAAGGGGATGTGGCTGGAAGCATCATGCCGAAAAGAAGCCCGATAAGGGCAGAATCCAAGTCACCGATAGAAATTTTCTTTTTGGATATGACATTCATGATAAGTTCCCAGACCATGGCACTGGAAAGAGATAGTGCTATCACACCTAAAGCAGGTATGCCGAACTGAATAATTCCAAAAATGACTGCCGGAAGGGCGGCAAGCATTATATTCAGGTTCATTTTAAAAAGACTATCTCCATCATGCCAGAAAGGCGCATGGGATACTGTTAATTTGTTATTATTCATTGGCAGTCTCCATTCTAAACGTCTGCTCTAAGTTTTAAAAGCTCATGTTTTCCAAGCCTGATATATTGGACTAACGGTATCTTTGCTGTACAGACGTATGCGCACAGACCGCATTCAATACATGAATCCAGGTCATATTTGTCAGCCGCTTCTTCATACTGGTCAGCTTCAAGGTATCTTACAAGAATATTCACAGGGACATTTGTAGGGCAGATCCGAAGACATTTTCCACAATTAACACATGGATCATCTGATACCTCCGGGATGATATTTTTGTCCTGTATCATCACTATATCCATGTCAGGTTGAACCGGATGATTAAGGGTGTAAGTTGAATATCCCATCATAGGCCCACCAATAACAATTCTGTCCTGATCGTTGGCATGAATTCTAACAGCCTTGAAAATTTTACCCAAAGGAGTTCCAATGGTTGCTTTGACCCTGTATCGAGCCCCTTGTTTTCCAATCACCGTCAAGATTTTTTCAAAATTAGCCGATTTTGTTTTATATGCTTTGGCTAATGAGACTACTGCTTCAGCTGTGATAAAACAAACTCCTATATCTTCTGGTATTTTTCCTGCCGGAAGGACCATGTTTAAATGATCTTTTAAAACCATAGCCGGTAAATTAGAAGGATATTCTAGAGCGGTTTTAAATAACAAAATCGAATCAAGGCCGCCTTGAATATTTGAGTTTTCCGGTATGGTGAGACAAATTTTAGGAACCTTTGTTATCTTTTTTAGAACCTGTGCCCCTTCTTTTATCAACTCCCAAGATTTAAGCATTGCATATTGATGGGTTGTTGACAAAAGATCTGTATCAGCACAGGTGATTACAATGGTATTGATCTTAACATCACCCCTTGCAATATTTTTTAGCGGCGGTGCTCCCGGAAGTGTTCTTAAATATTGGTCAGCAGAGATAATGTCATCTTTTAAATCATAGGTTGCAGAATCTATCTGGCTCGTCTGGTTCTGATCATTTTTGATAATAAGGTAGGTGGATGTGTTGCCAAAATCATCTGCAAAGGTATCAATGGTGCCTATGGTTCCT
>Ga0307987_1001237_pt1 | contig 14231 bp, 7 predicted proteins | sample EllFjometagen181_FD_203157 | JGI IMG/M metagenome (GOLD analysis project Ga0307987, IMG submission 203157) | Marine microbial communities from Ellis Fjord, Antarctic Ocean - #181 | ecosystem: Environmental > Aquatic > Marine > Unclassified | place: Southern Ocean | collected 2014-10-08
AAGATTGACCGGACAACCTCGCCGGTGGCAGTAACCTCTCCCGAGATTCCGCCACCGACCCCGGTGGCACCCCGAACCTTCGAGAGAACGCCGGTTCCGAACGCCTCGCTCAGCGCCATGATGATGATGAAGAATAAATAGATAAACGCCCGAAGCGGAATTCCCTCCCACGCCGGGGGGTCCGCGGGAATCAGAGGAACCGAGTCGTCCATCCGTATTATGCCCACGGAATTCCGGCACCCAGGAATTCAATCCGCTCCCCAGGACGCCGAATGAACTCCATGTCATCGAACGCGCCGCCCGCCTGAAGGAGCACCGTCTCAGCGCGCATCGGATTCCGGAGGTCCGCCGCGAGGATGTCGCAATAGTCGTCAAACTCGACCTTCGGGAGCGTGAGATGAACGTCCGCGCCCAGGACATTTGGGATTCGAACCGGCGACCCCCGGTCATCCCCGCGCCGCGCCCGAGGTCCGACCTTCACTCCCGACCTGACAACGTCCGCGACAATTCGCGTCGCCCGCGCCGGCGCGGCCGCGCGAACGGCGGCAAGAGTACGCATGTCAAAGTCAAACTGGATGACGTCAAACGGCACCTTAAAGTCTGACACTCCGTTGACGACCAGCCGATAAATTCGCACTGCGTCGTGATTGTATCCGGAGGAGCTGAGGAGCGCGACAAGCTCGTGTCGGAATTCGATTACCGACAGTCCACGCGACAGGGATTCGACCAGGCTCAGAATTTTCCGCCGCATGTCGGCGTCCCTCTCCTTCCGAAGTTTTTCGACAAAGACGGCCACAAACATTCGGTAGGAGCGGATGCGCGCCTGGGCGCGCATCGCGTCCGGTCCAAACCCCGCGGCCGGACGCCGCGACGCCGCGATCACCGCGGCGTCGACCGCGGCGAGATCATAGGGGAGATCGACCCGCAAGGCGTCCGCAACAATTGATGGCGGACGAGCGGCGGGGCTGTGGAAGAAGTACACACCCCTGGGTATTCCGAAATTTTGTTCGCCGGTGGGGGCTCCGCCCACCGCGCCGCCCACCGCGCCGCCCACCGCGCCGCCCACCGCGGCCGCACCCACGGCACTCACGGCACCCACGGCACCCACCGTATCCACCGTATCCACCGTATCCACCGTATCCACCGCACCCCCCGTATCCCCCACAACAAACCCAACCGCCTTTCCGTCGCGAAACAGAGAGTGCGTCGGGCGAATAATAGTCGCCGGGAGCTTCCTCTTAATGATTATACCATTAAGCTTGGCAACACACCACGCGAGCGCATCAGCCGGAAGTTTGGTCCCGGCCGGCGGCGCCCCCCCAGTCACAATCGGCGAATCCGCGGCCACCGTCACCGCGTCGGCAGAAGTGCGCGTCACAGGGACGACCGCGTCCCCCCGAGGCGTCGCAACAACAAGAGAATGACAGACCCCCCCCAGGTCAACCAGCCGCGCGCGAACCCCCACCCGCGCCCGCGACACCAGCTCCCCCACCGCCGCCAACGGAACCCGCCCCGGCGGCGGCCTTCGAACAGAGGCCGCCAACATATCTCTCACAATGTCGACCACCGGTTTCCACGTATCCATCCGACATTCGGGAACCCCCTGGCTCGGCACACCAAGCGAGAGCGGATACGTTCCACCCTCGTGTCTCACAAGAATAACCAACCCATGCGACCCCAGCCGTTCCGCTGACGCGCGCGCCGCGCGCAGCTCAAGCGCCGCATGCGGCTCCGCCACGATCTCGGCGACGACAACGCCGTACCGAATCCGGACAAGCTCAACCAGCGCCGGCTCCCACGGCCGCCCCGCCGCCGCGCCCGTCACCCCCGGACTCAGGTCCGTGAACTCGGACGCGTGCGAAACGAACGAGTCGACAAGGGTCGCCGCGAACGTGCTCAAGACCTCCCGCGACGCTCGCTGCGTCCCCGCCGTCTCCGTAATGTCGCGAATGAACCTGGTCACGTGGTCCGAACCGTCCCCGCCGAACACATTCGCGAGCGCAAAGAACAGGCCCGCCCGCGGAACGGCGGGCGTCGACTGAGTCACCCCCACAAGACGAAACGCAAACTTCGGGGGTATCGCCCCGAAGAACAGCCGCTCGGCAAGAATCGACGGCGCGTCCGAGGCACGACCCGGCGGAACCGCCTTCCCGTACGACAGAACGTGCCGCGACGACGACCCCTCGTCGTCGTCCGGCGTCCAGGTGTGCCGGTCGCGGCACACCCGCGTCACCGTCGACCCTCGGCTCCCCGGCACAGGGTCGCCGGACTTGCAGCACGGAAGACAGTACCCCAGAGGGTGGTCCCCCACCCGGAACCCAAACACGGCGTATCGGTCGCTGGGACACGCATAGAAAGCGTGCCGATTCTCAGTGAAATTCCAATACCGGGTCAGCCGCGCCTGGTCGCCCTTCGCCAGCATCTCCCGCTCCTCAGGCGTGTACACGACCGGTTGCCGGGGCTGCTGGCACAGCACCGAGTAAACCTTGTTGCTCCCAAACTTTCGAAGGTTGTACAGGTCGGGGTCGTGCTCCTGAAGCCGCCGAAGCCGCAGGTTTCGCGGAATCGCTGAGGGACGCGGAACCTCGGCCTTCACGCCGACCGAAGTCTCAGCCTCAGCAAACATTGCGAACACATAAGCGGCCACCCGACGGAATTCGTCCCGGGTTGCCCCGTCCACCTGCACCCGCACGTCCTGAGTTCGGTGAACCAGCCGCGTGTCCCGCCCCGAGAAGATCGTCCGGTGCAGTTGAAACGCGTCGTCGTTGGTTGTGAACGCGTACGAGTTGGTGAGGCTCACTCGTCCGATCACCCCGCCGAAGCCTCTCGTCACGATACGATCCGCCGACCGGGGATTGTACCCAAAGATTCCCCGCCGAAACGAGAACGTGTACGACCCGCTCCGCTGGATCCCATGCGAGGTCACAACGTTGGCCGACTCGTATTTCTTCACCGACTCCTTCAGGTTCGCAAACCCGTCGGACGTAACCGAATGTCTCCAGTAGATCGACGCGGTCACGGAGGTGAAGTGCGGCGCGTCGTCCGGCGCCGCAATGCGCGACGCGCCCGTCGACGCGCCGTCGGCCTCGGTGGCGGCCAAGACCGTCACTACCGCCTCTTTCAGCGTCGCCGCCGCCGCCGCGAAGCCCGTGTGCTCGTCCTCCCGCCAGGCCGTTCCGGCGAAATAGGTGCCGTCGGCGAACATGACGACCCGGATGAAGTCGCGCTCCATGAGGGTGCCGTCGCCCCCCTCCGCCCGCACAACGAACACCGCAAAGTCGCCCTCATGCTTGGGCGGGCGCACGCGGAGAAGGTGCGCAATTCGCGACTGACGACCCCTGAGCCACGACATCACGTGCCGCTTCTCAACGCCCGCCCGGGACCGCGGCGGGCCAAACTCGCCGTTCTCGGACGGCGTGAACCGGAGAAGCGCCGCGCACACGCGCGGCGTCATCGCCATCAGGTCAAACATGTTTCGAACGTTGACGCGCGTCTCCGGATCCGGCGGCGGAACCCGAATCGTCGCCTCAGTGATTGACACGCCCGGCGCGCGCGCCGTCGCCGTCGCCGCGCGCCGTCGCCGCGGCGCGTCAATGAACGCCGGCGGGCCGGCAGCAAACGCGGCCGTCGCGATCCGGTACTGACCGAGAAGAGACGCCCGGGTGTCCCGAAACGAAGGCGCAAGTCGCGGAAACTGATCGCCCACGGTCTTTGGGTCCTCAAGCACTCGAAGAAACGCGTCCCGCGACGAAAGCATGGGCCAGAATTTTACCGCACATCCGTAGTACAGCAGGTCCGTCGAGTACGAATCGGACAGCGCCGACACCAGCGCGGTACTCTTCTCCACGCCAAACACGCTCTGCATGTCGACGACGTAGATCGTCGAATCGTCGCCAACAATTGTGTCCATGCTCTCAATCTCCTCGCCGCTGCGGATGACGACCTCGTCCCGGTTGGTCTCCATCATTTTGTCGACGGAAATTCCGGCCACCGTGTCTCGCCCCCCCGCGCCAAGGTCCCGAACGTCGACCGGAACGTTTACCGAGTCGACGAGAATCCGGTACGGCGTGCGAATCCGTCCGTCGGTCTTTACCACAAACAGGTGCTGCCGGAAGGGGGGAATTCCCAGGGACACGAAGATCTTCCGACGCATGTCGGTCCAGGAATCGTCAGGAAACACCTGGTCGTTGCTGAACATCAGGTCGCCGGTTGACTCCATCTCGGATGCCGACGGTTCCAGCTCGCCCATGGTCGAGCTGGGCGCCGTCGGCATTTCGGCGTCGAACGCGTTCAGGTCGCCAAACTCGTCGCCGAACTCGTCCATGACACCGCCGACAAACACGCGGGACGGGTCGACGGGCTGTTGGCCGTGCGCGGGTGCGCGATGGCTCCGGCGGAGCCTTGACAGCCCCGACTCCGCCCCGCCCGTCGTCCGGTCGACGGCCGCAATGAACACCCGGTCGGCGTCAATCGACTCCCGGGGCGGCGGCGGAACGTCGCGCGGTCCGACCGCGCGCCCCCATTTGCGCCCAAAGTGACGGGCAAGCGTCCTGGAGTCGTCCGCGCCCCACTTCCGAGTTCGGGTGTTGAATCTTTTTGCCGCCCGGCTTACCGCCGGCGGAACGCCTCCCAGCATCACGCACGTTCGCGTCGCCATGGTTCCCACGTCGTAGACGACGACGTGAACGGGATCGCGTTCGAACCGGTTCTCCATGACGGCGCCTATGTATTTCGGACAGATAATATCTATTCGAATACCGCCGCGCCGCGTGCCGTCAACGATGTCCGGCCTTTGCGGAGAGAACCTCGGTGAAGCCGCCGGCATTGCCGGCACCCCCCTCGTTAAATTTATCAAAGCCGTTGACACAGAGATCGCCGACCGAAAACGGGAGATCGGGGCGCTGACGGACGAGCTAAACAGGCTGCAGCGGCGACGTGAGCGTGTCGTTGACGATCTTCGGCGGCGGCAGCGAGTCCTCGCGCGTCTTGAGAGTTCGGCCGGCACCGGGTGCGCGGCCGTGCACCCCACCATGGCCACCGCGATCACGGCGAGCGCCGACATGGGCAGGCAAATTCTCGCCGCCGTGAGGGTTGCGGCACCCTGCCTCATTCGCAGCCCCGCCGACTCCCACCCGCGGTTGGTCGCGGTCCTGGCCGGAACGGCCCCGGCCGCGGTGGCCGGCCAGAGTATGCAGGTTTACATGGAGTACAGAGACCTGGTCGTGTACGGCATCCACCGTCCCAGCATTCCGGGTCGCCGGGCTCGGGATCAGAGCGCCCTCACCGTGTCCAACCGGGGGGCCCTCCTGATCGACGAAATCGAAAGACATCGACATCGGGTGTCCTTCCGCCCGCCCCAGATCATCGGAAACGTGTTTGTTGACCGATTGTTGACGTCAACAATCGGCGGTAGATCGGCGCATCCACCAACGAGCGGGCCGGTCACCGACAAAGCGTCCGGCCAACAGTCGACCACAATATTCTCGTAAATATAACGATGACGAACGAAACGTCAACCCCCGGCGCACAATGGGGGGTGCTGATACTGATAGCGATTATGATAATTTGGTTCGCCCGGTGGATCCTCCGTGACCCGGCCATGCGCTCGTCCGAATCAATATGCGTTGGTGACGCCACACAGTGCTTCCGAGTCCAGGCCGCATACGCAAAGGACGGTGGAAGACTCGCAGCCCGCCGCCTCCAGGAGGTTGACAAACGAATCAAGAAACTCATCTCGTACATGCGGACACGCCCGCAGAACGGACGAACCAAAATCCTCCGCAAGATTGAGTCCCGATACGACAGCAACTCGCTCGTCGAGGTCCCCCCCGACAACCCCGAAAATGATACCGCGTATGCGGTCGGGAAAGGCGACGTAATTGGCCTGTGTCTCCGAGAACGGAACCCACGAGAATCGGGAGAACTGGACCACCACGACCTGGTTCCACTCAACACCCTCATGTTCGTCGCACTCCACGAACTCACACACCTCGGCTGCGACGCCGAAGGGGCGAGCGGTGACGACCACCCCCCCGCATTCTGGAAAGCATTTAAGATTATCCTCAAGGATGCGGAAAAGGCCGACACGATTTTCCTGATCGACTACGCAAAAAATCCGGCACGGTACTGCGGCGTCACAATCAACTACAGCCCGGCCTTCAACACTGAAGTCGTTAGACACGTCAAGACATAGTCCGGACGAATTAGCGACACGAAGATTAACACAGGCAGGCACTTCCGACGGGCGCGCGTTTCTTCAGCACCCTCTGGTTCACAAGCTCATGCTCAGCCGGTCGCTTTGCGACTCGGGCCACGGGAGGTGGCCCCGAGTCGATGCGTGCCGCAGACACGCGGCACAGGCCCGACAAACGAGACCCGGTCGGCGTAAACGCGGACGGCGACGCGGCGGCGGCACCGGGCGCAACCACAAACAGCCCCGAACATGCGGGGTCGCGCGAAGACGCGGGCGGCGTCAACGGACCCATTGGCGACGACGACAGCGCCATCATTATATCGTCAGGAGCGAGCGTGGAGACCCTGAGCGGCGGCGGTGGTGGCCTAGCAGACGCGGCACGTGCTACAGGCACTATAGGCTCGGGAAGCCCAGAATACAGACCCGACAGCGACGAAATAGTCGAGAGGTTGGGCGAATCGTCCATCATCTCCCCCAACGCGTCCTCATCCGACCGTTCCCCCAGCCTCTCGTCCGGTTCTTCCATCGATCGCTCGTCCGGTCCTTCCATCGATTGCTCGTCCGGTCCTTCCATCGATTGCTCGTCCGGTTCAGTATCCGGCTGCCAAAGCGGCGGCACCGGAGACACATCCCCAGCCCCATCCCCGAACGTGGCGTATTCGTCAAAACTTTCCTGAGACCTAAACACGACAGCTTCGTTAAATATTGCCGAACGGTTGAACGTGACCAGCGGGTTGACAATAATCTTCCAGTTGAACTCAGCCTTCGCGTTAAACGTCACCGACGCATTAAACACAACTTTTTTACTGAAATATACTGGCTCCATAAATATAACTGGTGCATTGAAATGTACATCAGAATAAAACTCCGTGTCAGTTTCGATTGTCGCGGGCCCGTCAAACACAACGGGCGCCCTGAATGTCACACGTCTACACGATGTCATCACGAATAATAGCAAACTGCTGCTGGTTATAGACCTTATAGACCACGACAACTGGGTTCAATTTTCAAAAATAGGCGCCGGTTCGGTCATGCGTCATTGCGCGGACGTTTCAGCGGTGGCTGTCCGTCACCTCCACGCGCGATAAAGTGCTTAAATCTCGTTCCGGCACCCCTGCCGACGGACCAAGATTGTCAACGGACGGTCCAGGCAATGCAGCCGATTCAGGCTTGTCGACAGATGGTCCAGTCACTGCAGCCGATTCAGGCTTGTCGACAGATAAAGCTTCATTAATGACCGAGCCATTACACGAGAATATCAAACTCGATCCACTCGTTCTTGACCACGGACAGAATTTCACGCCCGCAGCAACAGCATTTTGTCGTGTGCTTAAGGAGTCGAAGATGTCAAAGCTCGCCGATATCGGCGGGCATGCACGTCGATCGGAACAACGTCCAAAGAAGCCATAGGTATCAGCCGACACGAACGATGCATGGCCAATGCCCATTCACGCCAAATTGAATCAACAACACCCTATAAATCCGCACCGTCATGGTGCGCAACTTCGGCCCTCTCGCCGATCTTGACGTCGATGAGTACGCAGACGACGCCAACATACCGGCCGGCTCCAGTCGCGTGCTACTTCAGTACGCGGGCACGGAACGCGTACTCGGACTTCCCGACCGCGAGTTTCTCATCGCCCAGTCGCCGCGGTGCACTGCGGCCCGGGCGAATGTTGAGGCGCACATTGCCGCAAACGCCCCCGTCTACTTCATGCCCAACGACATCGCCGAGGCCGTCGTGAAAAGAGACCAGACCATGCAAATATTTGGGGTGCTCCGTGACGGCTCAAAGGCCCACGTCATTCTGACAAACATTCCCGTGTTCTTTGAGGTGGGCGTACCCGCCACGAGCGCCCGCAGTCCCGACGAATGGCGACTGATGTTTGAGGACCGCTTCGCCACCGCGGACTGCTGCTGCGAGCGAAGCGAAATAATCATGGGGAAGCCTCTCCGCGGCTACGTCGAGGCGCAGGTCCCGTTCATCCGGTTCCACTTTCAGACCGTGAAGACCAGGAAAACGGCAATCGAATTCACCGTCGAACAATTTCCCGAAATTCCCACGTTCTACGACGACCGCTCGTCGCACTACCGCCGGGTCGCCCGGGAGGCCCAGCTCACGCTCACCGACTGGCTGGTGATCTCAAACTACGAGCACGGCATCGGCGCCGCCCACCCCGAATCCGAAGGACCCGGCCGGGGCGCCGCAATGCGGCTAAGCCCTCTATGTCGGCACGTCTTCACGCTCGCCCTGTCGGACGGCCGGCCGCTAATCAATCCCATGGGCGACGAGGCCGAACAAGCGCGAATCGACCGCGACATCGTCCGGCCGGACACTCAGCTCAACGACGACCCGCTGTTGATAATGACCTGGGATATTGAGACGTACAGCGGCAGTGGAACGGGCGACGTCCCGTCGCCCGACGTCCCGGGCGACAAGCTGTTCATGATCTGCGGGTCCTTCCACTGGAAAGGCGACCAAGAGCCGCTGTACCGCTTCTGCCTCATTGACAAGCCATGTGAGCCCGACTACCGCTGGGACACGATTGTGTGTGGCAACGAGGAGCTCATCGTTAAGGCGTTCGCCCGCATCATCGGAAGCTTCGCGCCCGACATAATCACGGGCTTCAACGACGGCTGGTACGACTGGCCGTTCGTCATCGGAATCTGCAAAAACAGGTATCCCGGCCTGCTGGCCGATCTCGGCCAGCACGCCTCGGCGTCGCCCAACCGGATGTGGCAGACCAAGACGGACGAAAGCATGTCCTACAATGTTCAGGCCGGCCGGGATGGCCGGGGCGTTCAAATAAAGGTCGGCGCTGACACGTACGCGTACGTGTCCTTTGTCAAACTTCCCGGGTACGTGCCGCTGGACATGCGGCCGGCGTACCAGAAAATATATCCCAAGGCCGAGGTTGCCAAGGGCTCGTCGCTAAACTTCTACCTCAAGCTTAACGGCATCACGTCCAAGGCGGACGTAACGCCCGTTGAGATGTGGAAGGCCTGGGAGCGCGGCGACGTTCGGGTGCTCCGACGCGTCGCCCGCTACTGTGTGATCGACGCCCTGCGGTGTCAGCAGCTTCAGGTGAAGCGCAGCGTCATTGGCGACCGTCGGGAGATTGCGACGCTGTCCTTCACGTCGCTGTACGACGCGATCTTCTACGCCGACGGCATGAAGATTCGCAACATGGCGTTCGCGTATGCGGAGGGGCGCGGCCTGCACTGCTCAAACATTGGCCAGCCTCCCACGGATGCGGGTAAATATCCCGGCGCCTGGGTGTTTCCGCCCAAAAAAGGGCTGTACCGGGATCGTCCGGTCACGGGGCTCGACTTCAGCTCGCTATATCCGTCGCTAATCATGGCGTACAATCTTTCACCGGACCGCATGGTCACGGACGAGGCGCAGGCTTGCCGTCTTGAGGCGGCCGGTGCGAGCCTGTGGAAGGTTGAATTCCCCCTCGAGGGGAAAATTATTCGCGGATGGGCGGTGCGTCATGGGGGTGACTGGGAGGAGTACGGCCTGTTCGCCCGAATCCTGATCCGCCTGTTCCGCACGCGAAAGTTGATGAAGAAGCAGATGGAGCCGCATCAGCACGCCATGGAGCGTCTCGCGAAGGACATTGCCGACGCCCGGGCGTCGGCCGTCGGCGACGATTCGATGTGTGAGAACTCGGAAGGTGAAGACTCGGCGGACGCCGCGGACGCCGTCAACGCCGCGGACGCGGCCGAAATCGCGACCAGGATTGCACGACTTGAGAGCGAGTACACCGCCGAAGAGTACCTCTTCGGTAGGTACGACCTGAAGCAGCGGGCGCTCAAAGTGTACATGAACACATTCTACGGCGAAACCGGTAACCAGATATCGCCCGTCTTCATGCTCCAAGTTGCCGGCGGCATCACGACCGCCGGCCGGTACAACATCAAGATGGTCGACGCGTTCGTCCAGACCCGAGGTTTCGCCACCGTCTACGGTGACACCGACTCCCTGTACCTGGTTGCGCCCCCCCACCAGTTCGTCGACGCCGACGCCAAATACGGGCAACAGATTGAGGACATCGACACGATCGAGAACGTGGACGGAAAAACGATTGTTGCGAAACAAATGTCACCCGATCGAATTGCGGCCCGCCTGGTGTACTGGACCGAGATGGTGGAAATTACCATGAGGGTGCTTGCCGTCCTTTGCGGCGAGGTCAACGCTCATCTCGCGCTCGACAACGGCACGCCCCATCTCGTAATGGCGTATGAGGAGGTTCTCTTCCCGGTGGGACTGCTGGGAAAGAAAAAGTACTTCGGCATCGCGCACGAAGGCATCCCCAATTTCTTCCCCCGGAAGCCGTTTCTGAGGGGCATTGACATCGTCAAGCAGGGCCAGTCCAACATGGCAAAAAAGATCGGCATGCGCATCATCTGGCGATGCCTTGCCGTCGACGAGCTCCGCACGATCGGGGCCGTCATTGAGGACGAACTTCGGCTGGCAATCACCGACAACGACCAGTGGTCATTTGACGACTTCATCCTCACCGCCGCCTGGAAGCCCGCAAAGAAGAACATTTCGGTCCAGGCGTTCATTGCGCGCATGCAGGTGCGTGCCGACGAGGAGACGGCCCTGATCGGCGCGGCCGTTGCCGCCGGCGAATCGCCGCCCGTCCGGCGCTACCTGATGCCCGAACCGGGCGAGCGGTTCCAATACGTGCTGGTCAAGCAGAGCAGCCTCTTTCACATGGACGGCAAGGTTCAGAACTACAAGTGCTACGACCTCATGGAATTTGCGTCCGTCGTTCGGACGGCGACGGGCGGCGGCCTTGCCGGCGAAAGTTTCGAGATCGACGTCGCCGAGTACCTGAACCGCTACATCGTCGGTCTGTGCGCCCGGTTCATCAACTTTGAGTCGCGGTTCGCGCCGCCCGACCATCGGCTGCCAACAATGGACTACCAAAAGATTGACACGTTCTCCCAGAACCGCGCCGCGCGTGTTCTCACCGCCTACGTGAAGTCATTTCTGGACGGCGGCGTTCCTCGGGGGAGGCGCGCGCTGCTATACAAGCGCGCATTTAAGACGGCGTCCGTGACGGCGTCTGCGGCGGCCGGTCCGGCCGCATCGGTTCTTTCCGGTCGGTACATTGATCATGAGATCCTGGCCGGCCGAGACGCAGTGACCCGGATCGTCGAATCCGCGTCCCGCGCGGCGGCCGAGGTTGCCGCAGTTGTGGGCGTCGACCGGTGGGGCAGGGTCCGCCTCGCCCTCGCCAAATTCACCAACATCCGGGATGACACATCAAAGAAGGTCATCTGCAAGCTGTACGACCTTTATCAGCCGGTTATGTCGCGGTCTCGCAATACCGGGATCGTCATGTCAATGTATATGCACATTCGCAAGGTCGAGCAGGCGGCGATTCGCGCGCTCGAGGTGCACGTTCGGGAGGCGCAGTCCGTGGTCCGCCGGTATGCCGACTTTCTTCATGGGGCCGTTGCGGAGGCCCGCGATGACGAGATTCGACGCACCCTGGCGGCGTCCGAGAATCCGGAGGAACTGGGGCTGGCGCCGGGCGCGCCGCGGCTCGTGCTGACCGATGACGAGCGGACGCGGTCCGCCGCGATTCAGGATTGCTGGCACACGCTGGTCGCCGCCGAGCTCACCCGGCTCGAGATGCGCTCGTTCTCCGCCATCGTCGTCGGCGAGCGCGGCAAAATTGGTGGCGCGGCGGCCGAGTTCTCCGACCGCGACGCCGCGCGAATTGCCGCCGAGATGTAGCGCCGACAATTATTTTTTCCACGGTATAAGAGTTGCGCATGGAGATCAACAGGGAGCGACTTCTCGTTGCGGGGGTGATCCTCGTCGTCATCCTCGTCGTCATATTGGTCATGTTCTACGCCAAGGTGTGGCCGTTCCACAAGAAGGCGGGATTTGCGCCGGGCGGCGACACGGGCGGGGTACCGACGGCCGTGTCGTCGGCCGAAACGTCGGCCGACGTTTCGCCCGAGGGCGAGTTCTTGGCCGGCCAGGCCACCAAGTCCGAGGATGCCAACGCGGGGGGGTGGAATGACGCCTTCCCCGATGTCGCCAGTTCGTACGACTACGACTCCGAGGTGCGGAGTCAGCAAATCACGGGCGCGATGCAGGCGCGTCACAACGCCTGGTCCCATGACGCCGCCCCGCATCTCCGGTCGGCTGTCAGCAATATGGAGACGGACTTCGCCCCTCAGATTAACTGGAGGGGCGGATCCTTGCGCAAGCCGGCGCCGGTGGGGGCTGGCGCCATGAAGGGCAACATCACCAACGTCTACGAGTACGGCCAGGACGAGTTCATGGCGGCGGAGCGTCCCCAACGCCCGTGGTAGGCGGACGGCGGACGACGGACAAAACGGCGGACGGCGGACGACGGACAAAACGGCGGACGACGGACAAAACGGCGGACGACGGACAAAACGGACAAAACGGCGGACGACGGACAAAACGGCGGACGGCGGTGGATGACGGACATTGCCGAACCGCGCGACCTAGACCAGATCGAGGAACTCAAGGTTTCTCGTGAAACTTTTCATGTCGATTGCGCCGGCGGGTTGCGCAAGAGGTGTCCGTTGCGCAACGGGCGTCCGTCGCGCAACAGCGAGCCGCTCCCGGATGACGCCCGCGGTCTCGTTGGCCGCCGCGATCGCTTCGGCGCGATGGGCGGTGTCGACGAGAGCGATGAACTCGTAGCAGGCCTGATAGATTCCGGTCGTTACCGTCTGGAACCGGCCCATCGGTAACACACTTCCGTCGCTGATCGTACAGAAGCCCGACTGGACGGTGTCGGAATGCCGCAGCACCTCGGCGTAGTAGTGGCCGCCGCTGAGGCCGCCGTCGTGCTTCGACACGGCGACCAGTCGGTAGTGGCGATACATTTCCGAGTCCTTGTCCTTGAAGAATAGCATGCTGGGTGTGTACGTCGGCGTCATCGACTGTCCCAATTTGTACACCGGCATTTTCACGATGAAGGCCTCGCTGGCCATGATGAGTGCCATCGTCTCGATGCACGGCGCGACTGCCCGGTGGAAGATGCCACGGTCGGGGCACTCAAATTCGCCACACACGTACCCGTGTGTGGTCACGAGCGGCGCGCCGCTGTCGTCGACGCTGTCGTCGCTGTCGGCGGCGCCCACGACGCCGACGCCGGCTATTATCTCTCCAAGTGTCAAGTCCTTGAATTGACCCGGCGGACAGGACGAACACTGTCCCGACGTGTTGCGGTCGCAGCGCGGACAGTGGGGACCTTTTACGAAGGCGCGGGCAATTCGCAGCGCGCTTGAGTACTGGATCGGGTCGACGGGCGGCGTGTCGCCCAGAACTGAGTTTCCGATTGCGGTCGCGTATCCGACGACGACCGTCGGGTTTGACGGCCCGCCGGGGCACAGCCGGGACCACCCGTGAGGAGTCGCCGTCCGGTGGGGCGGAATTTTGTACACCTTCCGGTGCCGCGTGTCAAACAAGTGGCCGATCCATCTGTTGAGCGCGTCAAGCGTGTACGTGATGACCTCATCGGTCGCCCCTTGTTCGCCGCCGACCTTTTCGCGCCCTCCCGCGGTCGTGTGGAGGTAGAATGCCGTGTACGCGCGCCGGAATTCGGCGCGCGCCGCCATGACGGACGCCGCGCGCACGGTCTCCGGCTCGTCGTCCGCGGCGATGGCGATGCGGAACAACCCCCGCAGAAGATCATTTTCGAGTGTCCGGGGGGCGGTGTCGGGTCGCCTGGCGGCCTCCAGGATTCGTTCGCGGACCTGACTGAATGATAGCAGCAGCTGGATTGCGGTGTTGAAGAAGCAGAGGTTTTCGCCGCCGGTGAGGCCGAAGGCGCGCATGCGGGGAACATCCGACGGTGTTCCCCGCACGTATGTTGTCACTGAGATGGGGTCGTCCGACGTGGGGTCCGACGTGGGGTCCATTGCTGATATGTCATATACTCTTGCTCATTCAATTTGGGTAAAAATATGGTCGGTCGTCGGAGATCAAACAATTTGCGGATTACGTGGCAAGACTGAACGATCGCACCACGTA
>Ga0307987_1001238_pt1 | contig 14228 bp, 11 predicted proteins | sample EllFjometagen181_FD_203157 | JGI IMG/M metagenome (GOLD analysis project Ga0307987, IMG submission 203157) | Marine microbial communities from Ellis Fjord, Antarctic Ocean - #181 | ecosystem: Environmental > Aquatic > Marine > Unclassified | place: Southern Ocean | collected 2014-10-08
GTGGCCCCCGCCATTCTGCCCGACATCATGGTCACCTCCTACCGGCGCATGGGCCGGTCGGACGTGGACAAACAGGCGCTCCAAGCCCTCGCCCAGACCCTCCGCGCCGAACTGGACCAGGCCTACGAACGCCCCTTCGACAGCTCCAGCCCCGACCTGGTCGTACGGCGACGGCACGCGGGAGCCGCCGACTACGTGTTCGTAGTCAACGATCAGCGCACGTTCGGCGATTACGTCGGGCAGCACCACAAGGTCATGGAGAAGGGAGTCGCCCTGCTCGGGCAGGTTACGCTCCCCGCCGACAAGGGGTTCGTCTACGACCTCACGGCCCACCGCCGCGCCCAGACGCAACGTCAGGGGGCCAAATTGCTCCTCCCCTGCGTCCTTGGCCCCGGCGGCGGCAACGTCTACTTGGCCAGTCCCCAGGAAATCGGCGAAGCCCGGATCGCTGTGCCTGCGTCAGCCCGGCTCGGCAAAACCGTCAAGATCGCCGTGGATGTGCTCGATACGAAGGGCGGCAAAATGAACGCGGTCATCCCCCTGCGCCTGGATATTGTGGATGGCACCGGGCGGCAGGCAGAGTTCTCGGGTTGGTACGGCGCGGCGGACGGCCACGTCGAAGTGACTCTCTCGCTCGCCCCCAACGATCTGCCTGGGAAGTGGCGCATCAGCGTCCGAAACCTAGCCTCGGGCACGACCTCGAACACCACCTTTGCAGTGACGAAATAGCCATTGTGCGGCTACGGAGACGGACCATGAAACGAACCCTCGCCCTACTCGCGCTCACCACCGCCCAATTCGCCATGGGCACCCCGCAGGAAGTCCTGGCGCGGCGCGCCGCCCTGCAGAAGGCAGCTGCTGCGGGCACCAAGGCCGTGCCCGCCCTTGTTCAGGGCCTGACGGACCAGAACATGGTGGTGCGGCGGACAGCCGCCCGTCTCCTGTCGCGCATCGAGCCCCTGCCTGCCGACGCCTTGAGCAAGGCGCTGGTCAACAAGGACGCCCTGGTCCGGCGGGTGGCCATGGACCGGCTCACCACTCCGCTCGGCCCCAAAGCCGTGCCCTACCTGGAAACGGCGCTGGCCGACCCCGCGCCGGAATTGCGCCTCGCCGCCGTGGAGCGGCTGGCCGCGATCAAGCCCCGCACCAAGGAAGTGGTCGATCTGCTGACCCGCGCCCGGGTCGATGCCGACACCAGCGTGGCCCGCGCCGCCGGGCAGTCCCTCTGGGATTTCCACCGCGACGTGAAGCGTCTCAGCGAACGCTCCGACTGGGACTACGAGGTCCGCATCGCCAAGACCTTGCCCTTGCCGAAGGATGGCTGGCGCTTCCGCACCGATCCGCGGGCCGGTGGCCATGTGGAGAAGTGGTTCGCCACCGGCTTCGACGACGCCAAATGGCAGCAGATCCCGATCGAGCAAGCCTGGCAGAAGGCGGGGGTGAATTACGTCGGGGTCAGCTGGTATCGCCGCCTCGTGGACCTGCCCGCCAAGCCCGACCTGAATGCGGTCGAGATCCGTTTCCTCGGCGTGGACGAGTCCGCTTGGGTCTGGATCAACGGCGTGTATGTGGGTGCGCATGACGTTGGCCCCATGGGCTACAACAAGCCCTTTGCCCTCGACATCACCAAGGAGGTCAAGTGGGGCGCTGCCAACCAGATCACGGTCCGGGCGATGAGCACCAAGGGCAACGGCGGCATCTGGCGACCCGCCCGCATCGAGATCCTCAAATGACGAAGGAGCGCGTGACCCAGCAGGATCTTGCCGACGGCCTGCGGCAGGCTGGAATCGGGGCTGGCGATGTGGTGCTGGCCCACTCCAGCCTGAGCGCCTTCGGCTACGTCGAAGGCGGGGCGGATGCGGTGCTCGACGCCTTGCTGGACGTCCTCGGCCCAGCCGGGACTCTGGTGTTGCCCACCTTCACCTGGGGGGAGTTCCACAAGGCAACGGATGTGGTGTTCGATATCGCCGCGACGCCGTGCGAGACCGGGCGCATTCCCGAGACCTTCCGGCAGCGCCCCGGCGTTCGCCGCAGCATTCACCTCTGCCACTCGATGGCCGCCCGCGGCCCGGCCACGGAAGCCATTCTGGCCGACGGCGTGCACAGCTTCTGGCATGGCAGCTCCTTCGATGCACTCTATGAGCGCAACGCCTGGAACCTCATGCTGGGCGTCACCTTCAACTCCTGCACCGCGCTCCATGCCGCCGAGGAAAAGGCAGGCGTTCCCTACCGAGCCTACCGCGACTATCCCAACTGCCAGATCCGTCTGTCAAGCGGCGAGTTGATCCCCTGCCCCAGCCTGGAATTCCTCCGCCAGGACAGCTCCTTCAACGACTTCGCCAAGATGGAGAGCATCTTCCGTGACCGGAACCTGCTCACAACCGTGCAGATTGGCGACGCGAAGGTGATGAACGTCCGCATTCGGGACGTGATCGATACCGCCTGCGAACTGCTCGCCGGCGATATCCGCTTCCTGTCGGGAACACGGTAGCCGTCCACTCGCCCCACTTCCGGAAAGGCCAGAGCCTGGATTATCCATGCGCTTCGTAGCGAGAACGCGTAGTGTGCTGTGGATCAGCCCGTTGCGCCAGGTTGCCGGGCGCAGGCGTGTTGAAACCCGTCAAGGTCGGCGTTCTGGCACAGCGGGCTGAGATGCAGTACAATCCGAGTTCGCAGTAGATTCGCATGAATAACCCAGGCTGGAGCCATGCTTGACAAGACCTACCTGATCCGTGGTCTGGACGCCCTGTGCCGCGCCCATGAAACCAGCTATTTCGCCGATGGACACCGAGGCGCAGCGATCATCTCCGCCTACTACCTCTGCCACGAGAACCAGGTGGAGGGAGGTGTCGCCGATATCCTTGCCGCGATGATTGACGAGCACTGGACCCATACGCCCCTCTGCGCCCCGTTCCCCACTGAGCCATGCCAGCCCGCGCTCCTGGAGACCGTGCGCGCCACCTTCCTGGCAAACATCGCCGGCCTGCGCCAGGTGGGCCACAACGTCATCTTCCCATCCCTGGCGCTGAAGGTGTTCCACGAGCTTCCCGAGACCGTGACCCCGGCCCGAGTAGCCGGCCTCTGCAAGCTCATCGAAGCCTTCACCATCATCGATGATCTAGAGGTGACCGAGGACGACGATATTCCCTACCTGGGCACCCCGCAAGAAACTGCCGAGCTGATCCTCAGCGAACTGCTGCAGGTCATGACCGCCTTCATCGACCGAGGCCAGGGCTGGTCGGGGCATCTCCTCACCTACGGCCGGGCTCTGCTCGACCTGAGGGAAACCGGGCACGACGATCTGGCAGAGGCGGCCGAACCCGCCTTCCGGATCTACCTCAAGCGCATCCGCATGGGGCCCGACACGGACGGCAAGGCCTTCGTCGAGCATCCCGACATCCCCCTCCGTCCCCACCAACGCGCCTACTGGGAGCGCCGCCAGGCCAACTCCCCTGCCCTCGGCCATCTCTTCAAGTACCCCTACGGCTTCTACGGCCTGATGGACCCGGCCCGCGACCCGGTTCTGAAGGAACAATGCATGCGGGACACCTTCCGCATCTTCTGACGGAAAGCCAATCGGGACCAGGGCCAAGCCGTCTTCAGGGAGACGTAACCCCTGCCGCCCGATCTCCAGAAATGACATCCGTTACACGAGAGGCGAGAGAACATGCCCAACATCCATAGAGAGGCCCTGGATCCTGTCCGGCGGGGCGAATTGATGAAGACGCTGGCGCGCCAGCGGCTTGGGTTCTTGGCCCTCACGCTCGTGCTGGGGGTCGGGCTGGCCCAATTCACGGGAGGTCAGCTTGCCATCCCTCTCGTCACAGAGGCCCTGTTCATTGGGACTCTGTTCGCCATCGTACGGGTACTTGCGCTTTCCCTGACGATCAGGACCTTGCGGCGGTTCGGCAGGAGGCAGGACGCCAAGGACCCAGCCCAATCGGCCAACGCAGCCCCCTGAGATGGCGCGCGACATCCCCCTCCGCCCCCACCAACGGGCCTATTGGGAGCGCCGCCAGGCCAACTCCCCTGCCCTCGGCCATCTCTTCAAGTACCCCTACGGCTTCTACGGCCTGATGAACCTAGCCCGCGACCCGGTCCTGAAGGAACAGTGCATGGGACGCCTTCGGCATCTTCTGATGCGCCAGGAGGCATGGCGGCTCACGCCCTCTGCGCCAGCCAGGTCCCAGCCGAGCTGGGAATGGGACGGGACCGGCGATCATCGCTGCTTGGGTTGCGGGGGGGCACGGGGTATGGTTGAGGCGGTTGCAGGCGCGTTTCCCGTTGGCCGCGCGAGGCGGGCGGCCAGGCGGTGCGCAGACAGACTATCTACGTGGTGTATATGAGACCCTATGCGTTTCTGGATCGTGACGGCACGGTGATTGTCGAGAAGGACTATCTCGGCGATCCTGCCGGAGTGGAGCTGTTGCCGGGCGCGGTGGACGGCATGCACCGGTTGGTGGCGTTGGGCTATGGGCTGGTGCTGATCACCAATCAGGCGGGCGTGGGCCGTGGCTACTACGACGAATCAGCCGTCCACGCCGTGCATGGACGGCTGACCGAGTTGCTGGCGGCGGCGGGGCTGATCCTCGATGGCATCTACTACTGTCCGCACCACCCCGATGCGGGATGCGAGTGCCGCAAGCCGAAGCCGGGGATGTTCCGCCAGGCGCAGGCCGAGCTGCCGGTGGATGTGGCGCGGAGCGTGATGGTGGGTGACAAGCCCTCGGACATCGGCTTCGGGAAAGCAGCCGGGCTCTGCACGATCCTGGTCGAGACCGGCTATGGCGCGGAACATGGTGCCAGCATCGACGCGGATGCCGTGGTGCCCGACTTGCTGGCGGCGGCGGAATGGCTGGCCGCCCGCAAGGAAACGCCATGAGCGGCACCCGGGGGCGCTATTTCCGAAATACGTCGTGGATGATGGTATCCCGCGTATTCCGGTTGGGCGCGGCCGTCCTGATCAGCGTGCTGACGGCGCGCTATTTGGGCGAGGGCAGCTTTGGCGAACTGAACTACCTGCTCAGCTTCGTGATGCTGTTCGGAGCCCTGGGCACGCTGGGGCTGGGCGACATCCTGGTCCGCGAACTGGAGGCATCGCCGGCGGACGAGGACGAGATCCTCGGCACGGCCCTGTTGCTTCGGCTCGGGGGCACACTGCTGATGACGGCGGCGGCATTGGGCACGGCGGCGTGTTTGGGCCGTGGCTCGGCGGTGGTGCGGCTGATGATCCCGGTCTGCGCGTTCCAGCTGCTACAGAATCAAGGGCGGACCTTCGAGCGCCGTTTTGAGGCCAGCGTCCAGGCCAAGTGGTCGTCCATTGCGCAGACGTTGGCGGTTCTCGCCTCCCTCGGCACCTCGGTGGGGCTCATCCTGACCGGTGCTTCCATGCCCGCGTTTCTGGCGGTGAAAGTGGTAGAGAGCGCAGTGTTGCTGGTGGCACTGACTGCCTTCCATCGGCGGATTGGGGGGACGCGCGTCTTCCGGTTCTCCAAGGCCAGGGCCGGGCAACTTCTCCGCGCCGGGCTGCCCCTGATGCTCACCGGCACGTTCCTGCTGATCTACATGCGGATCGACCAAGTGATGATTCGCCACATGCTCGATAAAGAGGCAGTGGGTTGCTATGCGGCGGCGGTGAAGCTGAGCGAAGCGTGGTACTTCCTGCCCTCGGTGATTGCCGCGTCCCTCTTCCCCGCGATCCTGAGCGCCCGGCGCGAGGACACAGTTCGCTACCGCGAACGGCTCCAGATGCTCTACGAGCTGATGACCTGGCTCGGCATTGCCGTGGCCGTGCCCGTGACGCTGTGCTCAAGCTGGATCGTGCGCCTGCTCTACGGCGAGCCCTTTGCTCCGGCGGGACCGGTGTTGGCGCTGTATGTTTGGGCCGGAGTCTTCGTGTTTCAGGCGGTTGTGCGCGGCAAGTGGATCGTGGCCGAGCATCTGCAACGCTACGCCGTTGTCTTCACCGCCTTGGCGACCACGGTCAATGTGGTGCTCAATGCCATCCTAATTCCCCGTGTGGGGCTCACGGGCGCGGCCTGGGCCACGGTGATCTCCTGCGCCTGCCAGAGCGTGCTCGTCCCCGCCCTGTTCGCGCCGACCCGCCCCAGTGCCCGCGCGATTCTGCGTTCGCTCCTGCCTGTCCATCTGCTTCGCGAAGGGACTGGCCTCTACCGCGCCTGGCGGCGCAGGTAGAGGCCTACCGGAGAACCCTGCATGGCTGACAAGATCAAGAAGCTACTCTCGCTCTTCAGCAAGTCGGATTGGCTGCGCTTCTCCCTGATTCTGCTGATGATGTTGGGCGCGGCCGTATTCGAGCTGGTCGGGCTTGGCGCGATCCCCGCCTTCGTGATGATGCTGGCCCAGCCAGACGCCCTGACCAAGTACCCCATCGCGGAACGGGTATTTGCCGCCATGGGGGTCGGGAATCGGGCCGAGGCACTGCTTGTTGGCAGTCTTATCCTGGTGGGGCTCTTCGCCCTGCGGACCCTCTACCTCGTCGCCAACTACTACATTCAGGACCGCATCATCCGCAACCGCCAGATCGAGCTCTCGCACCGCCTGTTCTCTGCCTACATGACCGCCCCCTACCCATTCCACCTCCGCCGCAATTCCGCAGAGCTGCTGCGCAATTCAACGCAGGAGGTGGAGCGGATCGTGACCGAAGTGCTGAATCCCATGCTCACCGTCGCGCGTCACGGGATCGTGATGGTGGCGGTGGTGGCGGTGGTGATCTGGGCGGAGCCTTTGGTCGGGCTGGCGACGCTGTTCCTCATTGGTTCCTCTGGTCTTGGCTTCCTTGCCTTCATCAATGGGCGCATGAAGCGAGCCGGGGAACTGGAGCAGGCCATGCGCGGCGAGCAGTACCGGGTCGTGAACGAAGGGCTTTCGGTACTCAAGGAACTGCGCGTGATGGGGCGGGAGGAGGGCCTGACCAGGCGCTTCCACCAGAGCGCCGAGACCATGGCCCGACCCCAGCGCTTGCGGGACACGGCCCGGCGGTCCACCTGGCCGACCATGGAGTTCATTGTCGTCACCGGCTTGCTGCTGGTGGCCGTGTTCATGATCCGTTCCGGGCGGGATCTGGCCGCCCTGATGCCAACCCTGGCCCTCTTCACTGTCGCCCTCGGCCGCCTCAAGGGGTGCGCCACCGAATTCGTGAGTGCCCTGACCCAGGTCCGCTACAATCTGGCCAGCGTGGATGTCGTGGCAGACGACCTGGCTGAACTTGGCGCGGGATCGGGAGTCGCCGTGCCCAAGCCAGCCCAGCCGCTGCCGCTGGCTCCAGACGCGGTGTTCGAGCTGTCCCATGTGACGTTCCGCTACTTGCCTGACCGCCCGCCGGTGCTGCACGACGTGTCGCTACGCATCGAGCGTGGCACGTGCATTGGGCTGGTGGGCCCCACCGGTTCCGGCAAGAGCACGATTCTTGATCTGCTGATGGGAGTACTGCAGCCCACCGAGGGCGAAATCCTGGTCGATGGTGAAAATGTGCAGTCCTGCCTGCGGTCCTGGCAGGCCTGCATCGGCTACATCCCCCAGCAGGTCACGTTGCTGGACGATTCCGTGGCCGCCAATATCGCCCTAGGAGTACCGCCGGAGGACCGGGACCGGAGCGCCGTGGAGGCCGCCGTGCGGGCTGCCCAGTTGGCTGATACCGTTGCTGAACTGCCCCAGGAGCTGGAGACGGTTGTGGGCGAACGCGGTGTGCGCCTCTCTGGCGGGCAGAGGCAACGCATCGCCATCGCCCGGGCGCTGTACCATCGGCCCGAACTGCTGGTCATGGACGAGGGGACATCCTCCCTCGACGGCGAGACGGAACGGGCCGTGGTGGATTCAGTGCATGCGCTCAAGGGAGAGCGGACCATCGTCATGGTGGCCCATCGGTTGAACACAGTGCGCGAATGCGACACGATCCTCTATGTGGACAACGGCCGGATCGAGGCACAGGGGACCTATGACGAACTGCGCGAGCGCCATGCCGGCTTCCGCCGAATGACCGATGGCGCATAACAGCGGGGGCAAGTGAACGCTGGCGACCACGCGGATCAAGGAGGGGGCAAGCGGCTTGGCGGCCTGCGGGGGCGCTTGCGTTGCCGAAGCGATGGTGGCAGACTCTATGTGGTGTGTCTCCTGTCCCTCCCTGCGTTTGCGGCGCCCTTCCGGATTGACCAATGCGACCTTTGACCTGCTTCATTGAGACCGTTCCGCTTCTGACCCACCCATCGGGGCTTGCCAACTATGTGGTCGGCCTGATCCAGGGGCTGGCGCAGGTACCCGAACCAGTGCGCTGCGTGACTGGACTCGCCTCCTGGCGACCGCAGCCCCATGCCACGCTGGCCCGCCGCTGCCAGGATTTCGGCCTGGACCTTGAGATTTCGCGCGTAGCGCTGCCCAATCGCGTGGCCACGCGGCTACCTCGTCTGGCAGACTTGCTGGCCCGACCCTCGGTTCCGCCGGTGGATGTGGTGCACGCCACCGCAAACTCCTTCTCCTCCTGGCTACCCGTCAAGTCCGGGATTCGTGTACTGACCATCCACGACGTCGTGTTCCTGCGCCATCGCGATGGCACGCTGTGCTCCCCTGAGTTTGCGGCAAGCATGGCCGCTCGTCTTCCCGGCGATTGCGCCACCGCCGACCTCATCGTGACCGACAGCGAGTTCTCCAAGTCCGAAATCTGCGATCTGCTGCAGGTGAATCCCCACAAGGTCGCTGTCGCCTACTTGGCCTCTTCGCTGCCCGAACTGGAGCCGGACGAGGTCGCCCTCCCTGCGCCCGAAGTCGCCGAGGCCCTGGCCGCGCCCTTCCTGCTCTACGTGGGCTCCATCGATGCCCGAAAGAACATCACCGGCTTGCTCGCCGCGTTCCGGGCCATGCACCAGGGCCAGCCGGACGCCCGGTTGGTCATGATCGGCAGGCCGGGCTGGAGGGGTGACGACTATGCCAGGGAGATCGAAGGAACGGCGGGGGTGCAGTGGATTCCGGGCTGCTCCGTGCCTGATCTCATCCGCCTCTACCGGGCCGCACGCGGCTTCCTGCTGGTGTCCTGGTACGAGGGTTTTGGCCTGCCGCTGCTGGAGGCCATGAGCCACGGCTGTCCAGCCTGCTACGCGGTCGGTTCGTCCATGGACGAGGTGGCGGGCGAGACCTGCATCGGGGTCCGTCCCGACGACCACGCCGCGATTGTCGAAGCCATGCGACTGTTCTGGCGGGACGGCTCCTGCCGGAGCACCTACGGCCTGCCGGCCAAGGCGCGTTCGGCCCTTTTCTCCTGGGAACAGACGGCCCGACAGACGCTGGCCTCGTACCGCGCCGCCCTCGAGGGGGCGGAGTAAGCCGACGCAACCCAGGAACCCGATGGTACAGTATCGACCATTCCGAGGCCCCGATTGCCCTTTCCAACTGACGAGGACGAGTTGCCACCCATGACGCCGCGCCGCTGGTTCCCAGCCTGTTCCCGGACCGAGTGCTGGACGTTGGTCTTGCTGGCCCTGGCGTTCATCGGCTTCGCCCTGCCGCGTGCCTGGCAGACTGCGGGGCAAGACGAGATCCTGCACTATGTGCGGCTTGGCGACGACCTCTACCGGCACGGTCTCAGCCAGGGCGACACGCTCATTGTGTTCTCGCCCCATCTGTACGGCTTCGCGATTTGGCTATCCCACTGCGTCTTCGGGGCCGGCCTGGTGGCGGCGCGGGTGCCGGGAATGGTCGCCTGGTTGACGGCACTCTGGCTTGCCTATCTGTGGGGCCGGGCAAGGGCCCGGGAGAACCACTCCGGGGCCGGTTGGCCCTTGCTCCTGCTCGGGGTTGGCTGCCTGCTTCCGCTGGCCGTGCAGGGCGGAACCATCGTCGATATCGACAATGGGTTCCTCGTCGCGCTGGTGTTTTTGCAGTGCTGGAGTGTGGACCTCCTGGTCGAGCGGCGCGACTGGCGGAGTTGGCTCGGAGTCGCCCTGGCGACGACGTTGGCACTGTGGGGGCGGCTGACCACGCCGACGATTCTGATTCCCCTCTTCGTGGCCCACGCCTGCTTCCGCAGATCGTGGCACACTGGCCTGGCGGTTGCCGGCGCGTTGCTGGCGGGATGGCTGGGTTTGGTGGCGACCTGGGGGGCCTACTGCGTGGCCACGGGCGTGCATTTCTCCGGTCCGTTCCTCTACCTGCGCGATTCGCTCTTCTTCACGACGGTCGGATCGCGTGGGGCCAGTCCGCAAAAGCTGCTGTTCGCCGGCATCTATCTCTGGCTCTGGCTGGGTGGTGGGGTGCTGGCGCTCTTCGCCTTGGCGACTTGGTGGCGATTCCGCGAATGGTGGTGCGAGCACCATTGGCGGCGGGAGGATCTCTTCCTGGGTGCCGGTCTGTTCCTGCTGGCCGGGTACTCCGTGGTCGGCGGCACGCTGTTCGGCTTCCCCAAGTACCACTCTCCTGCCATCCCCCTGGCTCTGGCGGGATGCGCGCCGATTCTGGCTCGGGGTGGCGTATTGCCGGCCCGGCGCGACTGGTTCTGGCTCGTTGGGCTCGTGGGTGCGGCTCTGCTCGCGCAGTACTTCCTGGTCGGGGACCCCATTCTGACCCTCCGCCTGGACGTGCGGACGGCCATGGTCTCCCCCGGCATCCCGTTGCGTCCCGTTCTGCTCCGCTTCGCCATGCGGCTGCTGGCCGGACTGCTGGTCCTGGGGGTCCCCTTGCTGGTTGCCTGGCGGCGCAGGGCGAAGCTGCTGCCCGTACTCATTGCCGTGGCCCTGGGGGTAAACGTGGGCATGCTCTTGCTCCAGAACACCGGCGGCTATCAGACCGGCTACAACTACGGTGACAGGGGCGATGCCCAACAGGCAGCAGCGTGGTTGCGGGCACGGCTGGGCCCCGATTCCCTGGCCATGGTGCCCGGGGAGGTGGTCTACTTGCTCGACCATCCCGGCGTGCCGCATCTGCAGAACGACCAGTGGAAGCATGTCCCCAACCTGCTCCGGGCCCTCAAGCTGCCGCAGATGCGCGCGGCAGGCATATCGATCATCACCAACGACGCCGAGCAGTACCTCACGCTTGTTGCCAACCCCGAGATCCGGGCCGTGCTGGATGCGCAATACACGGAGCACCACATCGGGGCCTATGTGCTCTTCCTGCGCAAGGATGCGCTCGCTGAGAGGACGGCACATTGAAGATCCTATTCCTGGCAACTGACGCTTTCGGGGGCCGCGGCGGCATCGCAGCCTTCAACCGCAATCTCCTGCGCTCTCTGACCTCGGCCTCGGCCCAGCCGGACGTCGTTGTTGTGCCGTGCCGGGCACCCGATCCGGTTTCTCCCGAATCCCTGCCTGTGGCCCTCACTCAGCTTCCGCCAAGCAGCGGTCGTCTGCGCTACCCCCTGGCTGTTTGGCAGGCATGCCACCGCCATGGTCCCTTTGATCTGATTGTCTGTGGCCACCTGTTTCTTCTGCGCAGCGCCGTTCTGGCCAAACGGATGAGCCCGGCGCCGATGCACGCCATCATCCACGGTATCGATGCCTGGACGGCTCCCAAGCGCTGGTCAATCCACCGTCTGGTGCCCCGCCTGGATGGCTTTCTGGCGGTGAGCGAGTTCACCAAAGGGCGCTTCCTGAAATGGAGCAAACTCCCTGCCGATTCGGGACGCATTCTGCCGAACTGCGTCGATCTAGGCCGCTTCACCCCTGGCGACCGTCCCGGCCATCTGGCCGAACGCTATGGACTTGCTGGACGGCGCATTCTGCTGACGATGGCCCGGTTGGATGCGAACGAGCGTTACAAAGGGCTCGACGAGACCCTCGACCTGCTACCCGAACTACAGCGCGAGCAGCCCGACTTAGCCTACCTCATCGTAGGTGATGGTAGCGACCGCGCGCGTCTCGAAGCCAGGGCGGGGGAGCTTGGCCTGGGAGCGAGCGTGGTCTTTGCTGGCTACATCCCGGAGGAAGAGAAGGTGGATCACTACCGGTTGGCCGATGCGTTTGTCATGCCGGGCCGGGGCGAGGGCTTTGGGATTGTCTATCTGGAAGCCATGGCCTGTGGTATCCCGGCTGTGGCATCGAGCGCTGATGCCAGCCGTGAAGCTGTGCGGGATGGGCTTCTGGGCGAGGTCGTGAACCCCGCCGACCCTGCCGACATTGCCGCAGGAATCCGCCGCGCTCTGGCGCGCCCGCGGGGCAGGCCCGACGGGCTGGAGTGCTTCTCCCTCTCGGCTTTCACCGATCGCGTCCACGGTCTCCTGGACCAACTACTCAGCTAAGGGATCACCCAACGCATGTGCGGAATTGCCGGAATGATCGGGTGTGCCGACCGCGACGCGGTCGGCCGCATGACCGAGACGCTGGCCCATCGCGGGCCGGACGCCTCGGGCGTGCAGGCGTGGCCGGAGAGCGGCCTTGCCTTCGGGCATCGGCGCTTGGCGATCATCGACCTCAGCGAGGCCGGGCGCCAGCCCATGGCCAGCGCCGACGGCCAGCTCGCCATCACCTTCAATGGCGAGATCTACAACTACCGCGAGCTCCGCGTCCAGCTGCGAGATCGCGGGCATGAATTCCACACCCAGGGCGATACCGAAGTCCTGCTCGCCGCCTACGCCGAATGGGGCGTGGATTGCCTATCCCGCCTGCGCGGCATGTTTGCCTTCGCGATCGCCGACTTCGCGCGCCAGGAGGTGTTCCTCGGCCGCGACCGCTTTGGCATCAAGCCGCTGGTCTGGGCTCGCGGCCAGAACTGCCTGCTTTTCGCCTCCGAACTGCGCGCCCTGCTCGCTTCTGGACAGGTCTCGCGCGAGCCCGATCCACAGGCGATCTGGGACTACCTCTCGCTGGGTTCCGTCCCCCAACCCGCGACGATTCTCCGGGATGCGCACGCGCTGCTGCCCGGCCACGCCATGGCGGTCTCCTTCACCGGCGAGATCCGTCGCGAAGGGCGCTGGTGGGATCTCCACGAAGCGACCGCCGAAACCCGCCGGCAGCATGCCAACCTGCCCTTCTCTACCGCCGTCGAGACATTGCGGGAGCGTCTGGATGATGCCACGCGCGCCCATCTGGTGGCGGATGTCCCCGTGGGCGCGTTCCTGAGCGGCGGCATCGATTCCGCCGCCATGGTCGGCCTGATGAGCCGCCTGACCGACCAGCCCGTGCGCACCTTCACCGTCGGCTTCGAGCAGCGGCACGCCGATTTCAGCGAGACCGCCGCCGCCCGCCAGACCGCCGAACACTTCCACACCGAGCATACCGAGGTGATCGTCACCGACGCCCAGGCGGCCGCCGACTTCCCCGCGATTCTGGCCGCCATGGACCAGCCAAGCATGGATGGTGCGAACACCTACTTCGTCGCCCAAGCCGCCGCCGAGCAAGTGAAGGTGGTACTCACTGGGCTGGCCGGGGATGAGCTATTCGCCGGCTATCCACATTTCCAGCGGCATCGCCTGGCGGCGCGCTTTCCCCGTGCTCTGTGCGCCCCGTTGCGGCTGCTGCCCGACCGCTGCCGCCACAACCTGATGCTTCCCGGCTTGACCAAGAGCGAACGTCTGGCCACCTTGCGCTGCCAAATGTACGCCAAGGAAAAGTGCCGCGTGCTCAATCCCGAATTCCTCGCCGACTTCTCACCGTTGTCCATCGAGCGCCTGCCCGACCTCCACGGAGATCTCGACCCCATCGCGCAGCTCTCTCTCTACGAGCTCGAAGGCTACATGGCCCGCACCCTCCTGCGCGACGGCGACGCCATGAGCATGGCCCACGCCCTGGAGGCTCGCCCCATTCTGCTGGACCACCAGCTTGCCGAGTTCGCCTTCTCCCTCCCTGCCGACCACAAGCTCAAGGTCGGCCAAGGCAAAGCCGTCTTCCTCGCCGCCCTCTCCGACATTCTCCCCGCCCCCCTCCTGCACCGCCCCAAGCGCGGCTTTGAGCTCCCTCTCCTCCGCTGGCTCGCCGGGCCTCTCCGCCCCCGCGCCGAGGCCGCCTTCTCTTCCCCGATGGCCCGCCAGTTCTTCACCCCCGCCTTTCTCGCCGACGCCCGTCACCGTCTCCTCGCCCCCACCCCCCGCGACTTCCGCCTCTGGCCCTACTTCATTCTCCTCGAATGGCTCCAGGCCTAGCCCCTTCCCCATTTCCCCTTCCCCATTGGACGTTGGACGTTGGACGTTGGATGTTCGACGTTGGGCGTTCCTTCCCCCTCCCTCCCTCCTCCCCTCCCCCTCCCCAATTCTCAACCATTCATAAACTTCCTCAATAATCCGCTTG
>Ga0307987_1001240_pt1 | contig 14218 bp, 12 predicted proteins | sample EllFjometagen181_FD_203157 | JGI IMG/M metagenome (GOLD analysis project Ga0307987, IMG submission 203157) | Marine microbial communities from Ellis Fjord, Antarctic Ocean - #181 | ecosystem: Environmental > Aquatic > Marine > Unclassified | place: Southern Ocean | collected 2014-10-08
CGATGATTCAGACTCCCAGATTCCAGCCTTTGACTATTGGAGTTGAGGCCTTACCTATAGGATGTATTTTAAAAATTGACTTGTGTGACTTGCGGAGTTACTGGTGAGCTATGCTCAAAATCAGCAAAAATTTGATAGTTTTCGATCTTTTCATATAAACATCCAGATTATTTCCATCACCTCACTTTAATACCTATATTTTATTTCAAGAATATGCACCCAGTTGGAATCTATTTCATACTTCTATTAACAAAAAGCGTCTTCCTATCTATATATAAAAAACCCCTGACAGACAGAAAGCCCCTTGCTGATAAAAAAGTTTTGGCGGATCAAACCCCCCTGACGGACAAAAAACCTCTGGCTGCAAAAAAAGGCCGGCCAATGGCAGATGCTGCTCCCAAGAAAAGAGCGTCAACCCCAAAAGCGGCCAGACCCCAGGCGATCACTGCCATACCGCTGAAAAAGGGAATGGACCGGTATCGCATTGAGGTAGGCCGGACCCATGGCGTCCGTGCAGGGGATATTGTGGGGGCCATTTCAAATGAGGCAGGTCTTGACAGCAAATACATCAAAGGGGTTGACATCAACCAGGACTTTTCCTTTGTGGACCTGCCGTCAGACATGCCAAAGGATATTTTCAAAGTGCTGGAAAATACCTGGGTTCGATCCCAGCAAATGTCCATTTCAAAGCATGCCTGAAGCATCAACCCATTGACAAAATAGGGAAATGGACAGGCCAGGCAAATACATAGGATAGCCAAATGGACCGGTATCGGATTGGAATAGATCTTGGGGGAACAAAAATCGAAGCAGTTCTGTTGACACCAAACGGAACAGAACTGCATCGGAACCGCATGCCAACCCCGAAAGAAGAAAATTATCCCCTGATTTTAAATACGGTTTTTAAACAGATACAGGACATGGCAGATGACATTCCGGGGGGCCGGATATTTTCCGTGGGGATCGGCATTCCGGGTACCGTGGATCAAACCACAGGGTGTGTTCACAAAGCCAATATCACCTGTCTGATTGGAAAACCCTTTCGCCATGATCTTGAACAGCTTCTGGGCCAAAAAATTGCAATGGAAAATGATGCCAATTGTTTTACCTACATCGAAGCCCTGAAGGGGGCGGGAAAGGAATATGGCACCCTGGTGGGAATTATCATGGGCACAGGTGTCGGCGGGGGAATCTGCATCAACAACAAAATATGGCACGGCCGCCATGGAATGGCAGGAGAATGGGGACATTTTGCCATGGATCCCCATGGCAGAGACTGCTATTGCGGAAACCGAGGATGCGTTGAAACCCAAATCAGCGGATCAGGGGTAGAGGCCTCTTTTCGAGAAACCTTTGGCAGGCAGCTCAAAATGCGAGACATCGTAACGGGATACCGGGACAAGGCCCCCCAGTGCAGAACAATATTCAATCAATTTCTTGAGGATTTTGGGAGATTTGTGGGGGGACTTATTTCCATGCTTGATCCCGATGCCATTGTATTGGGGGGAGGTCTTTCAAATATTGATGAGCTTTACGATATAGGGGCAAAACAGGCATCACGCTATGCCTTCCATGACCCTATCACCACACCGATTTTACGAAATATGCTGGGGGATTCCGCCGGTGTGCTGGGTGCAGCCCTGCTCTGATGATCCGGTCGAATTAAGGTCCGGTCAAGTTAAAATCTCCTTCCCAATACATAGGGAAGGAGATGAATAGGTTAGTAAGCAGACTCAGGAAAATAAAAGGCTTTGGCATTCTTTTTTACAACAAGATCTGCGGCAAGAATAACCCGGGAAGGCGCATGATAGAGACCCCCAACAGTTTTTTCCCTGGCGCCTGCAACACCAAATACAATACCCGATGCCACCATTGAAGGATTATAGGTAACAGTGGCCCTTACAATGGGATCGTCTTCCATGATCATCTTGATAATGTCCTTGGAACCGGCGCCGCCCAGAACCGTTTTAATTTCGGTACGCCCGGCTTCTTTAATGGCCTGCATAACGCCCTTGAGCATGTCATCATCCTGGCACCAGACTGCATCGATGTGGGCGTGTTTCTGGAGATAATTTTCCATGAGCCGCAATGCTTTTTGAGTGGACCAGTCCGCTGGCTGTGAATCAAGGATTTTAATGTCGGGAAACCCTTCCATTACGTCATTAAAGGCGTCTACCCGCTGTTTGTTAATGGGAATGGACATCCCTTCCAGGACAACCACATTTCCTTTTCCGCCCATCTCTTTGGCAAGCCATTGGGCGCCCACCATCCCCAGTCCCGGGTTATCTCCTGCAATGAAAAGGTGCTGGGCGGATTTTGGCAATTCCCGGTCCACCACAACTGTATAAATACCCGATTCATAGGCTTCTTCAACCACTTTTTGCAGAGTTGCCGGGTTGTGGGGCAGAATGACAAGTGCATCTATGCCCTTGACCATGAGATCTTCCACATCCCCCACCTGTTTGCTTCCGGAACTGGCCGCCATCACATAAAAGATCACGTCCTTATCCGTAGCTTCAATGTCCTTTACCGCTTTTTTAGCCCACCATAGGAGACCTGCTGTCCAGCCGTGATCTGCCGAGGGCACGGATACCCCCACCTTGATTTTGTCTGCTGCCAGAACACTGGTTCCTGAAAAAAGAAATACGCCCGTGATCAACGCAATCAACAATTTTGTACCCATCTTTTTCATAACTGCCCCTTTTTGTTTTGTTTGGTTATTATTAAATAATCAGGAAAATTCCTGTGGTCCCACACCCCAATTGTCACACCTTGATTGTCACACCCTAATTCTTCTTGTATTGGGCCAAAACGGCAACAAGAATCACAAGCCCCTTTACCGTTCCCTGGAGATAGGGAGATACCCCCAGCATGTTCAGCATATTATTGATGATCCCCAGGATAACAGCGCCGATGACCGTTCCCCAGATGGTTCCCCTGCCGCCTGCCAAAGGGGTTCCCCCGATGACCACGGCTGCAATGGCATCCAGTTCATAAAAAATCCCCGCATCCCCCGGGCTGATGGAATTTAAGCGGGATGAAAGCAACACAGCGGTCATGCCAACGGAAAATCCGGTGATCACAAAGGTCATAAAAGTGACCCAGCGAACCTTGATGGCAGAATAGACGGCCACCTGCTGGTTGGCCCCCACTGCACAGACATGCCGGCCGAAGGCGGTGTTGTTCAAAAGAACGTGAAAAAAACCAGCCAGCCCCAGAAAAACCAACACCGGATAGGGGATGTTCATGAAATACCCCCCGCCAATCTCCGGATACAGCTCATTTTGTGCAATCACCTCCCCTGCTTCACTGATGTAAAGAGTGAGAGATCGAAAAATAGACATAGTCCCCAAGGTTGCAATAAAAGAGGTGATTTTCCCTTTGGTGACGATCAGCCCGTTAAAGGCCCCGCACAGGGACCCGACCACCAGGGCCGCCAGCACGGCCACAGAAACGGCCAGAATACTGCCGCCCAGATAATTCATCAGGTAAATGGCCAAAACCCCCACAAAAGCCACCATGGACCCCACAGACAAATCAATGCCACCGGCAACAATAACAAATGTCATGCCCAAAGCAATGGTGCCGGTATAGGAAACCTGCCTTAAAATATTGGTAATATTCCTGAACTTAAGAAAATGTTCACTGGCCACGGCCGACAGCACAATCAGCACCACCAACGCAATTAACGGCGCATATCTGGAGAAATCAATTTTCTTTAACGTTTCAAGTTGTGTGTTTTTGGTTCCCATAATCCCCTGTCTCATTAAACCCTATCTATTAAATCCGATCTCATTAAATCGGGCATAAAATTTCCCATGATTCATTCTACACCGGCGGCACAAAACATGATCTCTTGTTCATTAATATGGCTGCCTTCCATTTCACCGGCAATTCTTCCCTCCCGCATCACCAGAACCCGGGTGCAGAGTCCGATAATCTCCTCGAGCTCCGAGGAGATCAACATACACGACACCCCCTGGGAGATCAAAGAATGGATAAAGTAATAAATCTCTTTTTTTGCATTGACATCCACTCCCCTTGTGGGCTCATCTAAAATCAGGACAAACGGTTCTGTATCCATCCATTTAGAAAGATAGACCTTTTGCTGATTCCCCCCGCTTAAATATTCAAGCTCGGCGTCCAGGGAAGCCGCCTTGATATTAAATTTATCTGTAAATTTTTCCGCACTTTGTTTTTCGCGTTTTTTGTCGATGAACCAATGGCTATATTTTGACAAGGAGATCAGAGAAATATTTTCAGGTATGCCAAAATTCATCAACAACCCTTTGCCCTTGCGATCTTCAGAAAGATAGCCCAGTTTATATCCAAGGGCATCCCCAACCGATCGGATGACAACTTTCTCGCCCTTGACACGGATATCCCCCGAAACCTTGGGACGAAGCCCCATGATACACTCGGCAAGTTCTGTCCTGCCGGCACCGATCAAACCGAAAAACCCCAGGAGCTCTCCTCGTTTCAACTCAAAGCTGACATCTTTGAGCAAAGTTGAATCACAAAGATTTTCAACGCTGAGCACCCCATCATCCCCCGGCTCTGATTTGGGGGGGAACACCTGATTCAGATCCCTTCCCACCATTTTTTTGGCCATGTCCTGTTCATCCACATCCTTGACCTCATTGATGCAGATCTGGTCACCGTCCCTGAGCACAAGGATGCGGTCGCAGACTCTTTTCACTTCATTGAGTTTGTGGGAGATGAACAATATGGTGACATTTTTCTCCTTGAGCCGCTGGATCAGGTCAAACAAAACTTCAACCTCAAGCTGGGTCAATACCGTGGTGGGTTCATCCATGATCAATATGTCCGACTCATGGACCAGGGCCTTGGCAATTTCAACCATCTGCTTTTCCGCCACACTCAGGTTTTCGATCAGGGCATCCGGGGAAAGCCGGGTCTTTAATTCATCCAGCAGCAGCCCTGTCTTTTTTCTCATCTCCCGCTTGTTTAAAAGCAGGCCTCGTTTAATTTCAGACCCCAGAAAAATATTTTCGAAAACCGTAAGGGTGGGAACCAGATTAAATTCCTGGGGAATCATACTGATGCCCAGATGTTTGGCTTCCATGGGCGTCTGGATTTTTACATCCTTTCCCTTGAAATTGAGCTTGCCCCCGGTGGGCGTATAAATACCGCAGATAATCTTGAGGAGGGTTGATTTTCCCGCCCCATTTTCTCCCAATATCCCAAAGACTTCACCAGCCCGAATCTCCATATTGATATCATTGAGGACCCGCACCCCTGAAAATTCCTTGGAGATATGCCGGGCGGACAGCAATGAATTTCCCAGATTTTCCATGGTTTATTCCAGCGCACCGGTTTTTCGTGTTTTCAGGGGCATTATTTTTTCATATCTCCGTCAAAGGATATGTCCGAGGGTGAAAAATTAATGGCCCTTACAAAATCTGCAGATTCGGCGGCACCCGCTTCCCTTTCCATGCCGTTGTCTTCCCATTCAACGGACAGAGGCCCGGAATAGCCGATGGCATTCAAATGGCGAATAATTTCCTCAAAATTGACATCCCCATGGCCCAATGATCTGAAATTCCATCCCCGTCTCAGGTCGCCAAAGGGAAGGTGGGAACCGATGATACCGCTTCTTCCATCCAGGGTGACGGCAGCATCCTTCATGTGAACATGGTAAATTTTATCGGGAAAATCACTGACGAACAGATGAGGTTCCATACCCTGCCAGATCAGGTGACTGGGATCAAAATTAAGTCCCAGGGTTGGGCGATTGTCAAACACCTCAAACAGTTTACAGGTGGAATAATAATCATAGGCAATCTCCGTGGGATGTACTTCCAGGGCAAATTGAATACCGCAGCGGTCAAATTCATCGAAAATGGGGGTCCAGAGATTTACAATTTTCTGGTAGCCGTCTTCAATCATCTCATCTGTTGTGGGGGGAAAAGAATAAAGATATTTCCAGATGGGGGACCCCAGGAAACCGGTGACCACATAGCATCCCATGTGCTTTGCAGCCCGGGCCGTACAGATCATTTCATTGGCAGCCCATTTTTTAATTTCTGCGGGTTTGCCTTTTATATGGTCGGGGACAAAGGCATCCAGGCGCTCATCCCAGTCATCCCCTACGCATTGGCCGGCGAGATGGGCCCCCAGGGCAAAGCATTTAAGATCATATTTTTTGAGTATGGCCAGCCGCTCATCGACATACTCCATATCCTTGGATGCCTTGACAGGATCCATATGATCCCCCCAGCAGGCAATCTCAAGCCCTTCATATCCCCAGGATGAGGCTTTCTTGCAGATATCTTCAAAGCTCAAATCTGCCCATTGTCCAGTAAACAGCGTAATTGGTCTTGCCATGGTTTTCCTCCTATACGTCCATATCAATCTTATTTCATATTAATCCATATTAAGCCATATTGGTCCATGCGGAATCGTTGTTTGAACTTTCCACACATTTTTCTATAAAGCGTACCCCTGCCACCCCCTGGTCTGCTCGGGGGAAATCCAAATCCATTGGCTGGGGATCATTCCCCTCTTTTTTGGCCATCAGACAGGAAATAAATGACTTGTAAACATTGGCAAAGGCTTCAAAATATCCTTCGGGATGGCCGGAAGGAATTCTTGAGAACTCTTCAGCCCCGGGGTAAAGCACATCTCTTCCCCTGGACAGGGTCTGGGTGGGCTTGTCGATATAAGAAATCTTCACATAATTGGGGTTTTCCTGGGCCCATTCAATAGAAGCCTTTGACCCGAAAATTCTGACCCGAAAGCCGTTGTCATTGCCCACAGCAATCTGGGAACACCAATACAGCCCCCTGGCACCCCCCTCATAATCCACCATGATACTGGCATTGTCATCCAGTCGTCTACCCGCCACTGTCTTGTCAAGCCGGGCCGACAAGCGGGATATTTTAAGGCCGGTCATATAGGCAACCATGTTTTCGATATGACTGCCGATATCCCCCACACAATTGGATGCCCCGGAGCGTTCAGGGTCAGACCGCCAACTGGCCTGTTTCTGGCCGGTCTCTTCGAGCAGGGTGCTCAGCCAGTCCTGGGGATACTCGGCATTGACAAAGCGGATATCCCCCAGATCCTTGTTCAACATCATCTGCCGCACATGCTTGACAATGGGATAGCCGGTATAGGTATAGGTCACGCACAAAAAAAGCCCGTTTTTATCGGCCAGTTCCTTTAGGGCAATTGCCTGGGCAGATGTAACGGTCAAGGGCTTGTCACAGACCACATTGATATGATTTTCAAGAAAAGTTTTGGCAATGTCAAAGTGGGTAAAATTAGGGGTAACAATGACCAAAAAATCGATTTTGTCCTCCCGTTTGCCCTCTTCTTCGGCCATTTCCCGATAACCGGGATACACCCTTTCAGCCCCGATACCCAGTCCAAGTCCTGTTTTTAATGTGTTCGCAGGGTCCTGGGAAAAACATCCGCACGCAATTTTGGCGCGCCCGTCAAAGGAGATTGCTTTCCTGTGAACATCTCCAATAAAGGCATCGTCTCCTCCCCCCACCATACCATAGGTTAGCGTTGACCCGATTTTGTCTGTCTGACTGCTTTCTATCATAGTACCTCTCTTAATCGTGTTGGCAAAAGAGTAATAGCTGTATTTATTCAAAAACTAAATTAACGAACAAATATGACAATACATCAGTCAAAAAATTGATGTCAATCTTTTTTTTCTTTTTTCAAAAAAATATCTCCCTTATAAAAATTCAAAATTATTCTTCCATAACAAACTGATATATATTATATAAACATCAAACACCCTGGCAATTTAGGCAAAATTATCTAATGGATAAAAAAATGATTGAACGAAAACCACATTAAATTCAATAACTAAATTAAGTTGACAATTAACCAAAAGGATTTTAATTTGTTATGAATTACTGCTGGAAACAAAACCCTATAATTAAAATTTTTAGCCGTTGAAAACAAAAACGCCCATATGAAAAAATCAACCACAAGTTTTGTACGTGCCTACAATAGATATAATATTCTCACCACCATTCGCGTGGCCGAATTAATTTCCAGAATAGATATTGCCAAATCGATTGGATTGAGCCAGGCCTCCATCACCGGGATTACAGCGGATCTTATCGCAGAAGGACTGATCCAGGAAAAAAAACCCGGGGCACACGAGGGGGGAAGGCCCCCCATTCTTCTGGCCATTTCACCGGACGGGGCCTATGAGATCGGGATCAACCTGACCATCGATAAAATTGATGTGGCCATCACCAATTTCCAGGCACAGATAAAGGCATTCCATTCCATTGAACTGGATTCTGCTTATTATCGGGCACAGGACATTGTGGACATAATGGCCCTGGCAGTCCAGGAGTGCATGTGGGAAGCTAGTTTTTCAAAGGACCAGATCGCAGGCATCGGCATCGGCATCCCCGGACTGGTTGACTCAGAGTCGGGCATCATCCGGTTTCTTCCCAACTACGGGTGGGAGAACATCAACTTCAGGGATCTTTTTCAAGAAAAGATCCATATCCCCACCTATATTGAAAACAGCTCAAACAACCTTGCCATTGCCGAACACTGGTTTGGGCTTGGCAAAGGAATTGATAATTTTGTTGTGGTCACCCTGCAAAACGGTGTGGGTGCCGGCTGTATCCTCAACGGTCATCTCGCCCGGGGCTGTACAGGAATTGCCGGAGAGTTCGGCCATTTAACCACGAATCCCGACGGGCCCCTGTGCCGGTGCGGCAAAAAAGGCTGTATCGAAGCCTATGCGGGAAACAATTCCCTCATGCGGGATGCCAAGAATGCGGCATCAAAAGGTATTTGGGACAAAAAAAACCCCGAACGTCTCACTTTTGAGGATCTTCTTGAGGCGGTCCATGCGAAAGAACCTGAAATTCTAAAATTTTACCACAAGGCGGGAATAGCGCTGGGCATGGGAATTGCCCATTTGATCACCCTGCTCAACCCTGAAAAAATTTTTATTACCGGCAAGGGAGTTCAAGCCCAAGGCGCCCTTTTTGACCCCATGTTCCAGGCCGTAAACAAATTTGTTTCCCCCAAATTTGAAGGCTATGGAACTGAGATTATTATCAAATCCTGGTCGGAGACAGACTGGGTGAGAGGCGCCGGAACCCTTGTTTTAAATGAGATTTACAAATCGCCAACCATAAAATAAAGAACCCATACAAAGGAATTTACCAATGGATTGTTTTTTCCCTGAAGTAACGACCCCCATACAATATGAAGGACCCGCATCAAAGAATCCCCTGGCCTTCAGGTACTATAACCCTGAACAACTTATCAACGGAAAAACCATGGAAGAACATCTGCGGTTTGCCGTGGCCTATTGGCACACCTATAAAGGGTCCGGCCAGGACCCCTTTGGCAGCGCTTCCTTTGACAGGCCATGGAATCGGTTCCCTTCTGAAATGGATGTTGCAAAAGCCACCTGTGAAGCTGCCTTTGAATTTTTCACAAAACTTTCGGTAAAATATTATTGTTTCCATGACAGGGACCTGGCGCCTGAAGGAAACAGTTTTTCTCAATCCTGTGAAAACCTTGAAACCCTGGTCAAACTTGCCAAAACATACCAGGCCCAGACCGGCATTAAACTGCTGTGGGGAACTGCCAATCTCTTTGGCAACCCAAGATACACCCACGGCGCCGGAACCAACCCGGATCTCCATGTGTTTGCCTATGCCGCAGCCCAGATAAAACAGGCCATGGCGGCAACCCATGCCCTGGGGGGTGAAAACTATGTGTTCTGGGGCGGCCGGGAGGGATATGACACTCTGTTGAACACCGACATGAAACAGGAAGCCGACCAGATGGCATGTCTGTTTCACATGGCCGTTGATTATGCAAAGAAAATAGGGTTTAACGGCCAGTTTCTCATTGAGCCCAAGCCCAAGGAACCCACCAAACACCAATATGATTTTGATGCGGCAACGGTATTAAATTTTCTCAAAACCTATGATCTGTCAGATCATTTCAAGCTGAATATTGAGGCCAACCATGCCACCCTGGCCGGTCACAGTTTTGCCCATGAGTTGACCATGGCTTCCGATGCAGGAAAACTTGGCAGTGTGGATATCAACAGGGGGGACCCGCTTCTCGGATGGGATACCGACCAATTTCCCACAGATCTCTATGACACCATTTCTGCCATGATGATAATTCTCAACCAGGGCGGCCTTGGACCGGGGGGATTGAATTTTGATGCCAAGCTCAAACGGGGGTCAACCGACACCCTGGATCTCTTTTATGCCCACATCGGTGGTATGGACACCTTTGCCAGGGGGCTTATCATTGCCGACACCATCATCAACGACGGCCTGATACGAGAATTTACCACCCAGCGGTATCACTCCTGGTCAGAAGAAATGGGACAAAAAGTTCTAACGGGCAAGGCCGACTTTGATGCGATGGAAGCCTATATTAGAAAACAGGGAGAACCTGTTCTAAAGAGCGGCAGACAGGAATATCTGGAAAATATAATTAACCGGTATATTTAAATAAAATATATTAAAATCAAGCATATTTAAATCAAAACCGGGGGTTGTTTCGGACATAAAGGAAAAAAATGAAACCAGACAGATTGTTCATAGGCATTGACAGCGGAACTCAAGGGACAAAGGCCGTTTTATTCAGTGAAAACAGCCAGGGTATTATTGCCCAGGCCCATGCTGAATACGCAATGATGGAGAATGAACAGGGCGGAAGGGAACAAGATCCTGAAATCTGGATCAATGCGTGCAGACGAGTAATGAGCGATCTGTTGCAAGATCCAGACGTTTCCTGTTCATCCATAAAAGGCATCGGGGTGTCAGGTCAGCAGCACGGCATGGTCCCCTTGGACAAAAAAAACCAGGTCATCCGGCCGGCAAAATTGTGGTGCGACACCCAGACAACCGCCCAATGCAAAGCGCTGACCCAGGCTCTTGGCGGTGAAGCAGCCCTGATCAAACGAATCGGAAACCGGATGGCAGAAGGGTTTACCGCCTCTAAGATTTTATGGCTCAAGGAAAATGAGCCCGCCCATTATGACCGGCTGGACCGGGTCCTTCTCCCCCATGATTATATCAATTTCTGGTTGACCGGCCAGAAGCGAACAGAGTGTGGCGATGCGTCGGGAACTGCCTATTTTGATGTAAAAAACCGAACCTGGGCAACAAAAGTTTTAGATGCAATTGACGCCACTGGAAAACTTTCAGACTGTTTACCCGAGCTGATTTCCTCCCAAGAACCCTGCGGATATATCCGCAAAGAACTGATGGCGGAATTTGGGTTTTCCAAGGACACCCTGGTTTCTTCAGGCGGAGGAGACAATATGATGGCGGCCATCGGCACCGGGAATGTTGTCCCCGGTGTTGTCACGGCAAGCCTTGGCACCTCGGGCACCATCTATGCCTATTCCGACACCCCTGTCATGGACAAGCAGGGGGTGCTGGCCTGTTTTTGCTCATCCACCAACGGATGGCTCCCTCTGGTTTGCACCATGAATGTCACCGTTGCCACAGAGGTTGTCAGAAAGGTTCTGAAACTCAGTCTCGCTGAAATGAACACCCTGGCCGCAACTGCCGAGCCCGGCAGCCAGGGGATCATATTGCTGCCCTATTTTAACGGCGAAAGGACCCCGCCCCTGCCCAATGCCCGGGGCTCATTCCATGGGTTGACCCCATTGAATTTCACCCGGGAAAATTTAAGTCATGCTGCCATGGAGGGCGCCACCATGGGCCTGCGGTATGGAATGAATATTTTAAGGGACCACGGGGTCTCTCCAACGGAGATCCGGCTCACCGGCGGCGGGGCAAAAAGCGGGCTGTGGCGGCAACTGGCAGCCGATATGTTCGACTGCCCGGTGATCTCTCCGGTGGCAGAGGAGGCCGGTGCCCTGGGGGCAGCCCTCCAGGCCTATTGGTGCTGGAACAATGAAAGCCAGGATAAAATGACCCTGGCCGCCATCACCGATATGTTTATAAAAATGGACCCTGACACCCGTTGTGAACCGGACAGTAACGCCAGCCAATTATACGATACACTTTTTGAAGACTATCTAAAAATCAATGCAGCACAGGCGCCTCTTTTCCATGGATACTGATGCTGCCAGGGCATAAAGCATTCCTCCCTGTTTATGTCAGGTGCGTCTTCCGGCTATCATGCCAAATGAGATGTCTTCCAGGGAACTCCGGCAGAATTGGGCTGAAGAGATGTTCATGTGATTTTGCAATCAATATCAGAAATTTACAATCTTTCAAGTACCACTTTGACTGGGTCTCGGTGTGCTTTGATGAAACGGGGGCATTGCAAAGAAGGATATCAAAATCACGTCGTTTTGGCCATCGTAGTTAACAAGGACTGGTTGCCGTTTTATTGGGATGTATTGCCTGGTGGAACTGCTGATGCGAATACAATTACCTGGCTAATGTGTCGCTTGAAAAGTCGTTTTAAAACCATTGATACAACATTGGTTTTTGATCGAGGAATGGTTTCTGGCTACTCGTAACCAATCATACTGAGAAAGAGGGCAAGTCTTTTAAAATCTCCCCAGAATCGGCTATAGCTCCTTACCGGGAAAAGGTTGTAGTTGAATCGGCTTTTAGAGATATCAAATCATTTGTGGAAGTATCACCAGTTCATGTATGGAAAGAAATCCACGTCAAAGCCCATTTTACAATCTGTGTTTTGTCACACCTTATTAATCGTACCCTCACTTTACGACTTCATGAGAATACGGGAACGCTAACAGAAAATATAGTGGCACATGAAAAACTGTATTCGGAATTGTCCGGGTGCATGATTGACCACATTAAAATTGAGAGTGCAGACGTATCAACTTATAAAAAGAGTCTCCCTACGGAGAAACAAAAAGAGTTGCTCGAAAGGATTGGCAAGGAGGATATACTTGCGCTTGACATTATAAAGAACTGAAAAGTTCCATTTTTCAGCAGAAATTACGTCTACGAAAAAAAACGAGACGTCAATGACTACGGCTGCTTAACCTGTTTGCGTGGTAAATATGGGCTATACCACATATTGGGGTTCCCGAATTTTGTCTTGGCTGAGTGTTATGGTTTAACGGGGTGTCCAAAATATCGACGGAGGATCATTATTTTGTAAGGGCTGTCTGAATCATCCCCACAAAATGATTAAATAGTGTGTTACGATCTAATTCAAAAGCGTCCTCAAAATTCTTTTTCCGAATGCGCAAAATCTGGATAACCCCAAAAATTTGCGACCTGTGCGGGTGAAAATTGAGGAGACCATTAAAAAAAATAAATAATACGAGACATTTGCTTCTGAAAATGAGATGTTTAGCTGCAAAGCTATTACTCATCAAAGGAGGCAACAATGACAAAGTACAAGATCAAAGTCCATGTAGAATTGGTTGAGTGCGATGGTACAGTGAATTCTGAGCCACAAAATAATAATGATGGAAGTTTCTCTATGACAATAAGCGGAAAAGATGCAGTTAGCATTGATATGTGTGAAAAATCTGTATTACAAACTGCTTACCCTACAATAAGAGAAGCAGTCTCAAATCATTTAAGCCAGATTTCAAAAAAAAAAACTGAAGAGAAATCCGAAGCAGGCGGAATAGTATTAAAAAACAAACATCCATACAAAGTTGATGGTGAAATCGGTCGTTATACTTTTACAACGCATAGTATCAATCTTGGAAAACCAAATCAATTCAATACGGCCAAAGATCTATTTACATATCTACAAAGTGTCAAGTTCTACAAAACGACAGGATTTAAAGACATCGCCCTGATATATGGAGTTACCGAGCAATCTTATCAAAAAACATCACGATGGATTAATCGCATTCGGTATCAAGAACGAAGCGGCACTCCTTCACGGACACTTCATGACTGTACGGAGGAAGAAGGGAAAGAGGCACTTAGATATATTGAAGAGAGAGCAGTTTCTATCCTTACAAAAAATAGTTTTTCAGAAGATGGTATATGCCAGGATAATAAATCTGAATATAATAATGAGATACCAGTAGCAATACCCGAAAAGCAGGTAATGTCAGCGATTGATAAATGCTGCCGGGATAAAAACGTCAGAATACTCAATATCGGGATCCTTGCCCATGTGGATGCGGGCAAGACCACCTTGACCGAGCAGTTGCTCTTCCATTCTGGAGCTATCCAAACCCCGGGCAGCGTTGACAAGGGCTCCACCACAAGCGATAACCTGGCCCTGGAAAAACAGCGGGGGATTACCATTCAAA
>Ga0307987_1001241_pt1 | contig 14216 bp, 10 predicted proteins | sample EllFjometagen181_FD_203157 | JGI IMG/M metagenome (GOLD analysis project Ga0307987, IMG submission 203157) | Marine microbial communities from Ellis Fjord, Antarctic Ocean - #181 | ecosystem: Environmental > Aquatic > Marine > Unclassified | place: Southern Ocean | collected 2014-10-08
GTGATCTCTTCGGCACGAAGGCCAAACACAACCGCTTGATCATGGGTCAAACTTGTGCCCTCTTTATCCGGAACGGGAATCTTGAGACCTGTTTCAAACTGAACAAAGGTAAGGTTCTCTTGTTTTAAAATTTTAACCTCAACCAGATTCATGGGAGGGGTACCGATAAACCCAGCCACAAAAGTGTTTGCAGGGGAGGAAAAAAGTTCAAGGGGAGTGCCGACCTGTTCAATGTATCCGTCTTTGAGCACCACAATCCGGTCCGCCAGGGTCATGGCCTCTACCTGGTCATGGGTCACATAAATCATGGTGGAATCAACCCGTTGGTGCAGCAATTTTATTTCGGCTCTCATCTGAATACGAAGCTTGGCATCGAGGTTTGACAAGGGTTCATCAAAGAGAAAAATTGCGGGTTTCCTGACCATGGCCCGTCCCATGGCAACCCGCTGGCGCTGTCCCCCGGAAAGTTCATGGGGTTTTCTGAGCAGGAGATCTTCAAGACCGAGAATAGTTGCGACTTCCTCCACCCGCTGCCGGATCTCCTGTTTGGGCGTTTTGTTCAGCTTTAACCCAAAGGACATATTCTCAAACACATTCATATGGGGATAAAGGGCATAGTTCTGGAATACCATGGCAAGGCCCCGATCCTTTGGTGCGACATCATTAACAACGACATCATCGATGGTAATTGTGCCGGAGCTTATTTCTTCAAGCCCTGCTATCATCCGCAAAACCGTGGATTTACCGCACCCGGAAGGCCCCACAAGCACAATAAACTCCTTGTCCTTTATATCCAGATTAATGCCGTGTACCACCTCTATTTTTCCATATTTTTTGATAATATTTTTTAATTTAAGCTCAGCCATGTCAATATCCTGGTTCCTAAGATTTTTTTAAATTTTTATGCCCATAAAACACCAATTATTATTATTATGCAAATCATTTTCAAAATCAGGTTAAAAAATAAAATAAAAATTCAGTTTAATCTTGACTCTTAGTCGATATCCGAATAAATCTGAGTTAACATGGTATGACTGATATATTGACACTTTTAATTTGGACTGTTCGATAAAAAAAGCCCTAATAACTTTATAAGGAGAAAAATTAAATGAAACTCACGAAATCCTTTTTATTTTTAATCATTGCCCTAGGCCTTGCATTGCCGGTATCTGTATTTGCCAAACCCGTTACCATTAATTGGTGGCATGCCATGAGAAGCGCCCGGGGTAAAATCGTTGAAACAATGATCCAGGAGTTTAATGCCTCCCAGTCAGAATACAAGGTTGTCGGCACCAACAAGGGCAACTATGATGAAACAATGAATGCGGGAGTTGCAGCTTTCAGGGCAAAAAAACAACCCCATATGCTCCAGGTTTTTGAAGTTGGAACCCAGACCATGATGATGTCCGGAGCCGTTTATCCTGTTTACAAACTGATGAAGGACTCAGGATTTGACGTGGACTGGTCCCGGTATCTCCAGGCGGTCCTTTCCTATTATATGAATGCCGACGGGAATCTCATGTCCATGCCCTTTAATTCTTCCACACCCATTATGTATTACAACGTGGATATGTTTAAAAAAGCAGGCATTGCCCCTCTGTCTAAAACAAACCCCATCACCTGGGATGAGCTCGGTGAAATCACAAAAAAACTTGTCAGTGCCAACATTGCTTCGGCCGGTATGGTTACGGCCTGGCAGTCCTGGACCCAAATTGAAAATTACAGCGCCATTCATAACATTCCCTTTGCCAGTAAAGCCAATGGATATGAAGGCCTTGACTGCGAGCTCGAAATTAATAACCCCATGGTTGTAAATCATATCACCCGGCTTAAATCCTGGGCCGATGACAACCGCTTCATGTATGGCGGACAAAAATACCAGGGTCCGAAATCCGAATTTATTGCCCAGAATGCAGCGGTTTACATTGATTCCATCAGCGGAATTGCCAAACTCAAAAAAGCGGTCTCGGATTTTAAATGGGATGCTGCACCGCTTCCGGTTGAGGCAAACACCAAAAAATTACAGAACTCTATCATTGGCGGTGCCTCCATATGGGTCCTCAATGGACATTCAGATGCTGAATATAAGGGAGTTGCCACTTTCTTAAAATTTCTGGCCGGTAATAAAATGCAAGAATACTGGCACAAGGAAACCGGATATTTCCCCATCACCATTGACGCCTATGAAAGTTTGAAATCCAAGGGCTATTATGATGAAAATCCCCTCCAGGAAGTGGGCATCAACCAGCTCAACCGTGCCATCCCCACAAAAATATCAAGGGGACTGCGCCTGGGTTACTTTGTTCAGATCAGAAACATTATCAATGAGGAACTGGAACAGGTCTGGAATGGGAAAAAATCTCCCCAGGAAGCAATGGATAATGCTGTCAAAAGAAGTAATATCCAGTTGAGAACCTTTGAAAAAACCTATAAATAAATAGAAACCATAAGGAGTCGGATACCGTATACATATCCGGCTCCTTTTTTTCCTATGCCCCTATTTTTTATCCATAACAAAGACAATGATAAACACTTGATAAACCTATGATAAAAATATGATAAAACGGTCTTTCTTCACATCAAAGTACTTACCCTATCTGCTGATCTTACCCCAGATGGTCGTGACCCTGACTTTTTTCTATTGGCCGGCTGTAAAGGGTATTATCCAGTCTTTTCTTCTCAGTGATCCCTTTGGCAGGCGATCCACCTTTGTCTGGTTTTATAATTATCTTGAATTGTTTACAGACCCCCTTTATCTCAAATCAATTTTCATCACCTGTACCTTCAGTCTTGCCGTTGCCGCTGTCTCTCTATCCCTGGGACTTTTCATTGCCACCATGGCCAACAGGGCACTCAAAGCAACGGCATTGATAAGAACCCTGCTCATTTGGCCCTATGCGGTTGCACCGGCCATATCGGGCGTCATGTGGCTTTTCTTGCTCCATCCTTCCTATGGGGTTGTTGCCCTGGGCATTAAACGCTGGATGGGGATTGACTGGAATCCGGTTCTTTACGGAAGCGATGCCATGGTAATGATCGTCATGGCCAGTGCCTGGAAGCAGGTCAGTTATAATTTTGTATTTTTCATGGCAGGACTCCAGGCTGTTCCCAAGTCCTTGATAGAAGCTGCTGCCATTGACGGCGCAAGCCCCTTCAAACGATTCTGGTTCATTACATTCCCCTTGTTGTCTCCGACCTTCTTTTTTTTAACGGTGATGAATATTATTTATTCTTTTTTTGAAACATTCGGCATTATTCACACCGTAACTCAAGGAGGCCCCGGCGGTTCAACCAATATTCTGGTCTACAAGGTTTACCAGGATGGATTTGTGGGCTTAAATTTAGGATCTTCAGCAGCCCAGTCCGTGGTGCTCATGACCCTGATCATTGTTATCACCTTTCTTCAATTCAGGTTTGTTGAAAAAAAGGTGCAATATGGTGGATAAGACTTATGGTTGAAAAAACCCCCTTACTTGATTTTTTTACTTATACATTTTTAATACTGGGAATATTCATTGTTGGATTCCCCATTATTTATAGCCTGATCGCAGCGACCCTGCCCCTGGAAGACGTATCCAGGGTCCCCATGCCCCTGATCCCGGGAGACCAGTTTTTTGTCAATATAAAAGAAGCCTGGACAAGGGGAAATCTGGGAACCCAGATCTTAAATTCCTTTATCATGGCATCGGGTATCACCCTGGGCAAAATTGCCGTGTCCATGATCGGAGCCTTTTCCATTGTTTATTTTGATTATAAATTCAGGGTGTTTGCCTTTGCGTCGGTTTTCTGCACGTTGATGCTTCCCGTGGAAGTCAGGATACTTCCCACTTACGAGATGGCGGCAAATGTGCTCGCCCCCATCCAGGCCCTGTGGGATCTTCTTCACCTGAACGGCCTTGCATCCTGGGTCAGCGGCCATGACATCGTGGTCAGTTTAAACTGGAGCCTGCTGGACAGTTATACAGGCCTTGTCCTGCCCCTGGTAGCATCGGCAACCTGCACCTTCTTATTCCGTCAGTTTTTCCTGACCATTCCCGAAGAACTGTGTGAAGCAGCAAAATTAGACGGGGCCTCCCCCATGATGTTTTTCAGAAAAATTCTTTTCCCCTTGTCCAAAACCAACATTGCCGCCCTTGTGGTCATTGAATTTGTATATGGCTATAACCAATACCTCTGGCCCCTCCTGGTGACCACAAATCCCAAAATGACAACGGCTGTCATTGGTCTTCAAAATCTCATTCCCCAGGCAGATGATCTTCCCGAATGGAATATTGCCCTGGGAGGTGCCCTCCTTGTCATGCTGCCCCCTGTTTTGGTGGTCCTGTTCATGCAACGGTGGTTTGTGAAAGGCCTGATTGAAAAAGAAAAATAAAAAAATGAAAATAAAATGAAACCCCTGGAAGAATTCCCCAAAGAAAAACGGTCTGCCATTGCCTATGTGCTCACAGACATAGATGATACCATCACCCTTAATGGCAGAATACCGGCATCTGCTTTTTGTGCAATGGAAAAGATTGAAAACGCCGGCATCAAAGTTATTCCCATAACGGGCCGGCCCGGCGGATGGTGTGATCATATTGCCAGAATGTGGCCGGTTCACGGGGTTGTGGGTGAAAACGGGGCGTTTTATTTTGTCTATGACGCCGTAAATAAACGAATGATCCGCCGATATTTTAAAACAGATCAAGAACGGGAAGAGGATCAAATAAAACTGACCGCCCTAAGACAAAAAATTCTCACCGCCGTTCCAGGTTGTGTGATCTCGGCGGACCAGGCTTATAGGGAAGCCGACCTTGCCATTGATTTTGCCGAAGATGTCCCGCCTCTTCCCCGAGAGGACATAGCGGCCATTGTGGATATTTTTGAACGACACAATGCGACGGCCAAAATCAGCTCAATCCATGTAAACGGCTGGTTCGGGTCCTATGACAAACTAACCATGACAAAACTTTTGTTCAAAGAAATATTTAAAACAGATCTGGATACCATCAAGGAAAGGGTTGTTTTTGTGGGAGACTCCCTCAATGACGAACCCATGTTTGAATATTTCCCCAATGCCGTGGGGGTTGCCAATGTGCAAGATTGCTGTGACAGGCTTGTCTTCAAACCTGCCTGGATCACAGCGTCAAAGGGAGGACTTGGATTTTCGGAACTTGCAAACTGCCTTGTTCCCTAAGCTCCTTTCCTCCCATCAGATTTCAGTTCCCACGCCTAATCGGTTTTTAAGACAGACAAAAACGCTGACTGGGGAATCTCAACCGATCCCACCATTTTCATGCGTTTTTTCCCTTTTTTCTGTTTTTCCAAAAGCTTTCTCTTTCTGGAAATATCCCCACCGTAACACTTGGCCGTCACATCCTTTCTAAAGGCGGAAATGGTTTCCCTGGCAACAATTTTGCCGCCAATGGCCGCCTGAATGGGAATTTTAAACTGCTGTCTCGGGATCTCCTCCCTTAGTTTTTTGCAGGCAGTCCTGCCACGGGCCTCTGCCTTATCCCGATGGATAAGCTGGGACAGTGCATCCACCCTTTCACTATTGATGAGGAAATCAAGCTTGACAAGATCAGTGTCCTGGTATCCGGCAATCTCATAGTCAAAGGACCCGTACCCCTGGGTGACGCTCTTGAGCCGGTCATAAAATTCGTACACCACTTCGGCCAGGGGGAGTTCAAATTTCATTTCCAGACGATTGGAAGTCAGGTATTGGTAATTCTTGCTGACCCCCCGGAACTCATGGCAAACCTGCATCACGTTGCCCATGTATTTGTCCGGGACAATGATGGAGGCATTGATAAAGGGTTCACGGGTTCTGGTAATCTCAGCGGGATCCGGATAGGCCGTTGGATTGTCAATGATTTTGACATCTCCTGTGGTGTAGGTGATCTCATACTGCACCGAAGGCGAGGTTAGGATCAGGGAAACATCATATTCGCGTTCCAGACGTTCCTGAACAACCTCCAAATGCAGCAGTCCCAGAAAACCACAGCGGTAACCAAACCCCAAGGCCGCAGAACTGTCTTTTTCATAAATCAGGGAGGCATCATTGAGTTTGAGTTTTTCCAGGGCTGCAGTGAGTTCTTCATAATCGTCTGCAGCCACAGGATACATGGAGGAAAAAACAACCGGGGTGGGTTCCCTGAATCCGCCCATGGCCTTGTCACAGGGAAGGTTGGGCATGGTAACAGTATCACCTATTTTTACATCGCTGATATTTTTAATACCGGCAATAAAATATCCCACCTGCCCTGCCATGAGGTGATCCTGGGGAATTCTTTTGATCTGAGATATTCCCACCTCTTCCACCTTGTACTGGGAATTGTTGGACATGAACTGTATTTTGTCACCCTTTTTGATGGTGCCGTCAAAGATCCTGAAATGAACAACAGTGCCCCTGAAAGCATCGTAATGGGAATCAAAGATCAGGGCCTTAAAATTGCCGGTACCCTCTGAAACAGGGGCGGGGATTCCCTCCACAACAGCCTGGAAAATCTTGTCCACCCCGATACCGCTCTTGGCCGATACCGGGAGGGCTTCATCGGGGTCCAGCCCCAGGTCTTCTTCTATCTGATCCCTGGCCCACTCGATCTCAGCTGACGGCAGATCAATCTTATTAATAATGGGAATAATTCTAAGATCGTGCTCCATGGCAAGGTATAAGTTGGCAAGGGTCTGGGCCTCAACTCCCTGGGTGGCATCCACAATAATCAAGGCGCCCTCACAGGCGGCAAGGGCACGGGAAACCTCATAGGAAAAATCCACATGGCCCGGTGTATCGATGAGGTTTAATAAATACTGGGTCCCATCGGGGGAGGTATAGGGAAGGGAGACGGTCTGGGACTTGATGGTGATCCCCCGTTCCCGCTCAATATCCATGGAATCTAGAATCTGCTCTTTCATGTCCCTGTCGGAAATAATTCCGGACAACTGGATCATCCGGTCGGACAGGGTGGACTTACCATGGTCAATGTGGGCAATAATACTAAAATTTCTAATATTTTTTTTATCTAACTTCAATTGGGCTCCGCACTTAAGAGTTGACAAATTACATCTATCTCGCTAAATTTTATTCTTATACATTTATCAAGTAGGGTCAAAAGTGTCAAGATAAGCTCGCTTGTGTCTAATTATTTCCAGGAGAAAAACAACATGACCTACTCCATTCTGATTGTGGATGATGATATTGCCATCAAAGAATCGGTAGAAGAATATCTTAAAATACTCTCCTATGAGGTTAAAAGCGCACTCAATGCCAAGAGCGCATTGACCCTCCTGGAAACATTTCATGCAGATATGGTACTCACCGATATCATGATGGAGGGTATGGACGGACTTGAACTGACCAAAAAAATCAAGGCTAAATTTGATGTTGATGTCATGGTTATGACCGGTTACAGCGCCGACTATTCCTATGAAGAAGCGGTCAAAGCCGGTGCCAGCGATTTTATTTTTAAACCCTTCCGGTTTGAAGAATTGGACCTGAGAATCAAGCGGGTGCTGCGGGAATCTGAATTTAAAAAAGAACGATCCCTTCTGCTCAAGGAGATGGAACAGCTTGCCATCACCGATGGCCTGACAGGACTCTATAATTCCCGGCAGTTTTTCCATCAGATCAAACAAGAAATAAAACGCTATGACCGATATTCCAGATCACTCTCCCTGATGATCCTGGACATTGATTTTTTCAAACGCTACAACGATAGCTGGGGCCACCTGGAAGGGGACAAGGCCCTGATGCATATCGGCCGTATTATCAACGCCTGTATGCGTTCCATGGACACCGCCTATCGCTACGGCGGAGATGAATTTGCCATTCTCCTGCCGGAAACCGATCTTAAAATGGCCTGTGTGGTCGGGGCCAGAATAAAAGACAAAATCACAGCTGAAATCTTTCGGCCGGAACCGGGGAAAACCCAGTCAGTGACGGTAAGCATCGGGGCCAGCGAACTTGTGGACGAGGAAGATTTCACAGCGTTCATCAAACGCACGGACAATGCCATGTACAAATCCAAGCAAACCGGGCGAAATAAACTAACCTATTCTTGATTCTTAATTTTACCATGTCAGAACCCAGACGACCTCAACCTTGGTGAATCTAAAGCCTGAGGGCGTCCGTGCCCGAAGTCGGTTCGTTTTATTTATACCGGATTAATCCGCATGCTCAGGTCAACGGAACGGGCCTGGTGGGTCAAGGCGCCACAGGAAATAACATCCACTCCGGTGGCGGCAATGGCATTGAGTGTGGACAGGCTCACATTTCCCGAGGCTTCCACAATTGCCCTGCCCCCTATATAGACCACAGCAGCTTTCATGGCCTCGGTGTCCATATTGTCCAGCATGATCACCTCGGCATTGGCGGCAATGGCCTGGCTCACCTCTTCCATATTGGAAACCTCCACCTCTATTTTCATCAAATGGGAGGCTCTGGCCCGTACTGCCCGTACTGCATTTTCAATCCCGCCGGCAACGGCAATGTGATTATCCTTAATCAAGATACCGTCGTAGAGGGCGTAACGATGGTTGTATCCCCCCCCGGCTCTCACCGCTTCCTTTTCAAGGCTGCGAAACCCCGGTGTGGTCTTTCTTGTATCCGTGAGCCTGACCCTGGGATTTGAAAGAGTTTCAACAAAGGTTCGGGTCAGGGTGGCAATGCCGGAAAGCCGCTGCAAAAAGTTTAAGGCCACCCGTTCCCCCTTGAGCAGACACAAAAGATCCCCCTGGGCCTCAAAAATAACCTCACCTTTTTGAACCACCTCCCCGTCCTTGAAAACGCTGGTACAGACAATGGAAGGATTGAGCAGGGCAAAGACCTTTACGGCAACCCCAATTCCCGCAAGGACCAGGGATTCTTTGGCAATAATCACCCCTTTTCCATTGCGGGGGCTAGGTAAAATACTCTCAGTGGTAATATCCCCAAGCCCTGAATCTTCAAACAGGGCCAATTGGATAATTTGTTCTGTCATGTCCATGATGATCACTTCATTTTTTTAATTCGTTCAAGGTTGGCCGCAAGTTTTTCATTTTTTTCCTCAAGGCCTGCGTGCACGGTCTTTACCTTGGCAATGACCTCATCCGGTGCTTTATCAAGAAAGCTCTCGTTATTCAACCGTTTTTGGACCCCCAGCAGTTCCTTGGTATTTTTTTCCAGCTCTTTTTCCAGACGCTTGATTTCCTTTTCAAAATCAATAACCCCTTCCAAAGAGACAAAACAGGTGGTATTGCCGGTCACGCAGGTGGCACAGGAAGAAGGAATACTAGCGGAATCACTAAAATAAAAGCTTTCCAGGGTGGCCAGGTTGACAATCACGGATTTATTTTCCGCAATGACAAGCTTTTCGAGTTCATCCTCTGTATTGGCAAGCACCTTGATCTTCATGGAGGGCTGGATGTTCATTTCACTTCTGATATTTCGGATATCGGAAATAAGCCCGAATACAAAACTCATCTGTTGTTCAACGGTCTCATTGCGTCTGGCGTCATAGATAGCCTGGTCATAGGGAAAAGAGGCCTTCATGACAGACCCGGTAGTGGCCGGCAAAATGCTGTAAATCTCCTCGGTCACAAAGGGCATAAACGGATGCAGTATCACCAGGATGTCTTCCAAAACCTTTGACAATACAGCTCTGACCGTATCCCTTCGTTGAACACCCTCTTTTTCATAAAGCGCCGGCTTGGCCGTTTCAATAAACCTGTCGCAGAATTCATGCCATACAAACTGGTAAGCCGCGGATGCCGCTTCATTAAATTTATAATTTTCAATGCCCTGCTTTACGGCAAGGGCAGTGGCGGTAGACCGGGAAAGTATCCAACGTTCGGGTAAAGACAGTTTGTCCGGATCAATGACAACATCTTTCTCGGTAATATGCATGAGAGCAAACCGGGAGGCGTTCCAAAGCTTGTTCACAAAGTTGCGGTATCCTTCCACCCTGTCCGCAGACATCTTCACATCACGGCCCTGGGCGGCAAAAGCGGCCAGCGTGAATCTAAAGGCATCTGCTCCGTATTCATCAATCACCTTCAAAGGATCAATGACATTGCCCTTGGACTTGCTCATTTTCTTTCCATGTTCATCCCTGACCAGGGCATGGATATAGACATCCTCAAAGGGGATCTCGTCATCCATGAAATGGATGCCCATCATCATCATCCTTGCCACCCAGAAAAAGAGGATATCAAAGCCTGTCACCAACACATTGGTGGGATAAAATGTTTTTAACAGTTCTGTATTTTGGGGCCATCCCATGGTGGAAAAGGGCCAGAGGGCACTGGAAAACCAGGTATCCAAGACATCGGTTTCCTGGACGATCTCCTTCGAGCCGCAGGTGGGGCAGACAGTGGGATCGATTTCTTCGACAATGACAGCCTTGCAATCAGAACACTTCCACACCGGGATTCGATGCCCCCACCAGATCTGGCGGGAAATACACCAGTCCCGAATGTTGTCCATCCAGTCAAAATAGGTTTTATTCCAGGTCTCGGGAATGATTCGGGTCCGACCGCTGCGAACTGCCTCAGAAGCTTTTTCAGCCAGGGGGGCCACCTTTACAAACCATTGCTTTGAAATAGAGGGCTCCACATCGGTATGGCACCGATAGCAATTGCCCACACTGTGTTTTATGGGTTCTTTTTTCTCCAGCAGTCCCAGTTCAGCCAGGGCTTCCACGGCCTGCTTCCGGCATTCAAACCGGTCCAAGCCTTCAAATTTACCAGCCGGGGGCAGCATGCACCCGCTATCATCAATGACCTTTAGTTTTTCAAGCCCGTGCTTTTCCCCCAGATTAAAGTCGTTGGGATCATGGGCCGGGGTGACCTTCAGAGCGCCGGTGCCAACCTGGGTGTCCACATAATCATCTCGTATAATGGGAATCATCCGGTTGGTCAGGGGCAGCATCACATGGGTCTCTGTGAGATCTGCAAAGCGAGGGTCTTCGGAATTTACGGCAACAGCCGTGTCGCCAAACATGGTTTCAGGCCGGGTGGTGGCAACGGTGAGTCCCTTTTTCTGATCCTTGAAAGGATAGCGGATATAATACATATACGAGTCCTTGTCCTCGTATTCCACTTCAAGATCGGCAAGAGCCGTACGACACCGGGGGCACCAATTGATGATATACTGGCCTTGGTAAATCAGGCCTTCCTTATAAAGCCGGACAAACACCTTGCGGACGGCATCGGAAAGGCCTTCATCCATGGTAAACCGTTCCCGGTCCCAATCACAGGAAGCCCCAAGGCGTTTAAGCTGATTGATAATAGCACCGCCTGATTTTTCACGCCAGCGCCAGACCTCTTCAATAAATTCTTCCCGGCCCAGCTGATCCCGGGTCTTGCCACGGGCCGCAAGATCCCTTTCAACCACATTCTGGGTGGCAATACCGGCATGATCTGTTCCCGGCATCCAAAGAACATTGTATCCAAGCAGCCGCCGGTAGCGGCACATGATATCCTGGATCACATTGTTTAACGCATGGCCCATGTGCAGCACACCCGTAACATTGGGCGGCGGTATAACGATTGAAAATGGTGGCTTATCGCTCGTATCTTCTGCCTTGAAAAATCCGTTATCAAGCCAGTATGTATACCATTTTTCTTCGATGCCCTTTGGCTCATATCCTTTATTCAGAGAATCCGAACCCATATTTTAACTCCTCAAACCCATATTAATGAAAAAGGGGACTCTGTTATGAATCCCCAAAACCTTATTTAATTTATATCCTATGTAAACTCAGGAATTAGATATCTCGTCAAGATCGTTTTGCAGCCGTTTTCGAATGTCCACAATCTCTCGTTCAAGAACTTTTTCCATAACTTCAAGAAGACTTTTTTCAATTATCTTTGCAAATTTCTTTTCAATCACCCGCTCAAGAGCAGCATCCACCTGATCCTGGGTGACGGTGGGTTCAATTACAATGGCGGGGGGCCCAGACACAGGTGCAATTGGCACGGAATTAGAGTCAGGTTCAATTGGCAAAATCGGTTCTAAAATCTCATTTTCCTGTTCTGAAACCCTTGCAATAGTTTCATCCAGATCGATATCAAAATCCAGGTCTCCGTCGTCGAACAGACCATTGTTATCTGTTGTGGCCGGACCGGTATCAAAATCCAGGTCCAGATAATCTTCTTTGGTTCCATCAATTTGGGTATCGATATCAGTGAGTTCAATCACGTCCTGCTCAGGCGCACCGGAAAGATCTTCTTCAACCACCTGTGTCAGTTCGATAATCCCGTCATCTTGTTCAGTGTTATCCACCATAAATCCCCCGCTGTTATTCTGAAAGCATATCATACCCATTATCCATGGCGCTAAAAAACTATCAAAGAGTAAAGAAAGTGTCAACAAATTAAAACCTAAGGGAAAAATGGTTTACGAGGAACACTGTGAACATATATTTGCGGCCTGACCATGATATCGGCCATGATCACAGGGGGTGCATACCTTCTATATCCTTTAAAACAACAGACACAGACACGTGGGATATCCATTGTATTTTCCTGTGGAATCCCGTATTTTATAAAAAATACTTACGCCAAGGAAACAATCATGACCCAACAAAGTATACCCTATGCCAAACAATGGGTGACCCAGGATGATATTGATGCGGCTTGTAAAATCCTTTCATCCGATTTTTTAACCACGGGACCTGTAATTGAGCAGTTTGAAAACAAATTATGTGAACTGACCCGGGCCAAACATGCAATTGCATGTGTAAACGGGACAGCCGCCCTTCACCTGGCCTGCATGGCCCTGGGCATGAACGCCAATGACCTTGGGGTGACCCCTCCCAATTCTTTCCTCTCATCTGCCAATTGTATTGAATTTTGTGGCGGGAAAACCGATTTTATTGATATTGATCCTGCAAGCCTTTGCATGTCACCGGACAAACTTGAAACCTATTGCCGGGAAAAGGCAGTGCCCCGGGTGGTAATCCCAGTTGATTTTTCTGGCCTTGCCGCAGATCTTCCCCGGTTCAAAGCCCTTTCCAAAGAATATGGTTTTGCCATCATAGAAGATGCGGCCCATGCCATTGGTTCCACCTATACATTCCAAGGAAAATCTTTTAACTGCGGATCCTGTGCCCATTCTGACATGGCCATTTTTTCCTTTCACCCGGTCAAAACCATTACTACAGGAGAAGGCGGGGCTATCCTGACAAACAACAACGACCTTGCCGATAAATTGCGAACCCTGAGAACCCACGGCATGGTCAGAAACCAGCACCCAAATCAACGGCGAGAGAACGCAGTTGACGAGCCCTGGCACTATGAGATGGCAACCCTGGGCTACAACTATCGAATCACTGATTTCCAATGTGCACTGGGCCTCTCCCAGCTCACGCGCCTGACCCAATTCAAGGCACGCAGAAACCAGATTGTCACCCAATATAATCAGGCGTTTAAGAACAACAACCATTTAATTCTCCCCCCAAAAGGACTGGCAAATGAGGCCTGCCCCTGTACCCCGCCATGACAGAGGCCCAGGTCCAAAGGGTCATTGACGCGGTATTGGAAAATCTATAACCCTTCGGGGCAATTACCCATGAAGGCTGAAAATCACCATAAAGGCTGAAAATGATGCAAAAATTCATACTCCCACCAGAGTGCATTGATAATCAAAAGGCGGTTATCAAAGGCCAGGACGCCAAACATATTTACAAGGTTCTCAGACTCAAGCCCAAGAACCCTATTCACCTGACCAATGGAGAAGGGACGGACTATAACGGCCATGTTCTCTCCTCAGGCCCAGATAAGGTCGAAGTGTGCCTGACAGGGGAACACCCCTCCACAACCGAGTCCAGTCTCCGCCTGACAGTCTGCTGCGGCATGCTCAAGGATAAAAAAATGGACATGGTGATCAAACACTTAACCCAGCTTGGCGTTGTGGAATGGATCCCTTTTTTTTGTGAGCGTGCCATTCCAACGCCAGATTCAAACCGACTCCTGAAAAGAGCAGACCGCTGGCATACCATTGCCAAAGAATCCATTAAACAATGCCAAAGAAGCTGTCTTGTCTCCATTCCCGAGCCTAAAAAGTTCGAGGACGTCCTTGAACTATCCGACAGCTTCCAGCAAAAAATTGCCTTCTGGGAAAAATCAAACCATCCCCTCACCCAGCTCCCCCCTGCCCCCTCAGACAGCCAGGTGATTATTCTCATTGGACCGGAAGGAGGATTCACAGACACGGAAATAAGCCTTGCCCGGGAAAAAGGATTTAAAGCCTATTC
>Ga0307987_1001242_pt1 | contig 14192 bp, 16 predicted proteins | sample EllFjometagen181_FD_203157 | JGI IMG/M metagenome (GOLD analysis project Ga0307987, IMG submission 203157) | Marine microbial communities from Ellis Fjord, Antarctic Ocean - #181 | ecosystem: Environmental > Aquatic > Marine > Unclassified | place: Southern Ocean | collected 2014-10-08
CTTTTTATACCCATGATACTACCATATTCAATACCTACTTGTCTATTACATAAACTTACTGTAGAATTCATATTTTTAATAATATGTACTTTTTTATTTTTACCCGTGCTACAATAAATTATTTCCATAGTAAATTACTCCTATATTAATAATTATTTCTATAACTTATCTTCTTCTTTTTCTTATTATCATCTCTAATATCTAAAACTTCTTTTAGATTCTCTATTTCTTTAATAAAAGGAGTTACATGGGAAGGCATATTCTTATAACCTATAGCCTTAGCTTCTTGTTCTTCCTCTGTTAAGGGGGCTATTAAATGGAGTTCTTCCATTGCCCTAGTACATGCCACATAAAATAACCTCCTTTCTTCCTCTATTTCTTCGGGTTTACCCTTCGATTGATAGCTTGGTAGACCCCCATTTATCAAATTAATAACATAAACGATTTTATATTCCAGTCCTTTTGCGGAATGAATAGTCGATAATACAACTTTACCCTTTTCTTTACCCTTTTCATCATCTTTTTGAGCATCAAGGGTCAAATCACTTAGCATCTTCTTTGTACTTTTGTAATATTCCGATAATAGTGCAAAACTATTAATATCTTCCCTTCTTTTGTTAATATTATTATAAGTACTATTAAATATAGGCGTATAATATTTTACTACATTATTAACGACTTCTTTTGGGTTCTTATTATTACCTCTATTATCTTTGATTAATGTATATAACGACTTTAATTTAGGACCTGATTTTGTATTTTTAAACTTTTTCAACCCAGTATATCCTACCTTACTTGTAACATTAAATATCTTACTAGCACCTGCGCCACCAATTCCACTAAATAAGGTAAGAACCCTATTCCAAGATATAGGATCTTTTTTATAAAAAATAATTTTAACTAATGCTATAACATCTTTTACATGTGCCTTACTTACAAACTGCTGACCTCCATACTTTACATAGGGTATGCCTCTCTTAGTTAAAAGTATTTCTATAAGATTAACGTGCTGACTGCTCCTATAAAGTACGCAAAAAGCATGATAATCCATTTTATTCTTTTTGGATTGTTTTACTATATTATTAACAACAAGTTCAGCTTGCTCAAAATCAGATTCTGGCCTATAAAATATAGGTTTCTTATCAGATTTTAGTTTAGAAAATAAAACCATCTTATTTTCAAGTTTAGCAGTTTCAATTATCTGATTTGTAAAGTCTAATATTGGATTTACTGATCTATAATTTTGTACTATCTCAATAACTTTACAACCCTTAAACTTATCTGGAAATTCAATAATGTTTTTATAATTAGCCCCACGAAATTTGTACACACTTTGTAGCTGATCCCCTACTACCATTATATTATTATGTACTTTACAAAGTAACATAACTATCTCATTTTGGATATTATTTGTGTCCTGAAACTCATCGATCATTATATATTTATAGCGCTGGCCAATACGCTTTCTAACCTTCTTATTTTTTAATAGATCCCTAAAGATAAGTAGTAAATCATCAAAGTCCATTAGACCCATTTCTTTTTTATATTCCGTGTATGCTTTAAATATTTTGCTAATTAAAGATTCATACTTTTTATAGTTCTTAAATTCAGTATTTATAACTTCTGACAACGTATTACTTATATTAATAGATTTTGAAAATATTGCTTTTAACATATTAGCTTTTGGAAAGTCTTTAGCATAGGGTGCGATAGGTTGTGATACTATCTTTATAACTGACCTAGCATCTTCTTCGTCCATTATAGTAAAATTGGGTCCATAATCAAAATACTTATTAAATCTCTTTAACATTTTAAATGCGAAACTATGAAAAGTACCACCTGTAACACTTGATTCTATACCTGATAATTCAGATACACGACCGAGCATTTCATTAGCAGCTTTATTAGTGAATGTTAATAAAAGTATAGCTTCTGGATCAACACCCTTCTCAATAAGATAAGCACACCTATATACTAGCACTCTAGTATTATGATTTACAAAACCATTTACAATAAAAGAATGATATTTAGGAACAGTAAAATCGTATACTACTTGGTTCTTATCTTTTTTAACATACTCTACCTCTTCAAACATAAAATTATTAATTAAATTATTTAAATATTTATAATCTTCATCTTTTTTATTTTCTACATAAGACAATATGCTTTGTAACTTCTCTTTTGATGGATTTCTTTTATTATATAAATAATCTTTTATACTGCTTACAGATGGTAAGGATTGCTTTTTTCCATTCCAAAAATCTTTACCCGAAAAATTATTATTTCTAATATTTTTTATTCTATTTGATTGATTAGGATATACTTCTGAATTAGTATTAGTAGGTTTAAGACAAGCCAACTTTAACAATTTTATAGCTTTATAATTTTTATCAAACCCTATTTTATCCCTAAAAATCCTCATAGATAACCCAGATATATATGATCTATAATAAACTCTATCTTCATACCCTTTTACTACTTTTGGTTTTACAGATACCCTAATACCAAAATTTAACATCAATACTTGTATTTGCTCTGACAATACTTTTGAAGCTGTAGTCCACTCTATATTAGCATTATTAACATTAGCTTCTAAATCTAAGTATGATTTCAAAAAGGATATAACAATATTTCTTTTAGATCTTAGTATTGATTTAGGTACACATTGATCCCTTGAACTTGTAAATGTTAAAACTAATCCTTTCTTCTCAAGAAAAGAAAATAATTTTTTATTTTTTATAATAAAATCTATTGTTTTTTTATCATCTCTATTTAATACCTGTATACTTGATTTTATTATATTAAATTCTTTTTTTAGTATTTTATAAAAATTATCTATATATTGATTTTCACACTCACTAAAATGAACAGTATTTTTAGATTGTGAGGACCCATTAGCCACTAAATATCCTAGTAAAGAGGCTGTTCTTTTATTTACTTTATTAGATTTTGACCATATCTCAGTATTCTTTGATAACCCTACATAGTCACCCTTAGTAATATCTACTAGTTTTTTAAAAACTATATTACCATCTTTGTCTAATACTACTACAGGGTTTTCATGGGTACCTGTTATAGAATAACCACTACCCGTTTTTAATTTTAATACTTTAGATACGCCTAAATTATACCAATGGGATGTTTTTCTTTTTAATCTCACTCCTTTCATATCGCTTGAAACTATACTACAATTACATTTATTATTTTTAGTTATTTTAAATACTTCACCTATATCTTTAATAGGTATTAAACCTTTACTTGTTAAAACTAAAGATTCCCCTATTATACATTTACCAGAGCCAGCGCTAGCTGTAACTAAGTGGGGGCCTTTAATAGACGTTACAGCTAGTAGCTGGTTTTTATTTAAATCTTTCTTAAAATTTATCATTAGGCTGTCCTAAGTAATTCTGATGCAGTTAATTTATCACAAGTTAATTCTTTATTTGATAATATAATTTTTAATTCCTCTAAACCTTCTAAAATATCTATAGATACTCCATATAGGCCCCAAATTAATCTCGCTTCATATGGGAACTCTAAACGTGTTAATATAATCTTTTCATTAAGATATACAATATAAGGAAAACCTTTAGAATCTATTTTAACTCTATAATAATCTTCCTTTTTAACATCTATATCTTTATCTGTATTAACTATTTTTATTTTAATATTTGTTTTCATAGTATTCCTATTAAAATTTGCATTTTAGTATTAAGTTAGAGTAAGAAAAGAGTAGAGCTTAACTGTTAGTTAACTCCCTGTTAATTCATTTTTTAATTTATCAAATCTTAAATCAGTGGTTTTATAAACCTCATCAATATTTGATTCAAGACTATTATTAAGATTATCAATATTTGATTGTAATTCACTACTACTATCATCTAAAGCTCTATATATATCATTCAAAGGTATTTCACTAATTACTACTTTATTATTATATGATCTAACATATGCTACAACTATCCCTATAATCATAATTATAACAATAACTGAACTTACGCCGGATACATATGATACATTAATGCTGTCATATCTATATCTCCTTATAACTATACACTTAAACGATATCTTCTTACTTTAACTTAATACTAACTATCTTTCTTGAGATTCAAGATAAATTAATATCTTTTTTATTTCAGATTTTAAATATTCATCACTACTATTAAATGATACTCTCTCAGATTCAAAAACACATTTACCATCTTTGTGCAAAAAAATATTAAAGGTCTTAGCATCATGAAAAATCAGGACATTCTGAAAACTCAACATCAAACCTTTTTCTATACTACTCTTTATAAGCATCACAACTGCATTGTTTAATAAATTATCTAAGGGTGTATCAACAACACTATATAAATTATCAAGATATTTTACATGTTTTTCCATTTTTTCTTAATATCTTCTTTAGGATTACACATAACCATGTTCCTTATTTAAAACATTCTGTAAATTCTCGTTTAACTATTACACCCGCCAATCTTTTATTCCCTCGGTCTTGTGTGTAAGCTTTCCACTCAGGTGGTTGTAGTAGGTCTTCACCATTTTCAAATACGTGTTGTAACTGTATTACCCACATAGGCATTAAAATATGAGAATACTCATCAGGAACTTCTAGAGCCTTACCATGTGATCTATGACCAATACACAAATCATAACCCTTCTTTCCAAATATGTGTCCAGCTATCTTAGCACCTAATACTTCGTGACCTTCATGGCTTTTATTAGTAATATAGTTCATACCACAATAACCCACATCGTGTATTAATATACAAAACGTTTCCATGAATGTGGGTATTTTCTTATACAACTTTATCCAAGCAACATATACAGCTATACTATGTAATATATTATGAAATCCAAATAACCAACTCCTAGTACCTTCTGTCATTATAGCCATAATCAAATTCCTATTAAGAGTTTGTATTTATACTTATATTCAAATCTCTATAATTAATATGTAAGGACAAATGTCCATTTTCATTTACTTTTTCTACTGATACTTCATCACAAGAACGATCCCTACCTGTTTCTGTTTTAGGTATATTACTAATAGTTGATTCTGTTGTACCACAACTTGTTCTACCCGAAGTAGTTGCACCAGACTTTAATATATTTTGAGATTTTTCATTATAAGTATCTTTTTCTGTAATACAATCTTCTTTAATCACATCAATAGTTAATTCTCTTATTTTTAATTTTAGGTCACTAATTTCTTTAGCTTGATCTTTTATAATGTCTTCAAGCTTAATAATACCTAATCTTTCTTTTTTCTTTTTTTCTTTTGTTTCTATTCTTTTAAGTATTACACATGCTTTACAAGTTTTTAATAAAGTTTTATATGGACCTACTCTACTAAAGTTTTCATCATTATGTACAAAAGGTTTTCCACACGCTTTACAGTTAATACGATTATCTCTAATTTCTAATTCTTCTCTAGCTTCTTCACTGGCAATTGCATTATCAATATCTGACATAACTATCTCCTTATCTTTATCCTTATCTTTACATTTCTTTTTAGGTGATCTAGAATTTATATCTTCTGAAATTGATTGTTTATTTACTGCTATTGCGGAAGTTTTGGTTGGCTCAGTATGTATAGTGGGATTTTCATAATCTCTATAATCTCTATAATCTTTACAATCAACACACATAGTAAACTGTGTAAGATTTTTAAATCTATGTTCACAAGTCTCTATTCCTATTTTTCTACCCATTACAGAACAATATAAAGCACCCATAATATATCCTTATAGTATTAATTAACTATTTCCAATCAAAATTAACATTAGTTACATTAGTATATTTTCCTATATCTACTGTATTCATCGTCATAGGACATTCTTTTAATAAAGACATAGCATATTTATCTGGATAAGCTCCTAAGTATACTAGCCTCTTAAACTTACAGTTTATTATCTTCCTCATGCACATTACACATGGTTGATTAGTACAATATAAAACGCTATTTTTTATAGATACACCATACAATGCCGATTGTATAATACAATTCTCTTCTGCATGAATAGCCCGGCAGATCTGTTGTTGCTCACCACTTGGGATACCTAATTCTTCTCTCATACAATGTCCAATTTCAACACAATCCTGTAAAGTAGATGAGCTGCCATTATAACCTGTAGTTAGTATTCTTTTATCCTTAACAATTATTGCACCTATCTTTCTTCTTATACAAGTAGCCCTTGTACCTACTAAAGAAGTAATATCTAAGAAGTATTCCTCCCAACTATGTCTTTTATTATTATTCATTTTTTATCTCTTTCTCTTTTTATTACTACCACTCTTTAATCTCTTTAGTTGTCTCTTACTTTTATGAGATCTATCTTTTGCTACATAAGGTTCTTTTGGTATATATGTAATTTCTTGATACATATCTGGTCTTGGTTCTAAACCTTCCATCCAGTATACAAAGTTAGATGCACCTATTTTTAAGAATACTTCTTGAGTACATACTTCATAAGTAAACAGGTCGTGCCATTTACCTGTGTGGCATTTACAACAAAGATCAGGAGCTTTACCATCCCTATACTCTTTCCATCCTACTTGACCACGACAACCCCCACATGCTGTATTGTCTACAGCCCCACAACAATCACATATAAATAACGGCATAATATAATTTACCTCAAAATAATTTATATTTACTTTCAACTACTAATTCTTTAACTTCAATATAGGGTCTTAACCATTTTGCTACTACATGCCTATGACAAAACTTATTACTGTTCTCCCAACATATTATAACTTTTCCATCTAATTCTTTTGCTACTTTATTTAGATCTAAATCTCTAACATTATTTAGTAATTCTAAATATTTCTTTTCGTATACTTTTTCTGACATATTACAGTATTTATAACTATTTAATAAATCTTTGGTAGGAAATAAATCTGGATACTCAGCACCTTTAAAGAAGTCAGGACTCATCAAGGCTATAGATACTGCATTACCTAAATTACCTGATTTACTAAAATAAGAAGTGTATATCATAGTTAAAATATTCTCCTTTGTGGTTAGTTCACAGTTATATCTTCTACGTCTATACCCACTTCCTCTAGAGTCTCAGTAATAATATCTGATAATTCTTCCTCATAGTGATTTGTTTTAATAATTAAAACGATTTCGTATTCCCGTTTAACAGAACCAGCCACGGACACCCCCTTTTTTTACAGTATTATAGACCTAAACGAATTTTACACTCTGCTAAAGCTTCAATAACTGCATCAATTTCATTTGTTCAGACGATAATCTTTTTGGTTTCATGTTATGAATATTCTTAGTATCAATTGCTCTTAGATGACCTGTACCTGTTTCAATACAACATATATTACAATACAAAGCACCTGATAAAGCTTCTATTTATTTTTTAGATAATTTCATACTTACTCCTATGTTAAAATACATGTTCCAATATCATAGCCTATATCACAGTGAGGACAACTCCAAAATATCTGACATAGACCATTTTCTAAACTAATTACTTCCCAAGATAATTTATGTCTATTAGATACTGTTATAATGACACCGCAATTAGCACATATAATTCCTGTAGACTGTGACAGGTTCCTCTTTTCTAATGCTTTTAAATCTTCTTCTGCTGTTCTTGGATGAGGCATAACTTTCTCCTATATATCGTAAGGATGTGCTAATACAAAAATATTATTATTATCCCTATCACAATGAACAGCAATCCAACCATTAGCTTTAATAAATATATCTTTAAACTGTTCGTCAGATATTGTAGTAAATACATTACATACTTTTATACCCATTTCTTTAAATATCTTAGTTTCTTCTTCTGAAAATGAATTGTTTTCCAATAGCTGTACTTTCATATCTAACTCCTTTTGGCATCTTCTTTAATTAACCATTTTTGAAGTTCTTTAGCATTTCTTTTAGTACCGTCCCAACTTCTCATGTCACTAAGGTTAAGTCCAATATCAACATCTACTACTGGATTAATTTTTATATCAAAATCAAAATGTTCTTTAACATGAGCTAATAATTTAGTAGTAAAAAACTTTTCATAGTTCATAAGAAATTCATATACCTTAGTTATTGGTATCTCAGGTTCAATATCATCATGTACAATATTACAAATCATCCAAGCATCTTCATCTGATAATTGATATTTACCAAGACCCTCTTTATATATTTTTTCTGTTATTAATGAAGCTGCTATGATATCTAGATCAGAACACATACCCTGGATTAATGCGTTTGTACAAAGTCTTCTCATCTTAGCAATTACGTGACCCATATCCCTAAGTAAAAACCCCCATACTCTCCTACGCCTGCCAAGCTTAGATTCAACATATAAATGCTCCCCCCCAAATTTCTGTATATTCTCTAACCACCTACTTGCATCAGGCATAGCTTTCTTAAATATAGTTTTAAGTTTTTTAGCATCTTTAATAGTAATCTTTAAATCTTGAGCTAAAGTACTATCACCCATCCCATAAGTAAGTCCAAACACAATACCTTTAGTATCGTGTCTTTCTTTATCTGTTATCTCTTCAATTTTCTTATTATAAAAAGTAGAACCTGATTTCTTGTGAACATCTGTTAAATTCTTTTTTCTAGCTTTAGCTATTTCTAATCTTTTCTTACTAGATTTAATCTTTTTCTCTTTCTTTGTTAGCAAATTATCAGGATCTTTCTTAAACTCCATAAATACTTCATCTATTTCCTTGAAGTTTTTAATCATTGCTTTATCTTCTGATACAATACCAAGACCTCTAACTTCAAATGCACTATAATCTATTTTCATAATACATTTACTTTTATTAGCTTCATACATTTCTAGAATTACTTTTGTAGAATCACCTTTTCTTGGCCGTTGCTGGCCGTTCGGTTTATAGCTTCTAAGCCTTCCTGTAACTGCTGTAGCACTATAACTAGACCTTACTCTATTATCAGTATAAAAATCAGGCTGTCCTGTAGTCTTATTCATAAATTTATAAATATTATCTACATAACTTGTTTTAAGTTTTTGTGTTTTATTCCACAATGTTAATAAAGCAACTTCCTCTACATTTTTATATGTGTCTTGAAATGCTGCATCACAACTTAAATTATCACTAGTAGGATCTAATTCTAATATTTCAAAAAATAATTCTTCCCTATGTGATTTTTTATTTGGATCAAATACATTAGATTCACCAAATAATGTCTTAGTCATTCCAGATCTTTCTTTTCTTAATCTTATTTCAAGTTTCTTAACTGAATCACAATCATTAAATGCTTTTCTTATTCTATCTATTTCTTTAATAAGAGGAGATAATCTTGGTGAATATAAATTCCTTATCTTAGTTATGCTTGTGGGTAAACCACAGTGCTCTATATATGTTAGAGTCCTCGTTAAATGAGTATTAAAAGTAGTACTCATCTTTTTAAAACCTTTAGAATACTTTTGATACTTAGCTCTTTTAAGTTGAGACTTATAAATATTCCAAGGAGCAACTACATCCGCACCAGCATAATTCTTCCATTCTTTTAAAGGAATATCTGATAACGTTTTTCTAATTTCTTTAGATAAAGCAGGATCATTAGCATAATGTGTAAATCCATGCTTATAACAAATAGTATATAATGAATAAGGCCCTTTTCCTTTAGGAAAATTAAATGTTGCTCGCTCCCAATTTTCTTCTAAAAGAAACTCATTAAACATAGTATCAATAACAGGAGCATTAAATATAATTATATTTAGTTCTCTCATTATCTGGTGTAAATCAAATTTAGCACCTTGATATAACCATCCAGTTACTTCAGACTTTTTAGTAGTAAAGAATCTTGTTAATAATTTCTTTATTCTTTTAATTTCTTCCACACTGAAAGGTGTATCATAATGTGATATTGGTATTACATATCCTCTTTTACCATCATTACAAAGTTGTATAGAAAATAACGTATTATCATATACTCTGTTGAGATTTGCTGTTTCTGTATCAACACAAACTATTTCTTTGGTCTTAGTCATCCTTTTAATTATCTTTTTAACATCTTTTATGTTATCTAGTAATATAGATTTATATTTATTAGGTATATTAAAATTAACACCTTTAGTAGCATATAAAATAGCTTTCTCTATAGCATTGAATATAAATCCTATAGTATTTGGATCACTAGACCTACACCATGCGGGACTCACAGTACTTATACTCATATACTTTGATTTACCTACTGTAATTTCCCTTAAACAACCTTCTTCAATAACCATTATAGATTTATTTAGATCATGAAAATAATTGTGAACAGTTTCCCCAATAGCGATTATTACTTTAGGATTATACTTTTTTATTTCCTTATTTAAATTCTTACTACATGTTTCTATCTCACCTTTAGTTAAAGGCCTAGTTTTATTATCTTTAGATCTAGGATTATACTTAACTAGAGTTGTTAATATATAATTAAACTTGTATTTTTTCTCCAAATAGCTTATAATTGATCTTATTGGTTTACCATGCAATCCTGAAAAAGGTTTATTCTTATCTTCATCTGTTTTACTAGGATATCCTGCACAAATCATTATATCAATAGGCTTTTTTTCATCTAAAATCTCTATAGGTATATGAGAACATTCACCTATCTTGTGTATTCTACAGGATTTCTCTTCTTTGCATTTAAACTTTTTCAATTGCATTGTTTACTGCCCCCCCACTTAAATATCGTTTAATTGTGTATTTAAACGATTAAAAATTAACAGATTATTTATTATGCAATAATAAAACAGGTCTTTAGATTTAGATAAAGCAGCATAGATTAAAACTAAACGGCGTGGGACGCGCCTTTGTGGAGAGACTTATTGAGTCCCAATGAAACAAGAAAAGAACTTAATTAATAAATTAAATATGCCGTTTAAATACGGAAATTCACGATATATTTTAAAGGTTAATATGAATTTAGCGATAGCAGTTGATACAGGTAAAGCGAGGTCTAATGAATAGTAAACTTAAAACAGATTCTCAGTTTAAAAGAGACTTATTGAGAGTATCTGATAATAAAATAGAATCCTTAAGTAAGTATAAAGGTGTTTTTGAAAATATAAAATTTAAATGTAAAATATGTAAGCATGAATGGAGTAATACACCTAATAGCTTGTTAAAAGGTTCAAAGTGTCCTTTATGCATGAAAAATGAACGAAAATTAAGACTATCTTTCACGCAAAAACAATATGAAAAAAAAGTATTTAGCATTAGTAAGGGTAATATAGATGTTTTAGGGATTTATAAAAGCACCAATGTTAAAATTAAACACAAATGTAATATATGTGATAATGAGTGGTTTACTACTCCAGCAATTATATTAGGTGGGAGTAAGTGTCCTAAATGCCAAATAAAAAAAATAACTCTTTCAAATAAAGAATTTATAAAAAGATTAAAAGAAAAACACGGAAATAATATAATTGCCTTAGAAGAATACAAAGGAATGAGTACAAAAATAAAATTTAAATGTAGTATATGTAAACATGAATTTAAAGTATACCCACTATTACGAACTTTAGGTTGTAAACAATGTTTCTACAAAAGAAGTAAGAAAACAAATAAAGAATATATTAAACAATTAAAACTCGTACACAAAAATAGAATTATACCCTTAGAAAAATATGATGGTGCAAATACTAAAATAAACCATCAATGTACTATATGTAAAAGAATTTGGAAATCAATGCCTGATAGTATATTAAGAGGGTATGGCTGTAAAAAATGCAATAAATATTTTACTAAACCCTACATGCTAGATAATAAAATAGTATATATTCAAGGATATGAACCACAAGCTTTAAATTGGATATTAGAAAATACTAAAATTAAAAGTAATGAAATTATAGTAGAAACTGATAATATTCCAATATTTCAGTATTATTCTAATAATAAAAATAAACTTTATTATCCTGATATATTTATACCTTCTAAAAATTTGATTATTGAGGTTAAATCTTTATGGACATTATTAATGTCTGAAGAAATATTTAATACATTTAAATTAAAAGCATTATCAGTTAAAAAGGAAGGTTATAAATTTAAATTATTAATAATGAATTCTGAAAATTATAAATTTAAAATGCCACTCAATTGGTTTAAATTAACATATGAAGAATTAACTTATTATTTTAATTTCAAAAAAAGTATATTATTATCAGTAGATCCAGGTAGTAAAAATTTTGCATATACTCTTATGACACCTAAGGGCAATATAATTTATACTGGAATGTTAAAAACAACTATAAGTGATTTTAGTAATCCAAATATTTTTACTAAAAATATTAAATATATTATAAAAGAATTACAAAGACTTATTGGGTATGGTAAAATTAAACTCGTTTTTGAAAGATATATACCTAGATTTTTAACAAAAAAAAATACATCCGAAATAACAAACATACAAATAGGTATGTTAATAAGTTCCTATAATTTTATATCTGTTAAACCAATAACTGCGGCTACATGGAAAAATTTCTGGAATAGAGAAGAACTATGGGCAACCAATGACTCTGTCCCAGAGCACATATTAGATAGTATTTTCATGGGATATCACTACTTAATTAAAATTAATAAATTAACAATTCCACAAGTTAAAAAATTATCTAAAAAAATAGGTAACATTAATTTTAATTACTACAAATATAAAGGTGAGTGGTATTATGGTAAACGTATAGAAGAACATGGTCGTGGAAAAAGAAATAGTTTTGGTAATTAAGGAGAATATTATGTTTGATGATATTGTAAAAGAAATAAAATTTAAAGATGTAGTAAAAGACTTAGAACATTGGATTAAAAGTCAATCTGATTCCCAACGGCAATTTCTAACAAAGGAGGAAATTAATCTACATTTGTTAGTATTAGAATTAAAAAGAATTAAAAAGAAATTAAAAGCTGTAGAAAATTGTTTGATTTGTGTTGCTATTGCAGATCCTATTGAAGTAATTGAAAATTCTCTTAACATTATTAAAGGTAAGTAACACTATGAAATGTAAACTAAAAGAAATATGCGTAACTTTATATAGTATAGATTGCAAACAGTCTTACAAATATAATAAAAATTGCTTATTAATAAATAATATTAAAGACGGTAAAGTAAATAATTTTATTGTATCTTTAATAGAAAAGAAATTAAATAAAACAAGTATAAAAAATGATAAAAAATATGATTTAGTAGAATGTCCCCGAAGTAGTCACGCATCCCCTGTACTTATTAGTAGTCCTTGTATATTAAATAATTGTCCTTATTTTTCTGAAAAAGTATCGTACAACTGTTTTCTAATCCACCAGAAAATATTTTTCAGTGACTATGAATTTTTATCACATAGATTATTAGAAATAGGTACTGATTTAAATGCTATTGAATTTCAACAAATTATAGATTTAAGTATTTATCTTTCCAGAATGTATATAATACTATTAAATTATAATAGTGATTACTTACATATTAAAAATGATCTTTTAACATTACCATTCATGAAAAAATATATACCTAAAACATCAGATAATATATCTATTTGTCAGATATGTTCAGGAATTTATAATAATAATAAAATTTGTTCTTGCATTGATAATTCACAATTAAGAGAAAAAAGATTATCTTTTTCCAAGCATTGGTCTTATTCTATTAAAAAATTACAATATGAAATAAGAGGTATAGATAATTTAATACCAAAAGAGTTATGTCAAAAATATATAAATGAAATTGATAAATTAAAATTTTTAAAATCCCTAATGAATCATGTAATTATTGAAAATATATCTTTTACAGACATTCCTTTTAGCTATGTTTTTTATATGGGGTCATTGTTGTTTACAGATAGTGAATATAAACTTAGTAAAAGTTTTGGTATTAATAGAAAGAAATATAAACAAGCTAAAATTATTTTTAATTTAAAATAAGGAAAATGTTATGAATAAAAATGAAATAAAGATTCCTATTGCAGAGATAATGTCTTCAATAGAGGGAGAAGGAGATTTTCAAGGGAAACCCGCAACATTTATAAGAATACCTGGGTGTTCAATAAATTGCTCGTGGTGCGATACAACTTTTGCTCAAAATACAAAATTTAAAAAATACTCTACTGAATATATAGTAGATAAAGTTTCCGCATTACAAAATAAATTTGTATCTATTACAGGGGGGAATCCTTTTGAGAATAAACAAACATATAAATTAATACAAGAATTAAAAAATT
>Ga0307987_1001243_pt1 | contig 14191 bp, 12 predicted proteins | sample EllFjometagen181_FD_203157 | JGI IMG/M metagenome (GOLD analysis project Ga0307987, IMG submission 203157) | Marine microbial communities from Ellis Fjord, Antarctic Ocean - #181 | ecosystem: Environmental > Aquatic > Marine > Unclassified | place: Southern Ocean | collected 2014-10-08
AGAATATTAACATTAAAATGCAGAATGCCGTCTCAAATAAGGAAAATCGTTTTGAATTTAAACATAAACTTGCCAATGAAATAATTTGCACTCGACGAATTGCATCAGCCCTATATGATGAAAAAGGTATATATAATGGCGCCATAGTTCATACTCATAATATTACCGATCAAAAATTGCTCGAAGCTCAATTTCGTCATTCACAAAAGATGCAATTCCGGATGGATGAACTATAGCCATTTCATTAAAAAAAGCAAAACTTGATAACACTTTTTGCTATGAAAACAATTGGGCAAAACCAGGTAATTATGTACTGCTGAGCATTTCAGATACAGGATATGGAATGGGTTTAGATATCCTTAATCGTATTTTCGAACCGTATTTCACAACAAAAGAAATGAATAAGGGAACATGACTTGGTTTATCAACAACGTTTGGTATTATTTCCCAACATAAAGGTATAATAAATGTAATGAGTGAAATAAATAAAGGAAATACTTTCGAAATATACTTACCCATTTAACAGATAAAAAAAAAGGGAAGCTGAATCAACAACCTCCCTTTCAAGTTTCTACTACAAATTTAGTTAAAGCGATTAAATGCTACAATGTTTGTAGAACTATATTTTACTAGCCATTTATTCTCATTTTGTAGAATGATCTCCAAACAAAATATAGTGCAACAGCTAAAAATCCCATACCAAGGTAGGGTGCAATATCTCTAAACTGTTCAGAAATAGCAATTTCCATTGCAAGTAAGCCAAACAATGTTGTAAACTTAATTACAGGGTTTAGTGCTACTGATGAAGTATCTTTATAAGGATCACCAACGGTATCACCTACAATAGAAGCATCATGAAGTGGAGTTCCTTTTTCTCCCATATCAACTTCAACTACTTTTTTGGCATTGTCCCATGAACCACCAGCGTTTGCCATAAAAATAGCCTGATAAAGTCCAAAGAAAGCTATTGAAAGAAGATAGCTAATGAATAAGGAAACCGGGGCATTTGATGTTTCGGTTGGTGCCGAAATAAAGGCAAAAGCAAGTGCAAATGAGAATATTGCAATAAAAATATTCCACATACCTTTTTGTGCATAAATAGTACAAATTTTAACAACCGCTCTTGATTTTTCAACATCTGCCTTTTTAGGTGCATTGGGGTCAAGATTAATATTATGTTTAATATACTCAACAGCACGTGCTGCACCTGTGGTAACAGCTTGTATTGATGCACCTGTGAACCAGTATACTACAGCACCACCAAGTAAGAATCCCATAATTGTGTAAGGGTTCAGTAAGTTCAATATTTCTTCTGGTTTAACACCTAAAGAATGTTCAATTACCAATATTAATGCAAAAATCATAGTAGTGGCACCAACAACAGCTGTACCAATAAGTACTGGCTTTGCAGTTGCTTTAAAAGTATTACCTGCACCGTCGTTAGCTTCAAGATAGTATTTTGATTTTTCAAAATCAGGAGTAAAACCAAAGTCTTTTTCTATTTCAGCTATTGTTTCTTTTCTATTTTCTTCAATTAATGATAATTCATAAATTGACTGAGCATTATCAGTAACAGGGCCATAACTATCAACAGCAATTGTAACCGGTCCCATTCCTAACATACCAAAAGCAACAAGTCCAAAGGCAAATATTGAAGGATAAACCATAAATGCATCAAGACCAAAGGTACTTGCAAAATATGCAATAAACATTAGCAAAAAGAATACCATCCCAATCCAGAAAGCACTAAAATTACCAGCAACTAATCCAGAAAGAATATTAAGTGAAGCTCCACCTTGTTTAGATGCTTCAACAACTTCGTCAACGTGTGTTGATTTAGGACTTGTAAATAGTTTTGTAAATTCAGGTATTAACGCAGCACCTAATGTTCCAGCACTAATTATTACTGATAAGCTAATCCACATATTATTAGGTAACTCTTTAATAGTAAGATAACTAACTATAAATGTTACCGCAATCGAAAGTAAAGATGTAATCCAAACAAGTGAAGTAAGGGGTTTTTCAAAATCAAGTTCATCTACATTTGTATATTTAGCTTTTGTTATTAATCCATTAATCCAAAATGAACCAATTGAAGTAACAATCATCAGAATTCTCATAACAAAAATCCAAGTTAACAACTGAATTTGATAATCAACACTTGTTACAGCAAGAAGAATAAATGATATTAATGCAACACCAGTTACACCATAAGTTTCAAAACCATCAGCTGTTGGTCCTACACTGTCACCAGCATTATCACCAACACAGTCGGCAATTGTTCCTGGGTTACGTGGATCATCTTCACCAATTTTAAAGATAACCTTCATAAGGTCGGATCCAATATCAGCAATTTTTGTAAAAATACCACCGGCAATTCTAAGTACTGAAGCACCTAGTGATTCACCAATTGCAAAACCAATAAAGCTTGCCCCTGCATATTCACCAGGAACAAAAAGAAGAATGACAAGCATCATCATTAACTCCAATGAGATTAACACAACACCAATACTCATACCTGCATTTAAAGGGATACGATGCAATTTGATGGGTTTGCGTTCTAACGATGCAAAAGCCATACGTGAGTTAGCAAGGGTATTCATTCTAATACCAAACCATGCAACACTATATGAACCAAGTATTCCTAATACAGTCCATCCAAGAATCATAGCAACTCCGCCTATTCCAAAATCAGCATCACTTAGCCACCCAAAATAAAATGCTACTACAGAGCCAATAAATACGAACAGAATCGCAAGAAATTTACCTTGTTGTAGAAGATAAGTTTTTGATGTTTCAAAAATAACCTGCGCAACATCAAGCATTGATTGATGTGCTCTAATTTTTTTTACCTGTACAAATTGGTAAAAGCCAAAAAGGAATCCGAAAAATGTAATTAGGAAACCCCAATAAAGAATATTCTGATTTTTTACGCCATCAGGAATGACGAGCTCTGCTTCACTTGCCGATGCCAGTATCGGTGTAGCAAACAAAGCAATTAGTGTAAAAATTTTTCTCATGACTACTCTATTGATTTAATTTAATTTATAAAATTTCAAACGATTGCATTACTGGGCGCAAAAATATAAATAAAGGTGTAACCTGCACTATAAAAAGTGTTTTAATTATACATATTTTGTTAGTAACTAGCAAAAAACAATTTTACTTAAAACACTACATCCAGATTTTTTTATATATTTTTATCAATTATTTACATTTGTATGGAAAAAGTAAGGTTAGAAATTGTTGGAATGTCGTATAGCCAGTCACAAAGTGGCGCATATGCTCTAATTCTTGGAATACCAGGGCAAAAAAAAAGGTTACCAATAATTATAGGAAGCAATGAGGCTCAATCGATTGCCATCGAACTCGAGAAAATGAAACCGTCTAGACCATTAACCCATGATTTATTTATGAATTTTGCCTCTCAATTCGAAATCACCGTTACAGAAGTATTAATTAATAAATTTGAAGAAGGAATTTTTCATTCAATTCTATTTTGCCAACAAAATGGTGTTATAACTGAATTAGATAGTAGAACTTCTGATGCAGTTGCGCTAGCACTGAGGTTTGATTGCCCGATTTATGCATACAAAAAAATTATTGATGAGGCAGGAATTTTGCTTGACGATCAACCAATTGGGGATGATCCTGAATCTAAGGTTACATTGCAAAATGAGGAAGTACCTGTGCAGCCAGACTACAGCAATTATCTCATAACAGAACTTGAAGATTTGCTCAAAGCAGCAGTTGAAAATGAGAACTATGAAGAAGCATCAAAAATAAGAGATGAAATAAATTATCGTAAAGAAAACTAGTATTATTCTAAACATTTCTACTAAGTTTCCACCGTTTGTGCGACCACAGCCAGTCCTCAGGCTTTTTCCTAATTACTTCTTCCAATTTATTGGCAAATATTTTAGTCAATTCACCATCCTTTAACTTTTGTGGCTCTTCTGATAATATCGTCAATTCAAGTTCGTAATATCCTTTTTTAACACGTTGAATATCAACAAATACAGCCGGATAGTTATACTTATGGGCGTATAATTCCAGACCATGCAAAAATGCTGTATCGCGACCAAGGAAATTTACCCAATATGATTTATCAGCATTTGAAGGACTTTGATCAGAAGCCATTACATAATTCTTATGTTTATTCTTATTTGCTACAAAGCAACGTGCAGTATCGTAAATAGATACTAATTCAGTACCATATCGTGAGCGATTTTTCTTAACATAATTATTTAAATACTTATTACTCAATGGCTTATACAGAGCAATTCCGGGCCACATCAATTGCATACACGACATTGCACCCCACTCCCAATTTCCATAGTGGTTTGGTAAGGCAAGTACACCACCACATTTATCATAAATATGTTTAATATCATCTTCATTAATTACTTTATGATGAGCAAAAATTTGCTTTTTACTCATCGTAAATGCTTTCAAACTCTCTACGGTAATCTGCGAAAGGTTTTTATATGATAGTTTTTCAATTCTTTTAAGCTCTTTTTCACTTTTATCCGGGAAAGTCTTTTTTAGATTATCTTGCACCACATTTAATCTGTACTTCAGTACTTTATACATAATGAAGTAAAAAAAATCAGCAAATATATATAACAGCCAAAAGGGTACTATTCTAAATAACTGTATAAAAAATCGTGTAATTATTGATGATATTAAATCCATATTGGCAAAACTAATGCTTCTTTTTTGATATACTAACCCGTGATAGAATTTTGTATTTAGTAGATAGCATATTTTGTGCCTAATAGATGAAGAATTTCTTTGCATAGCCGTAGCTCTGGAACTAAATTATGAAGAATAGTAGGTGCAAAAGATGCATATAGTATTACAAGATTCTATGATGGGTTAGTATAAATACAAAGTGAATAGCAAATCAAGTCAAATATGTAACTAAATTTGCCGTGTTGAGTTTTATGTGTAGTAATATAAACAATGTCACCAATTTCAATATATCAAAACCTTACTAAAACTGAAAAAAAAACTTTCAGACTTCATACCATCTATATGATTATTGAAGGTGTTGTGCTTGGTATAATGGCTCTAAACGAGTTTGTTTTTATTAAAAGTCTTAATGGGTCAAACTATCAACTTGGTTTTTTGTTTCAATTCAGCATGATTGTTTTTTTATTCTTGATTGTAATTAATGAGTTTTTAAAAAGAGTAAAAAATAGAAAAAAACTCATGCGAATTGCAGCTGTACTAAGCAGGCTACCTTTGGTAATAATTTTTTTCTTTCCAGATAATATGGTAGATATGTTAAGACAACCTTATTATCATTACATTTTTTTGTTTCTATTTCTAATATATTTTTCGGGTAATATATTTATTAATCCAAATATTAACTATTTGCTAAAGGTAAATTACAGCCATGATAATTTTGGAAAACTATATAGTTATTCAACAAGTATAAATAAGATTGTGATGCTTGTTATTACATTTGCATATGGTTATATTCTTGATTATAATAATTTTGCATTTGTTTATATAATTCCTGTTGCAGCCATATTTGCAACAATATCAGTATTCGTATTATCCATGATAGAGTATCCCGAGGAAAAGGTAATTATTTTGAAAAAAAGCATTACCAAGTCTGTTGTAGCTTCCATAAAGGATATGTATTTTATTCTAAAGAACAATACACCGTACCGTCATTTTGAATACGGGTTTATGTTTTACGGATTCTCATTTATGATTTCAGTCACAGTAATTACAATTTATTTTTACGAATCGTTAAACCTTAATTATGCAAGTGTTGCCTTTTACAGAAATGCTTATAATATACTAGCAATTATAATGTTACCATTCTTTGGGAAATTGTTAAGTAATATTGATCCACGGAAGTTTAGTATAATCACCTATTCCGCAATAGCATTATATATTTTCTTTTTGATGCTAACTTCGTACCTCCCATATTATTTTGAATTTTTAGATATCAAAGTTTATTACACTCTAATATTATATATTATTTTTCATGGTATTTTTGCTGGTACTATGGTATTATTATGGAATATTGGATCTGCATATTTTTGCAAACCAAATGAAGCCGGAACTTATCAATCGCTACATTTATCATTAACGGGGGCAAGGGCAGTATTTGCACCATTATTGGGGGTATTTTTTTATGAAATGTTTGGGTTTACTGCAACATTCTCATTGGCAATTATTTCATTATTATGTGGTATTGCGTTAATGTTATGGTCGTATAGAAAAGACAGAGTGCAGTTGTGATTTCTAAATATCTCAATAATTTTAATTCGTTTTGACAATCCAAATTCAAGAGGATCTATCTGTTTATAATCTTCCATTATGCTACTGCATTTTAAAATATACGCCTAAAGTAATCTAATTTTTATAAAATCAGTATTTTTGCCATCAATACAAAAGTAAACTTACATACCATATGGATCTTAAACTTATTTCAGATTTCAAGCCAACGGGTGACCAGCCCGAAGCCATAAAACAACTGGTTGATGGACTTAATCGTAATGAGAAAGCTCAAACTTTACTCGGAGTTACCGGTTCGGGCAAAACCTTTACAATAGCCAACGTACTTGCCAAAGTTAAGCGTCCGGCACTTATTCTTAGTCATAATAAGACACTAGCAGCTCAATTATATGGGGAGTTTAAACAGTTTTTTCCTGAAAATGCTGTTGAATATTTTGTATCATATTATGATTATTACCAACCAGAAGCATATCTTCCAGTTTCAAACACTTACATTGAAAAAGACTTGAGCATTAATGAGGAAATAGAAAAAATGCGATTGAGCACTACCTCTGCCCTACTTTCAGGACGCCATGACGTAATTGTAATTTCTTCTGTGTCATGTATTTACGGCATTGGAAATCCTGATGATTTTACAAACAATGTTGTTTCGCTTGTTGTAGGACAAAAATTGAGTCGTAATAAATTTTTACGCGAACTTGTAAATGCTTTGTACTCGCGAAATGACCTTGAATTAAAGCGAGGTACCTTTAGGGTTAAGGGTGATACAGTAGATGTATTTCCTGCCTACATGGATTGGGCTTTCAGAATTATTTTTTGGGGAGATGAAGTTGAAGCTTTGGAATCAATTGACCCTGTAGCAGGAAAACGAGTTGAAACATTAGATAATATAACTCTTTATCCTGCAAATATTTTTGTAACATCTCCAGACAAGATGAAATCATCACTAGTTGAAATTCAGCTTGACATGGCTAAACAAGTTGATTACCTTAAGGAAATTGGTAAACATCTTGAAGCAAAAAGGCTTGAAGACAGGGTTACTTATGATGTTGAAATGATGCGTGAACTAGGATATTGCTCCGGTATTGAAAATTATTCAAGATATTTTGACGGACGGAATGCGGGCTCCCGACCCTTTTGTTTACTTGATTATTTTCCTGATGATTATGTTACAGTAATTGATGAAAGTCATGTTACCGTTTCACAGATTAAAGCCATGTATGGCGGTGACAGATCTAGAAAGCACAATTTAGTTGAATATGGATTCAGGCTACCTTCAGCAATGGACAACCGACCATTGAAATTTGAAGAATTTGAGCAATTATCACGTCAAGTAATCTACGTAAGTGCTACACCTGCTGATTATGAATTGGAACGATCAGAAGGAGTTGTTGTTGAACAGTTAATAAGACCAACAGGATTGCTCGACCCTCCTATTGAGGTAAGACCAAGCATTAACCAAATTGATGATTTGCTTGATGAGATTGAAGATACGATTAATAAAAGATTTAGAGTATTGGTGACTACGCTTACAAAACGTATGGCTGAAGAGCTCACTAAATATTTGATAAATTTAGGTATTAACACAAGGTATATTCATTCGGAGGTAGATACTTTAGACCGCGTGGAGATACTACGAGATTTACGACTAGGTAATTTTGATGTATTGGTTGGTGTAAATTTATTACGTGAAGGACTAGATTTACCAGAAGTAGCTTTGGTTGCCATACTTGATGCCGATAAGGAAGGTTTCTTACGATCTGCCAGGTCACTCACTCAAACAGCAGGTAGGGCGGCCCGTAATCTCGAAAGCAAAGTGATTATGTACGCTGATAAAACTACAAAATCGATGGCAAAAACCATTGAGGAAACCGATAGAAGACGTGAAAAACAACTAGCCTATAACCAAAAGCACAATATTACTCCTACTGCGATAATTAAGTCGGTAGATGCTATAATGGGACAAACCGCTGTTGCCACATCGCATATTGATGAAAAGGAATATCAAAGTAATATTAAGTCGGGAATTGCTGCCGACCCTGTGGTTAGTTACATGAATGCCAAAGATATAAACCTTGCCATCGACAAAAACAAAAAGGACATGCAAGCAGCTGTTAAAATACTTGATTTTATTGAGGCAGCACGTTTAAGAGATGAGAATAAAGTACTTGCAGAGCTATTGGAGAGAAAATAAGAACTACACGAACTACTAATAATAATATCCATAAATTATAAATCATAAGGCTATATATTAAAATAATTGTATTAACTTTGTAATTACATTTAGAAATTGAAATCATGGAATTATCAATAATACAGATTGGAAACTCAAAAGGATTTAGACTTAGTAAAACCTTGATTGAAAAATATAATATCAAAGACAAGGTTGAACTAATTCTTGAAAAAGGGCATATGATACTAAAACCTATTTCTTCCCCCAGAAAAGATTGGGAAACAGCATTTAAAGAAATGAGTAAAAATGGAGATGACCAACTCTTATTCAGTGATGTTTTTGACAATGAGAACCTTGAAGAATGGAACTAAATCAATATCAAATCATCCTCGTAAACCTCGATCCTACCATAGGAAGCGAAATAAAGAAAACAAGGTCTTGTGTAATTATTTCTCCCATTGAAATGAATAAATATTTGCGCACAATTATTGTTGCTCCAATGACAACTACTTCAAGAAAATATCCCACAAGAATTAAGGTAAAACACGACACTAAAATAGGTTGGATAGTAATTGATCAAATAAGGACAATTGATAAACAGCGAATTATTAAAGTTTTAGGAAGTCTGTCAAAACCTGAAACTATAGAAGTAAAATCAGTAATCAAAGAGACCTTCATCGACTGATAGACAGGAAAAATAAAAATTTCTATGAATAATTTTGACGTTATAGTAGTTGGTGCAGGGCCGGCAGGATTATTGGCAGCAGGTAGAGCTGCTAAAATAGGTAATAAAGTACTCATACTTGAGAAAATGCGACAGGAAGGGCGTAAGCTCCTTATCACAGGAAAAGGGCGATGTAATATTACAAATAATGCAGTAATTGGTGAATTTATAACTCATGTTTATCCCAACGGTAAGTTTTTACGTAATGCTTTCTCAAAATTTTATTCCAAGGATATTATTGAATTACTAGAAAAATATGGAGTTAAGTCAACCTTGGAACGTGGTGGCAGGTATTTTCCGGCAAGTAACAGCTCGGCAGATGTGTTAAGAGCATTTTTGAGTTGGATAAAACAATTAAATGTTGAAATTAAATTAGGTCATAAGGTTGAAAAACTAATTGTTGAGGATAATAGAATTGTTGGAATTCAAGCAAGTGGAAAAATATATGAATCAAAGAATATAATAATTGCAACTGGAGGTAAGTCATACCCTGCCACCGGATCAAATGGAGAAGGTTATGAACTTGCCAGACAAGTAGGTCATACAATTGAAAATGTTATGCCTGCTCTTGTTCCTTTAGAAACCGAAGGTAAAACAGCTCAAAATCTACAAGGGCTAAACCTTAAAAATGTTCAAGCATCGGTGTGGGTAAATAATAAAAAATTGGGCGAAGATTTTGGTGAGATGATATTTACTCATTTTGGTCTTTCTGGTCCCATAATCCTAACACTTAGCAGAATAGTTGTTGCAGAACTACAAAATAATAACAAAGTAGATATTTCCATAGACCTCAAGCCGGCCCTTGACGAACAAAAACTAGACAAACGACTAATTCGCGACCTAAACGAACATGGCAAAAAGAAACTTGTTAATATTTTTAAGTATTGGCTTCCTTCCACTATGGTTCCTGTATTTATTAAACTTCTTAATTTTGATCCTGAAAAGGAATGTCATCAGGTATCAGCAAAGGAGCGTAAGAAAATTACTTATTTACTTAAAAATCTGCGTTTTAGAATTAGTAACCACCGCTCATTTAAAGAAGCTATTATTACCGCAGGTGGAGTATCAACAAAGGAAATATCGCCCAAAACAATGGAGTCAAAACTGGTAAAAGGACTCTATTTTGCCGGCGAAATTATTAATTTAGATGCCGAAACAGGGGGCTATAATTTACAAATTGCATATTCAACAGGCTGGTTGGCAGGCAATTCGTGTAAAATATAATACCAATAAATAATTTGAAACTTATTTGATATTACTTTTTTTCTTCTTCCCAAATGCTGCAACAACAAGTAAAGCCACAAAAACAACAAAACAAGTGTCATCTCTAACCAATACTTACCTGGTTCAATCCAAATTTCTTTAAATACATCCCAACGACCAAGTATTTCAATAAAATTCCAAAAAATAATTACAGTTGGTATAGCATATCTTACAGCATAACCTAATTTGGTGATTTTTAATAATTTAATAAATAAATATCCCGACCAAAATAACGAACCAAAAGCTATTGTATAAGTAACAGGACTTTGATAACCAAAGAAATCATTATCGTATGCAAAAAGTAACACTAAATAAAATGTCCATAATAGTATTACCAATTCCATTACTGTTGACATGGTATAATTCTTTGATTTTGGAGTATGACTAATACTATTGTTAACCTTTAATTTGCGTTGAAACCAATTAAAAAATTCACATCCTGTTTTGGAGCTAAAAAAATAATACATCATTAACACAGCCCAAAAACCTACAGATGATGGCATTATAAGATATTCAGGTTTGGTAACAACTTCACCATTAACCATAAGTGGCTCTACCCCAAATCTATTAGCATAATACACAAATGCAAACTCTATCCAACCTGTCCATATAAATAAACCACCAAATAGGCCTAAGAAAGTAGATGAGGTTTCTTTATTGACAACTACTCCCCAAACAACTAAAAAGAAGCCAACAAAACCAAGAATTACTGCAGCCTGATATATATAATCATGACCAAATCCTTTTTCCATTAATATCATAGCTGCATGCCCCAAAGGCATTGTAAACAATACTATTAAAAATGCAATAATTCCTATAAATGGTTTTGATATTTTCATTGGTTTTATTTGTTAAGCAAACTTATGTACTTCCATTGCATAATGGTTTAGTTTTTACGATGTTTTATGTACCAAACAATAGTTCCCGAAAATAGTATAAATAGAATAAAAAATCCAACAATGGGAATTATTAATATATACAATCCTCCAAATATAACTGAATATATGCGTGCTGTATGAAACTCAAGAGCCACATTCCACAGCGACATTGGCTGCTGCTCGATTACAGTTGGCATATTAACAAACTTATCTTCACTGCCTATTAGTTTGGCGCCTCTACCAAAATCAAAATAAACTTCCTTATCATCAAAATGCTTACTAAATCCTGTTACCACATGTTTACCAATTGGTGGACCTTGTACTACCGGAGCAACATAAGGTTCTTTATCAATGTAATCAATAATTTCACCAGTTGCTGTATTCCATAAAAACAAACCTTCAAACGAGCCAAGTAGCATAACCGAATCACTAACATACTCAAAAACATTAACTCCCATAATACTCAATGGTGGTTGCTGATCAAATTTCTTAAGATTTGACGAGAAGTTATCATCTGACTCGAATACACCATCTAGTGTAACAATAATATACCTCTCATTCACCTCATCATGGTATATCCTACGTAATTTATCAAACCATGGGTTTGGCGAATCCAATTCGGTAAAAGGTATCTTATCAACCTTTGAATAAACTATTGCAACTAATAGTGGAGGGCGCAAAAACATCCCGGTAACGGTGGTTAGAGTTAAAAACACAACTGTGATCCACCCAATCTTATTATGCCATTTTAAATTCCATCGATTTGATTTTTTTAAAGAACTTATATCTTTTTTCTTTTTCCCTCTACTTTTTATTTTAAGGCGGTTAATAAAATAAATAAGACCAGTAATAGTTAAAAAAATGAAAATTAATCCAACAAAATCAACAATCAGTTTACCCACTGTTCCATATATTTCGCCACTATGAATTACCCAAAGGGTTTTAAATAAGCCTATTTTATTGTCATAATTATCAGGCTCAGGTAAAGTTACAACATCAAAATTTACATAATCAGTTGATTTTAATAAATTAGAACGACTCAACACCAGTAAAGTATCACCTTTTTCGGTAATGCCAACAATTCGTTTTTCATGTATGGGTAAAGCTGTTTCTTTCCACTGATTATTCTTAAAATCAAATTGATATAAACCAAAAAAGGTACCCGCAAATAAGCTACCATTCTCAGTTATGTACATGCTGCACATTTTTTTATTATCTACACCATCAGGGAAACCTACATTAAAATCAGCAAAATTTGCAAATGAACTATCGGTAATCCAAACACCAATATTACCGTAAACAAGAATAGAGTCATTATTTATCTTAACAGTACCTTTAACAGCAGCGTTATTCCAATTATTATATTGATATACTTCGGGTAAATAATTACGGTTTACATCAATTACTGAAAAAAACTCCCTGTGATTTAGTATAATTCCCGAAACAGAAAACACCAAAATAAAAATCGTAAGTACTATTCCAAGCCACTTATGATATTTCTTAAAAAAACTAATCATATTATAACCATTTATTCATTTCCATGTTGGCATCATTTATCATTCTTATTAAATCTCCATCCGGTTAGCAAATATATTTTGGTCTTTATAAATTTTACAAAAAAGGCTCGTTGTCCCAATAAAGTTCCATATATCATAAGGAATGTGTTAAAAATTGGCAGAATAAGTAGGATAAAAACCAGTGCCTCAATCCAAAATGCAGTACTTTCATCTATACCAAGCAACTCATCAATAAAATTATGAGAAAATAATGTGGAAAAGCCTGATAAAGCAAATGCTAATAAAATTACAAGAACCTGAATAGTGCTAGATATCCCCCAGCGCTTTTTCAGCCTTAACAATATGGTTGTAATTACTTTCATATTATTTAACCGCTATATATAAACCACTTCCATTAACTGAGGATATTTTCTTCGTTTTATGGAAAAGTACTTTTAGTTCAGTACAAAAATTATGTTTAAAATTTTTGTAATCACTTTTTTCAATAAACTCCAAAAAGCGTACAAATACAGGTGTTCTGCCCACAAAATCATGAATAACCACATGCTTTCTCGAAATGCGTTTCATTTCACTAAGCATACTAGCTCTTCTATCAGCCCTCACACCATGTACAACATACGATGCCGTCACAATATCAAACGAATCATCCTTAATTTCATGTAAATCTTCAGCATTTCCAATTACAAAATCAATATCTTTATGCTTTTTCTTACTCTCATTCAGCATCTTATACGAAATATCAACACCCTTAACATATGCCGCATCACTACTCAAAAACTTTGCAGCCCAAGCCCCTGTTCCTGTTCCAATATCAAGAACTTTCTTGCCCGTAATATTAATTTCATCACCTAGTAACTCTATTGATTTTGAGTAACTTTTAACCAACGAACCATCAACCTTCCCATAAATAGGAGCAATAAAATCGAACATAAATTTTGCCCTTTTATTAACATCGCTCGAAAAATAATGCAGTACTGACATGTTTTAATTATAATTTAAAGTTAGTGAGCGCAAAAATACAATACTTTACGAGTTTGAAATATACCCAGTTATTGGGATTTTTTTTGTGGCGGACAATTCGCGCTTTCCGTTTATAGTTATTTTGTACCAGCTGTTTTTTGTAATTATAATACGGGGGCTTCCTCCGTCAGCCTCCGTTTATAAACAAAAAATCAGCAGTTACTTCAATAAGCTATCTCTGCAATCGCGGCCGCGGGCATCGTTGTAGCTTTGCTATAAACAAAAACTACACGAACTACTCCATCTAAAACCCCTTAAATATCCTAGCCTGCGAAACTCCCGGAGCTTGTACATCAAGATCTAGAAAATAGCCGAAAGGTGTTTGCCAACACTCATAATCAGCATTTAACAAACGTGC
>Ga0307987_1001244_pt1 | contig 14187 bp, 10 predicted proteins | sample EllFjometagen181_FD_203157 | JGI IMG/M metagenome (GOLD analysis project Ga0307987, IMG submission 203157) | Marine microbial communities from Ellis Fjord, Antarctic Ocean - #181 | ecosystem: Environmental > Aquatic > Marine > Unclassified | place: Southern Ocean | collected 2014-10-08
TGTTTCTATCTGGCCTGTTTCTATCTGGCTTGTTTTTGTCTGATTGTTCATTTTTTATGAGGTCCTTTTTTGGTTTAGTCCATTTCAATAATGCTGGATCCCTCGGGGATCTTGAACTCAAATATAGCGGGCGCCATTGGTTTAAATTGAATATGGGTGAATTCAAATGAGGTGGTGTCCCCATAGGTGTTTTGGGTTGTCACCTGTTGGATTTCATGGGTGGTGCGCGATACCCGGATAAGAATAGTTACCAAATCCGGGTTATCCTGTTTGGTCGTCAAAAGAAAGGAAATGTGGGTGTCAGTTGTTTCTTTGACCTCCATGGTGAAGTTTTTGCGCATCCGTCCAATGTCGGCTAAAAAAGCACCCCCTGCTCCGGCTTTGAAAAATTTTTGGGCATTCCCCCTCATGACCTGGTCCTGGTCGGGGCGATATATCCAAAGCGTCTGGCCGTTTGTAATTATTTCATGGCGCTGGGGGCTAAGATACAGCCAGCGCATTTTTCCCGGATGGTTGAACCAGGCTTTGCCCGAAGCCGTTTCCGTAATCTCCAGAGCCGCTAATTTTGAAATCTGGGTAAAATCAGCTGAAAATCCGTTGTGGGTATATAATTTTTCAATGGCAGTCAATATCTTATCCCCAAGGGTATTTCCAAGGGTATTTCCAAGGGTATTTGCCTGGGCAATGTTCAGTGGGGCAAAAAGGGCAGCCAATAACAGTAAAAATTGTATAGGACTGCCCAGGGAATTAATAAGTCGGGATTTCACGGGAACGCATCCTTTTATTTGAGAAGTTTATTAATATCTTTTCGTTTGTCTGCTGCATACATTCTTCTCAGCTTTGGTTTTTCTATCTTCCCGGTGGGGTTCCGGGGAACCTCTCCGAAAAATATCTGTTTTAATTGCTTGTACCGGGGCAGGGCTGTTTGAAACTCAATGATTTCTGGTTCCCCCATCATGGCGCCGGGTTTAACGCTGATGATCCCCGCGGGGATTTCCCCCAGCCGTTCATCGGGTACGCCGATAACTGCTATATCTTTAATTTTATCGTGGGTGAGAAAAAAGTTTTCAATTTCAACGGGGAAAATATTTTCACCCCCATAGATGATCATATCTTTTTTCCGGTCCACAAGCCAGATAAAACCCTCTTTGTCAGATCTGGCAATATCTCCTGTGTGGAGCCACCCGTTTTGAATGGCTTTTCGGGTGGCTTCCGGGTTTTTATAATATTCTTTCATCACCCCCGGTCCCCTGAGGATGAGTTCACCGGACTCGTTGGCAAAGAGATAATTCCCCTGCTTGTCCACAATTTTTGCCTCCCATCCCTGGCCGGGCAATCCAATGGGGCCGATCCGATCCGCATTTTCCACTCCCAGGTGGACACACCCGGGTCCCGTGGATTCGGTGAGGCCATAGTTGGTATCATAGGCCTGGCCGGGGAAATATTTTTTCCAGTTTTTGATGAGGCTGGGAGGAACGGGTTGGGCACCTGCATGCATGAGGCGCCATTGGGTCAGCTTGTAGTCGGAAAGAAGAATTTCCTTGCTCTCGATGGCAATGAGGATATCATGGGCCCAGGGGACCAGGAGCCATGCAATGGTGCACCTTTCTTCCGATATCGCCTCAAGGATCCATTTGGGGGTTACTCCGTTGAGGAGGATACATTTTCCCCCCACAAGAAAGCTGCCCATCCAGTGCATTTTTGCCCCAGTATGGTACAGAGGCGGGATGCATAGAAAAATGTCTTCATGGGTCTGTCCATGGTGGGCATTTTCCAAATAGCAGGCGTGGGACAGGTTCTTATGGGTGAGCAGCACAGCCTTTGGGGTGCCAGTGGTCCCGGAGGTGAAATACAGGGCTGCCTCGTCTTCCATGGAAATCTCGACATTTGGCGGGGTATCATCGGAATTTTCACCTTTTAAATTTTTACTGATAAATTCCTGGACAGGTATTGCCCATTGGGGACAGGCTTCCTTTGGTCCTGAAAATAACCACAGGGTGACAGATTTGTCCAATTCAGGTTTACACGCTTCGATACGTCCGATAAATTCCTGCCCGAAAATAAAGACCTTTGCTTCTGCCGTTTGAGTGCACAGAAGGATTTTCTCGGATTCAAATCTGAAGTTTAAGGGGACCGCCCATGCCCCTGTATACAAAATACCAAAATACAGGGGGAGCCAGTCAAGACTATTGGTCATGAGCTGGACAACCTTATCCCCTTTTTGGATCCCGCTGTGGTTCAGTGCATTGGCAAACCTGCAGGAGAATTTGAAAAAGTTACTCCAGGAGATCTGTCGTTGGGTGTTTGTGGCAGGAATCCGTTCGACAATGGCTGTTTCTTCCGGGTAGAGGCGGTTGTTTTGTGTGAGTATGTCGGTAATTAGCATGGGATATCAAAGCCTTGTGAATGAATATAAAAAAAATCCTGCCGGGCAACTATAGACCACGGCAGGATTATATTCAACAGGTTACTAATCTTTTATTTGTCTTTTTTGACCTCTTCAAAGTCAGCATCCACAACATCGTCATCATCGGCCGGCTTGGCCTGGGCACCGGCATCAGCTCCTGCTGCATCCGGGTTTTCCTGGGCAGCTTGCTGGTACATGACCTCGGCAAGTTTGTGGGAGGCCTGGGAAAGGGTTTCAACTTTGGCTTTTATGTCCTCCACATCTTCTGAATCCTTGGCTAACTTCAATGCTTCCAGAGCTGTCTCGATGGCCTTTTTGGTCTCCTCATCCACCTTGTCCCCATGTTCCTTGAGTGTCTTTGCCGTCTGGTCACAAAGGCCTTCAGCCTGGTTCCTGGTGTCCACAAGTTCCCTTCTTTTCTTGTCTTCGTCTGCATGCATTTCAGCATCTTTGACCATTTTGTCGATTTCTTCTTCGGACAGCCCGCTGGCTGCTGTGATCTGGATGGATTGTTCCTTACCGGTTGCCTTGTCCTTTGCCGCCACATGGACAATACCGTTGGCATCAATGTCAAAGGAAACTTCGATCTGGGGAACGCCCCTGGGAGCAGGTGGAATTTCTTTTAATTCAAATTGTCCCAGGGTTTTGTTGCCGGTTGCTATTTCTCGCTCCCCCTGGAGTACATGGATGGAAACTGCGGGCTGGTTGTCAGCTGCAGTGGAAAATACCTGGCTTTTTTTGGTGGGGATGGTGGTATTTTTTTCAATGAGTTTGGTCATCACGCCGCCCAGAGTCTCAATCCCCAGGGATAGCGGGGTAACATCCAGAAGCAGTACATCATTAACATCCCCTTGGAGAACACCGGCCTGGACAGCAGCGCCCATGGCAACCACTTCATCGGGATTCACGCCCTTGTGGGGTTTTTTACCAAATATTTTCTCCACTCTTTCCTGAACGGCTGGCATACGGGTCATGCCGCCGACCAAAACCACTTCGTCTACTCCACCGGCACCAAGATTGGCTTCTTTCAGAGCGGTTCTGCATGGTTTTTCAAGGTTGTCCAGAAGATCGGCCACCAGAGATTCCAGTTTGGCCCGGGTCAATTTGACATCCAGATGTTTGGGACCCGATGCATCTGCTGTGATGAATGGTAGATTGATGTTGGTTTCAGTTGCAGTGGACAATTCCATTTTTGCTTTTTCCGCTGCTTCCTTGAGTCGCTGGAGCGCCATTTTATCTCCCCTGACATCAATACCCTGATCTTTTTTGAATTCACCTGCGATATATTCAATGATCCTCAGGTCAAAATCCTCGCCGCCCAGGTGGGTGTCGCCCGAGGTTGATTTTACCTCAAACACGCCATCACCGATTTCAAGCACAGAAACATCAAATGTGCCGCCGCCAAGATCGAAAACCGCTATTTTTTCTTCCCCTTTTTTGTCAAGGCCATAGGCAAGGGAGGCGGCTGTGGGTTCGTTGATGATACGCTTCACCACAAGGCCTGCAATTTTCCCGGCATCCTTGGTGGCCTGGCGCTGGCTGTCATTAAAATAGGCAGGTACTGTGATGACGGCATCTGTTACCTCTTCGCCCAGGTAGTCTTCAGCTGTTTTTTTGATGTTGCTCAAAACAAAGGAAGATATTTCAGCCGGGCTGTATTGTTTTCCCCTCAGATTAATCCGGGTGTCGCCGTTGGAGGCGGCTTCGATTTTATAGGGAAGGTTGGGGATATCCGTCTGAATCTCTTTGGAGCTGAATTTTCTTCCAACGAGTCTTTTGACGCCAAATATAGTGTTTTCAGGATTGGTGACAGCCTGGCGTTTGGCTGCCTGGCCCACAACACGTTCTCCGCCTTCGGTCAGTGCCACAATGGATGGCGTGGTTCTGCCACCTTCTGAATTGGTGATAATCTTTACTTCTCCGCCGGCTTCCATGACTGCGACGCAAGAGTTGGTTGTGCCCAAGTCAATTCCAATAATTTTACCCATAACATACCCTCCAAATATTTTTAATTTTCTGTGATTTCTTCTGTGTCTTTTTTTGCTTTTTTTGAAACAACAACCATTGCCGGCCTGATCAATCTGTCATGAAGGAGGTATCCTTTTTGGAGTACCTTTGTGACTGTATTATCCGGGAATTCGTCATTTTCTTCCTGGGTGACTGCCTGGTGAAAATTTGGATCAAAGGGTTCATTGTCCGCTTTCACCGATTTTACATTAAAGGTTTCAAAAAGCTTGACAATGTCCTTGTTGGTTAGCTTTACCCCTTCAAAAAGAGCAGATTCCTCTGAATTTTCCTGGGCCGCACTAATGGCCCGTTCAAGGTTGTCCACAACCGAGAGAAGTTGCCTGAAGATTGATTCATTGGCAAACTTTTTAAAGTCATTAATCTCTCTTTGGGTCCGTTTCTTATAGTTTTCAAATTCAGCAGAAAGTCTTAATGCACGGTCCTTCTCAGCAGCAACCTGGTCTTTTAACTCCTGGATTTCATCCTTTTTTTTCTTTCCCTTGCCGGACGCTACTGGGTCTTTTACCTTTGGGGCATCTTTTTGGGGAGAATCGTCTTGTTTCTTTTCCTTTGTTTTTTTCTTTTCTTTTAGTACCAAATGTTTTCTCCAGCTCCAAAATTCTTGATATGTAAGCGTTAAATGGTTAACAAAGCCTAAATTATGGCTGAAAAATAAGTCTGTTTAAATGCATGTCAAGCTATAAAAGTATGGAGGGGAGGAAAGAAAAGATCCGGCTGGCAGGTGGGTTAAAGGAAAATTGCATGACCGGGATCGATCCACGACACAGAAGAGATCACTTATCGCTGCTTCCTTCCGGATCTGACGAGGTTCATGGCCTTCTGTTACGAGGCGACCGATCAGAATAAACCCACCCGGCCTGCCAGCCGGAAGAAATATATATAAAGGCTTTTTGCTTTTTTTTCAAGTCCAATATAGGTATTGCCCATTTTTTTGTTGAGATGAAATTATTGTTTTATGAAAAATTATTTTTGGGATAACAATGCTTGTCCTGTGTTGTTGACGGTGCAATCCAGATTGCCGATTACATTGGTCTTTCTATAATAGGGCAACGCGAGATAACTTACAAATATTTTTAGCAGAGTGAAAAATAAAAATATGTATGGTGGTATTTTGTGGAGGGGGGAATTAGATTTTTTTGTTTGTGGTCGGGGCGAGAGGATTCGAACCTCCGACATCCTGCTCCCAAAGCAGGCGCGCTACCAGGCTGCGCTACGCCCCGCCATCAAAACAAAGATGCTTAATATCATCCATTGGTTTAAAAAGCAAGAAATTTAAAATTTTTTTTCAAAGTAGGTCTCGATGCAGCGGGCCAGCAACTGTGCATAGGGGGTAAGAAAGTCTTGCTGCTCGACAGCCGTTCCGGGGATATCTGAGATGGTGAACGGCTCTGCCAAGATGGCTGTCATCTGCAAACCTTCCAGGGGAATGACAGGTGCAGGTCCGGAATGGGGTTTTGTCTCTTTGTTTGGATTCTGGAATATTTTTGCAAAAAGAGCTGCTGCCTGTTTGCTCGTGTGCTGGTGTGCCAACCCTTGGGTTTCCCATTTGCTGGTGTTGGTCGCAGGGTTTGTATCAGGCGTACCAAAGTAGAAGAAAAAACTTGTGTTTTTCCTTGCGTGGAGATGGATGCTGAGAAAGAGATCTGACTTGTTTCGGTTTGCAAAGGCGGTTCGATCTGTCGCTGACAGACGGGTGTCTGTTGTGCGGGTTAAAAGGGGGTGGTACCGGTCATTGAGCAGTTCGGCAGTCATTCGGGCAAGTTTCAGGACGATTTGTTTTTCAAGGATGCCGGTGGTGGACGTGATTCCGGTATCTTTGCCGCCATGGCCCGGATCCAGAACGACGACCTTTCGGGTGGTTTTTATTGTCAGGGCATCTGCCATGCAGGGGAACACGATTGTCAGAAGTAAGGCTATGAACAATAGCCGGGATATTTCTTTGGTCAATTTTCTTGACACCTTTATTTATAAGCGTTATCTTAGCAAACTTTGTGTATAGTATGTATTATATCACGCAATAATTATGGATATATGACATACTTTTTTAATTTTTTGAAGAATTGTTTAAGAATAGTTCAAACTAATATCATTACTAATATTATTATAAACGGGACGGAAACATGCAGGTAAAAATCGAAGATAAGAGCAGTGTCAAAAAAGTGCTCTCTTTTGAAATTCCAAAGGAAACTATCGCAAAAGAGCTCAACAAAGCCTATAATGAACTGAAAAAAACAGCAGATGTCAAAGGATTTAGAAAGGGAAAAATCCCCAGAAAGGTCCTTGAAAATAGATTTGCCAAAGATGTTCATGCGGAAATTGCCCCCCGTCTGATTCAGGACTCGTTTGTGGAAACCATCAAGGAACACAAATTGAATATTGTGGGAGGTCCCCAGCTGGATCCGCCGGAGTTGAATCCCGATGAGGCCTATGCCTTTGAGATTACAGTTGAAATAAAGCCTGAGCTTGATGATATTGCCTTTGCGGGAATTTCCCTTGAAAAGACTGCCTATGCCGTTTCCGATGCCGAGATTGAAAGTCAGATATACATGATCCAAAAGACCCTGGCCAAGAAAGAGACGGTTGCGGAATCACGTCCTGTTAAAGAAACGGATTTTGTTCTGATTGATTATGAAGGATTTCTAAACGGTGACGCCTTTTCCGGAACACCGAAAATCGAAAATTATGTGATGGGTATTGGGCAGGGTGCATTGCCCGACCAATTTTCAGAAAAATTGATCGGTACCATTCCGGTCCAGGATCTTGAGGTTGAAGTTGTTTATGCAGATGATTTTCATGATGAAAATCTTAAAGGGAAAACCATTGTTTACAAGGTCAGTCTCAAGGAAATTCAGGAAGAGGTTCTTCCGGAAGCAAACGATGACCTTGTAAAGGATCTGGGTAAATTTGAAACCCTTGATGAGGTCCGGGCGTCCATTCGTGATAATCTTGAGAAAGGCTATGCTCAGCGGGTGAAACATGAGATGAGCGAGCAGGTATTTGTGCATCTGCTTGAAAAATATGTATTTGAGATACCTGATGTAATGGTGGACGGGGAGCTTAACGGCATTATTGCAGAAGCGGAACAAGCCTATTCCCAGAATAATACCAGCCTTGAAGAAGCTGGCTTGAGCCGTGAAATTTTGAAAACCCAGTACCGGGATGTCGCTGAAAAACAGGCCAGAAGACATTTGATTTTGGACAAGGTGATTACCCAGGAATCGCTTGAACTTACCGAAGAAGAACTGGATAAAAGCTTTGAGGAGATGGCCGTTGGCATGAATGCTCCTGTGGATTCCATTAAAAATTATTTTAAGATGGATCCTAAACAACTGGAATATTATACCCATACCCAGCTTGAAAAAAAGGCGATTGATCTTATAATAGAAAAAGGCAGCGTTTCAGAAGTCGAACCTAAAACTGCCGAAGAAGACGACAAAGAAGAAACTGAAGCTTAGTGTATGTTATTTATGCATTGAACATAGAAACGAGATAATTAAAGGAGTTCAATCGTGCCTCTAATTCCGATGGTTGTTGAACAGAGCAACAGGGGAGAGCGTGCCTACGATATTTATTCGCGTCTGTTAAAAGACAGAATTATATTTTTGGGATCTGCCATAGACAACGAAGTTGCCAATGTTATTGTGGCCCAGCTTTTATTTCTGGAATCAGAAGATCCTGAAAAAGATATCAGCTTTTATATAAATTCTCCGGGAGGAGTGGTAACCGCTGGTATGGCAATTTATGATACCATGCAATATATTAAACCCGATGTTGCCACTGTCTGTATTGGCCAGGCGGCAAGCATGGGGGCTTTGCTGTTGGCGGCAGGGGCGCAAACCAAACGGTTTGCCCTGCCCAACGCAAGAATAATGATTCACCAACCCCTGGGAGGGGCCCAGGGACAGGCAACCGATATCCAGATTCAGGCCAATGAAATATTGAGAATGAAAGCGAACCTGAACGAAATTTTAGCCTCGCATACCCACCAGGATGTTGAAAAAATTGCAGCGGATACGGAGCGGGATTTTTTCATGTCAGGTGCTCAGGCACTGGAATACGGCATCGTTGACAGGGTTGTTGCTGACAGAAGCGAATTGGAAAAAGAAACCGAGGAAGCTTCAAAGGAGTCGTAAAATATGGCCAAAAAAGAAGAACCCACGGATCAGTTTTTCTGCTCTTTTTGCGGGAAAAACCAGAAAGAAGTCAAGAAACTGATAGCAGGGCCAAGTGTTTATATTTGTAATGAGTGCATCAAGCTGTGCAGCGAAATCATTGAAGATGAAGAAAAGGAAAAGTCCGAGGAGAGTGAAGAGTCCAAGGAGTTTATGGTGCCCAAAGAGATCAAGGCCATGCTCGATTCCTATGTGATTGAACAGGACAAGGCCAAAAAGGTTCTGTCCGTTGCGGTTTACAATCATTATAAACGCCTGGCCTCGGTAATCGAGAAAACCAGCGATGATGTGGAGATTCAAAAATCCAATGTTTTGATCATCGGACCTACGGGTTGCGGTAAAACCCTTCTTGCCCAGACCCTTGCACGCTTTCTGGATGTTCCCTTTGCCATTGCCGATGCAACGGCACTCACAGAGGCCGGATATGTGGGAGAGGATGTTGAAAACATTGTTCTTTCCCTTGTTCAAAATGCAGACTATGATGTTGAAAAAGCCCAGAGAGGCATCATCTATATTGATGAGATTGATAAAATTTCCCAGCGGGGAGATAATCCTTCCATTACCCGGGATGTTTCAGGGGAAGGCGTTCAGCAGGCGCTTTTGAAAATCATTGAGGGCACCGTCGCCAGTATCCCGCCCAAGGGGGGAAGAAAACATCCCCAGCAAGATTATGTAAAGGTGGACACCTCCAACATCCTTTTTATTTGCGGCGGTACCTTTACCGGCCTTGAAAAGGTGGTTGAAAGGCGGATTACCCAAAAAACAATGGGATTTGGTGCAAAAATAGCTGAAAAGAAAGATGTCAATCTTGGGGAGCTTTTGGGAAAGGTTAAGCCCGAAGACCTGATAAGATTCGGGTTGATTCCCGAGTTTCTTGGCAGATTGCCCATTGTCACCTCCATAGGGGAGCTCAATGAAGGCTCTTTGGTTAAGATTCTGACAGAACCCAAAAATGCCCTTGTCAAACAATATCAGGAGCTTTTCAAGGTAGAAGGGGTGGACCTCCAGTTTACGGATGAGGCACTTGTGGCCATGGCCAAGGAAGCTGTTTCTAGAAAATCCGGTGCCAGGGGGCTTCGGGCTATCATGGAAGAAACCATGCTGGACATTATGTATGAGATTCCTTCCAAGGAAAATGTTGTGGAATGTGTGGTCGGCGAAGAAGTTGTTCTGAAAAATGAAGAGCCCATCCTTCTTTACGAGCAGCCCAAAAAGCAGGCCTGAAACCGAAAGTTTTCTAATGATCAAAATTTCTAAGTTTTTCAACCAGGACGGTAATCAAAAAATGAAAAAAACACTGCCGCTGGTGCCTTTACGGGATATGGTTTTGTTTCCCCACATGACCACTTCTGTGTTTGTGGGAAGGGATAAGTCTGTCAAAGCCCTGTCCGAAGCAATGGCTGCCGATAAAAAAATATTTCTCACCACCCAGAAGGACCCCGACGTTCTTAAACCCAATATTCAGGATGTTTTTCAGGTGGGAACCGAGGCAAAAATTACCCAATTGCTTCGGTTGCCCGACGGCACGGTCAAGGCCCTTGTTGAGGGATGTGCCCGGGGAAATATTCTTAAACTGGTAGATGAAGATGGATTTCTCGCGGTTGACTATGAAGCGGTTGCAGAAATACCCATTCCCGAGGAAGCCTCTGAAGCTGCCGTGCGGACTGTTTTCGAGGCATTCCAGAACTATGCCAATTTGTCCGGGGTGGTTTCCAAGAGTTTTTTTAAAGGTCTGGAGGGGCTTTCGGATCAGTCGTCCAGGTATGCGGATACCATTGCTTCCCAACTGCCCTTCAAGGTGGGAGAGAAACAGGAATTGCTCGAATGCGGAGATATTGAAAAACGATTTTTTCTCCTGCTCAAATTGATCCAAAAGGAAACAGAAGTCTTTTCCATGTCCCAGAAGATCAAGGGACGGGTGAAAGATCAGATGGAAAAGCTCCAGAAAAAACATTATCTCAATGAGCAGATGCGTGCCATTAAAAAGGAAATGGGAGAAGATGGCGGGCCAGGGGAGTTTGCAGATCTTGAGAAAAAAATAAAGCAAAAGAGAATGTCCAGGGAAGCTGCCGGGGTGGTTCGAAGGGAGCTTGACAAACTTAAGATGATGTCTCCCATGTCTTCTGAAGCCACTGTGGTGAGAAATTATATTGACTGGCTTGTTTGTCTGCCCTGGTTCAGGAAGAACCGGGCAAAAAATGATTTGAAAAAGGCTGAATCTATTCTGGATCGAGATCATTTCGGCCTTGAAAAACCCAAGGAAAGAATTCTTGAATACCTGGCAGTCCAGATTCTGGTCAAGAAAATCAAGGGACCTATTTTATGCCTGGTGGGGCCACCGGGTGTGGGGAAAACATCATTGGCCCGATCCGTTGCGTCTGCAACGGGCAGGGCATTTGCCCGTATTTCCCTTGGCGGTGTCAGGGACGAGGCAGAGATCCGTGGGCATCGGCGGACCTATGTGGGGGCTATGCCCGGTAAAATTATTCAGACATTGAAAAAAACAGGGTATAACAATCCGGTTTTCTGCCTGGATGAGATAGACAAAATGACATCGGACTTCAGGGGGGATCCCTCCTCGGCCCTTTTGGAGGCGTTGGATCCGGAGCAGAACAAAAACTTCAATGACCATTATCTTGAAGTGGATTATGATTTATCTGAAGTCCTTTTTATTACCACGGCCAATACATTGTACGACATACCAGCACCCCTGCGGGACCGGATGGAAATTATCCAGATTTCAGGCTATACGGAATATGAAAAAGAGCACATTGCCACCGGTTTCCTGGTACCCAAGCAATTAAGGGAAAATGGCTTAGATGATTCAGATGCCGTGTTCTCAAAAAAAGCAATTCGGTCGATTATCAAGCAGTATACCCGGGAGGCAGGGGTCAGAAACCTGGAGCGGGAAATTTCATCGGTACTAAGAAAGATTGCCACCCAGATTGTCAAGACCGACAAGAGAACGCGCCATCAGATTGCCACCACCATGGTGCTCAAATATCTGGGACAGCCAAAATTTCGTGACAGCGGCCTTGAAAAAGAAGATAAGGCAGGGATTGTTACCGGTCTTGCCTGGACCCAGGCCGGGGGCCAACTGCTCACCATTGAAGCGGTTACCATGCCCGGTAAGGGACGGGTTATGGTGACAGGAAAACTGGGGGAGGTGATGAAGGAATCCAGTCAGGCAGCTGTCAGCTATGTCCGCTCCCGCAGCAAAATCTTAGGAATTCGGGAAGATTTTTACAAGGATACTGATATCCATATTCATGTGCCCGAAGGGGCCATTCCCAAAGACGGGCCATCGGCAGGGATTGCCATGTGCACGGCAGTTGTCTCTATCCTTACGGATAAACCCGTCAGTCGGACAGTGGCCATGACCGGTGAAATCACCTTGAGAGGAAGGGTTCTTCCCATTGGCGGCCTTAAAGAAAAATTGCTTGCTGCCCATGCCAACGGTATCAAACGGGTGATTGTGTCAGTGGAAAATGAAAAAGATGTTCGAGAAATTCCTAAATCAATTCAAAAGCAATTGGAAATAGTCTTTGTGGATGATATGAGCCAGGTGCTTACCCACGCACTGGTATAAGATATAGGACAAAAGATATAAAAGCCCCCTGATTTTGCCAGATCAGGGGGCTTTTGTTTTTTAAGGGCATCTATCTATCAAACGTTACTCTTCGAGATAGCAAACGTTATCCTTCGAGCATGGAGATAAACTCAGACATGGCAGAAACTTCGTCTTTGGTAGTCACTTTTCTGCGGATTTGAACCATGTTTTCATGGGTGTCCTTGTCCATGAGAAGGTCCTCCTTCCGGGTTCCAGATTTATTGATGTTGATGGCCGGCCAGATTCTTTGCTCCGCACAATCCCGGGACAGGAAAAGATCCATATTGCCGGTTCCTTTGAATTCCTGGAAGATGATGTCATCCATTCGGCTGCCCGTGTCCACTAAAATGGTGGCCATTATGGTCAGGGAACCGCCGTTTTCAAGTTTTCTGGCTGCGCCAAAAATTTTCCGGGGAAATTCCATTGCATTGGCGCCAAGCCCGCCGGAAAGGGTTTTGCCATGGCTGTCCGTGTCGGCATTAAAGGCACGGGTCATGCGGGTCAGGGAATCTATAAAAACAACCGCATCCTGTCCAATTTCAGCACAGCGAATGGCTGTGTGCATGGCAAGGCGCGTCATTCTCATGTGCTGGCCGATCTGCTGGTCAGCAGAAGAATAGAGAACATGGGCCTGGGTCAGGCCTCGTTGGAAATCGGTTACCTCTTCAGGGCGTTCATCCACCAGAAGGATAAACACCTTTGAATCTGGATGGTTGGTAACCACTGAATTGGCCATATGTCTTAAGATGGTTGTTTTCCCGGATTTGGGCGGGGAAATAATCAACCCCCTCTGCCCCATACCAAGGGGGGTAATCAGGTCCAGGGCCTTGCCGGTAATATCCTCTTCATCCTGGGCCATGGTGTATCGTTCAAATGGATTGATACTGGTCTGATCCTGGAGCATTGGCACGTCAACAAATTCATCAAAGGGAAGACCATTGATGGTCTCTATGCGGATCAGGGCAAGGTTAAGATTCCTGGGGCTTTTCTTTTCACCAAATCCCTGAATAAAACAACCTTCCCTGAGATTCAACTTTCTGATAAGGCTATTGGGGACATAGGGATTTTCGGGCTGGGGTTGAAAGTTTTCTTCAATGGTCCTTAAAAAACCAAACCCCTTGTCCATTATTTCCAGGTATCCTTGGACTGGTTCCATGGTCAAACTCCTTCATTCAAACTAGGATCTTGCTTTAGCGATAAAAAAGACGGGTTAAGAATTTACGATCATTCTTTGTGACTGGAAGCCCCAGAAGAAAAAAAAGAAAAATGCCCTGCTTTAGACTTTATCGAGTGATTGTATTCTTGTATTTTACTATTGCCTACAAATATACCACTAATATGCGCGTTTTGCAAGGTCCTGGTGAAGAATCCCGCCGCATTTTTTTATTGGAAAGAAAAAGTAAAATTAGAGTATTTAGTGCTTGACACCATTTTTGTTTATTGTTATAACCTCTCTGCTTTCGGGCGATTAACTCAGTTGGGAGAGTGCAACCCTTACAAGGTTGAAGTCGCAGGTTCAAGCCCTGCATCGCCCACCAACACAAGTGACATTCGGGGGTGTAGTTCAGTTGGTTAGAACGCTTGCCTGTCACGCAAGAGGCCGCGAGTTCGAGTCTCGTCACTCCCGCCACAATATGAAAGGGTTTCAGCATTTTGTTGAAATCCTTTTTGTTTTGTGGTTGCGGCTTTTGGTTGCGGCTTTGCTTTTTTGGGAGTAAATTTTCCAGACAAATCATCCATTGCTTTTTCAACTGCACCATCAAGTTCATGCAAATAAATTTCTGTTGTCTTGTATGCAGAATGCCCTAAAACTTTTTGTATTGTTTTTGTTGATGTTTTAGGATTGTCTGCCATTAATGAAGCCATTAAATGCCTTAATGTATGGAATCCGAAATGCGGTTCGATGTCGGCACTTTTACAAAGCCCTTTCATAAATTTGGGGCGGTGCATATATCTATCTTGAGTTCTTT
>Ga0307987_1001245_pt1 | contig 14181 bp, 12 predicted proteins | sample EllFjometagen181_FD_203157 | JGI IMG/M metagenome (GOLD analysis project Ga0307987, IMG submission 203157) | Marine microbial communities from Ellis Fjord, Antarctic Ocean - #181 | ecosystem: Environmental > Aquatic > Marine > Unclassified | place: Southern Ocean | collected 2014-10-08
ACTGCAGTAAGGTAGCGTTTCTCGGCCCGAGTCGGGGCCCTTCGTGGGTGGCAAGGCCAACCCCATGGCCCAGTCCGTGCCCGAAGTATGCACCGAAACCGGCATCTGCAATCATATTCCTGGCAACGGCATCCACATGACTGCTTTCCACCAACGGATATATTTTTCTCAAAGCAGCCAGTTGCGCCTGCCGGACAGTGCGGTAAATGGTCTTGAAAAAACGGTCCGGTTCTCCCAGAAAAACCGTTCGCGTAATGTCGGAACAGTACCCGTTCAGCCGAACCCCGGCGTCCAGAATGATCGGCTCTCGAGGCTGTATTTTTCGGTTTGTCGGCACAGCATGGGGCAATGCACTGTTAGGACCCGATGCCACAATAGATGGAAAAGACAACCCTTCCGCACCGGCATCCCTTGCCAGGGACTTAATGCGCCATGCCACGTCTTTCTCCGTTACACCCGGCTTTAAAGCCGAAATGACCTCATCCAGGATTTCCGAAATCATATCCGCTGCCGCTTCGAGGGCGGCGACCTCCCGTTCTTCTTTGATTTCGCGCATTTTTTCCACGAGGCCGTTCAATGGGGTCAATGCAACCGGGGTAGAGAGTTCAGAAAGTTTTTCCGAAGTTTTTCGGTAAAGATCCCAGGTCAGGTAATCCTCTTCAAAGCCAAGACGATTCAAAGAGAGATTTTTGGTGAAAACCGGAATGTCATCCACAAAATTCTTTTTGAGTGTATACACGTTGAATTCAGCAGCCTCATTTTCCGCCGCAAGGGTATATCTGGAATCCGTTATCAGTAAGCGGTTTTCGCCATTGATCAAAAGAGACCCCGAGGATTCGGTGAACTGGCTGTCTTCCGCACTGAAGCCTGAAAGATAACGCCGGTTTTCGGGTTTGATAATCCAGGCCCCATCGCAACCGGTTTCAGGGGAAGTTTTCAACAATTGGACCAGTGCAGCCACCCGTTTTGCGTAAATTGACTCAGTCATGGTTTCCCTCAAATTTCAACATTGATTCCATTCTAGCAAAAGGATTTTGGGAATGCAATTGTGGGAAATGGCGATGGGATTGTCTAAATCAATATATTCTCTCGAAATGAGACTCACCATGATCAGTTGACAGAACCTCGCCCACCTGTTAGAAATTCTTCAAACTTCCTTGAAAGGATATGGGTGATACACAGATATGGCCGTTGGAAGCATTGTTGAATACATTGATCAGAGTCGATTTATTTGTACCGTCTGTTTGCAGGACAAGGGAAGCAGGCTTCATCTGCTGACACCTGCCAACCGGGAAGTGAATCTTTCCCCAAAAAGAACCTTGCTCATTTCAAGCGCGAGAATCGATGTGGAACAGGCAAGGGATCAACTGCTCCAGAAGTTGCAACAGATAGAAAAGTTGCGGATAAAGCTGAAAGGAGAGATTGATATCAAGGAAATGTGGGAGCTGATTCGGGACGAAGAAGATGTTTTTGATCACCGTTACCTGGGCCAGTTGGCTTTCGGTGAAGACGCGACAGAGGATCATTTTTCGGCTGTCATGCGGGCTCTTTTTGAAAACAGACTCTATTTTAAGATGAAGAACGGGCTCTTCCTGCCCAATTCTGAGGATCGTGTGGATCAGATTATCCGGCAGGAAGAGGAGGCTGCCGAAAGAGCGGAGCGACTTGAACAGGGTGGCGGTTGGCTGAAAGAAGTACATCAGGGCAAACAGCCCCAGGCACCTGACTGCAGGAAAGATGTTATTCGCCTTTTGATTCAACTGGCTCTTTACGGTGCGGATGCCGATGATTTCAAATATGGCAAAGAATTGCTTTCACATGCCGGCATAACGGATATCAAGCAGGCCAGGTCTTTACTGATAGCTTTGGGTGAATGGGAAGAGGATGAACCCCTTGATCTGCTGCGATCGGGGATTGACACCGCTTTTACACTCAAACAGCTCGAAGCGTCTGCGCACCTGGCCGTTTCAGGGTTTCCCGAATCCCAGCGAGAAGACTTACGATCCCTCCCCATCATGACAATTGACGGGCCGTCGACCCTGGACTTCGATGACGCCATCAGCCTGGAAATTCTTGATAATGAGTTGAGAGTGGGTGTCCATATTGCTGACGTGGCGGCGGTTATTGAGAAAGACAGCCCCATTGACACAGCTGCCAGAGACCGGGCGTCGTCTCTATACCTTCCAAGAAGACAGGTCCCCATGATTCCCACCGATCTTTCCCAGGATTTGTTAAGCCTGAAAGAAGGGTGTGATCGCCCGGCCATATCACTGCTGGCAAGGTTCAGTCTGGACGGGATGCTCCTGGGATATCGTTTTGTCTCCAGCATGATTCGGGTTCAACAGCAATTGACCTACAGCCATGTTAATGAAAACCTATCGGAAATAAATCAATTTCAAGAGCTGCATCGACTGGCGGAAATACTTCGCCGGAAGCGGATGGACCGCGGCGCCATAAATCTTTCCCTGCCTGAACTGGAAATGGACATTGATGAAGAGGGAACCCTGAACCTTAAACTGGTACCGCAGGATTCACCATCCCGAATGATAGTGGCTGAACTCATGATCCTGTACAATGAACTGGTGGGTGAATTCTGTCAGAAACATAGCATCCCCGTACTGTTCAGGGGCCAATCACAACCAACGGAAAAGCTACCCCTGGATGAAAAAGGATATACTTTTTATGTATTTCAACAGCGAAGAAAGCTCAGCCCCCTTCATATCAGCAGCAGTCCAAAACCCCACAGCGGTCTGGGGGTCTCCCTTTACACCCAAGCCACTTCTCCCATACGCAGATATCTTGACCTGGTTGTTCAGCGGCAGCTAAGCAGTTTTTTCGCGAAAAACGAATCTGTTTACAGTGAAGAAGACCTGGAAGAGATGAGGGTTTCCGTTGAACCCCTGGTGAAAACCCTGGGACGTATCCAGCGAAACCGTTTACGCTATTGGACCTTGAAATATCTGGGGTTAAACCGGGACAAAACCTACAAGGCCCTGGTGCTGGATGAACTCAAGAATAAATACAGGATCGTGTTGAAAGATTTTCTCATGGTGACGGACTTTAAGCGTCAAGACGGCATTATCTTTTCCAAAGGGCAGGAAATCCAGGTAAAAGTCAAAAAGGCAGATCCCTGGGATGATATCATCACTTTGGGATTTGTACCCTGATATGGTTGGGGATGGTGTCTCAAAGTTACTGCTTTTGATCCTTCTCCAAACGAAAATCCTCTCTTAAAAGAAGACTGCCCGCTCTGTCATAGGCCAGAATCCTGATTTCCGAGGGTGTTTTTTCCGCCGATTTAAAAGACCATCTAGCTCGAATCAATCGAAAATTCCTTATCTTGTAGGATTGGCCTTTTTTGAAATTCACCGGCGCTCCATTTTCAAAAGCCGCTTTCGATGAGGGCCAAAACCGTGGCGGGTCCGTTGATCGATCGACTGCAATGATAAAAATATACCCACGGACGCTTGCGCGACCGGGGCCGGATCGAGTCAATTTGAAAGTAACGGATAAATTGGCGCCTCGACGGATTATTTTCAACCCTTTAATGCTGACAACGGATTTTTGGGCACCTGACCCTGATGCTGCCTGGATTTTGCGGTTACGGCTGATGGATGTTCCGTTTTCGCCGGGGAGCAATTTGGAATTTGTTGTTCCTTCAGGGCTTTCGGTGGGTATCTTTGAAGGGTCGATGTAGTTTTCCAGGAACTTCAACCGCTGTTTTGCCTGATAAAGGGCCCTCTGGGTTTCCTGAAGGTCTTTTTCAAGCTGTCCCAGTAGATTTTCCTGATGGTACTGACCGAAATACTGTGCTAACGGTATAAAAGAGAACAGAAAATAGAGCACGAAGACAACCACGATTCCAAGAAGGAGCAAAGAATTTATATTGAAACTCCACACCCTTCCGAGCCCTTTTGATGCCATCACGGTGATGTTCTTTAACTCGGGTGCTCTGGTTTTCTTCAGCGGTAGTTTGCTTTTAAAGGATTTCATGGAAGTTTTAGTCCTTAAAGGTTTGTTAGGAACGCCGTTTCAGGTTTACCAAAATAAGAAATTGATTTCAAGGCGGCAGATGGATTGCCCCATAAAGGCCAATTAATCATTGAAGGCCCGTGACAATACAGGAAAAATGAAACACTCAAAAACCTTAGACTCGCACACGGGTGCAGAGCCTGAGGCGGTCAAATTCAGCTCATTTCTGGGCCCGATCCTCTTATTAACCAATATTTTCTTTTTGAATTTCATATCCAGAATCATTTTTTCGCCATTACTGCCCAGTATTCAGAAAGACCTGGGGCTGGGGCACGTTGAAGCCGCCTCCTTTTTCCTTTTTATCAGCATGGGCTATTCCATTTCTCTTCTGTGTTCCGGTTTTATCTCCCATCGTCTTCAACACAAAAAGACCATTGTATTGTCGGCGACGGCTGTGGGGATTTCGCTTACAGGCATCGCCTTATGCGACGGCATCTGGACCATTCGAGGAGGATTGCTTCTGCTGGGGTTGGCCTCAGGGCTTTATCTCCCTTCCGGACTGGCCTCCCTGACCGCACTGGTCAATGTCAAACACTGGGGAAAAGCCATTGCCACCCATGAACTGGCCCCCAATTTGAGTTTTTTTGTGGCACCTTTGCTGGCAGAGAGCCTGATGATGTGGTTCTCCTGGCGAGGCGTTCTGGTTTTCCTGGGTGTTTGCTCTATTTTGACGGGTGTATTGTTTTCTTTTTTTTGGAAAAGCGAGGATTTTTCCGGTGAAGCACCTAATTTTTTATCCCTTAAGACCCTCTTTTCCCAAAAGTCCTTCTGGCTTATGATGATTTTGTTTTCCTTTGGGATTTGTGCCACCTTAGGCATTTATACCATGTTGCCGCTTTTTCTGGTGGCCCAGCACGGATTGGAACGAAGCTGGGCCAATACCCTGGTGGCGCTTTCGCGGATATCCGGCATGTTCATGGCGTTTCTGGCCGGGTGGACAACGGATCGAATCGGTCCAAGATTGACCATGAGCGCGGTTTTCCTCATTGCAGGGTCGACAACGGTTCTTCTGGGCGCTTTGACGGGATCATGGTTGGTGCTCATGGTGTTTTTGCAACCCGTTGTGGCCGTTTGCTTTTTTCCGCCGGGTTTTGCGGCCCTTTCGGCCATCGGCCCACCCAAGGCTCGAAATGTTGCCATATCCCTTACGGTACCCGCTGCCTTTCTGGTCGGGGGTGGCGCCATTCCCATGGGTATCGGCATGATGGGCGATGCGGGTTTCTTTGCCCTTGGGGTTTCCGCTGCCGGCGGACTTATCCTTTCAGGCGCCATCCTGGCGCTGTTCTATACGCCGGAAAATGTGAAATCCATTGTTTCTCCTTGACCCATCCAAGATCTTTCCCTATAATCCGTCCTCGGTAAATTTTGGCCCAAGGATTGTAGACGCTGAGGATCTGAAAGGTTGCCGATCAGGTTAGCCGGAACTTCAGCGTTTGTTTTAGGAACGTATATAACTTGGAGGTTATAATGGGTAAAGTAGGAATCATCGGAGTTGGTCAAAGCGCTTTCGTGCGTGGATATCCCGGGTCCATCCGGGAACTGGCCTTTGAAGGATTCAAGGAAGCCATGCAGGATGCTCAAATCGCAAATCAGGATATCGGTGCGTCCATCATTTGTTCAGCCCCGGAATATGACAAACAGAGGTCCCCTGCCGGCGTATTTGCGGAATATCTGGGGCTTACACCACAGCCCACCTGTTACCTGGAGAGTCTGTGCTCTTCCAGCAGCATGGGGTTGCGGTTCGCTTATTCACTGGTAAAATCAGGGCTTCACGATGTGGTGGCTGTAGTGGGTTTCCAGAAGATGTCTGAGATATCTTCGGCCGAAAGTCAGGAACGGATGGGACGGGGTGCCGACATTCAATGGGAGAGCACCTTCGGGACCATGATGCCGGCTTATTACGCCATGTACGCCAAACGGCATATGGCGGAATACGGCACCACCCCCGAGGATCTGGCGCTGATTCGTGTTAAAGCGGCCACCTACGGTCAACTCAACGAAAAAGCGGTGTATCGCAAGCCCATAACATTTGACATGTTTTCAGATCCCAACAGCCCCATGTCCGGCCCCGTGGCCTCACCCCTCAGGGTTGGCGATTGCTGCGCCAATGCGGACGGTAGTTCCTGCGTCATCGTTGCCAGCGAAAAAAGAGCAAAGGCTCTCTGTAAAAAACCGGTGTGGATACTGGGCTTAGGATCCGCTTCCACGGCAGTAAACCTGGCCGGAAGGGACCTCTTTTCGGGCCTGACGGTGGCCAAGGAATCGGCTGCACAAGCCTACAAAATGGCCGGCATTACCGCAAAGGATGTGGATGTGGCTGAAGTTCATGACTGTTTCACCATCGCCGAAATGATGGCCTATGAAAACTTGGGCTTTGCAAAACCCGGTGAAGGAAAAGATCTGATCAAGGGCAAAGAAACCTACAAAGAGGGGAGCATCCCGGTCAATGTGGACGGTGGTCTTTTGTCCAAAGGACATCCCATCGGCGCCACCGGCGGCTCACAGATCAGGACCGTTGTTCTCCAGTTGCGCGGTGAGGCCGGCGACATTCAGGTCAAAGATCCGGAAATCGGGCTGGTTCATAATATCGGCGGCGTGGGACTGTACGGTAACGTCAGCATTTTGGGGAGATAATATCATGGGAAAGAAAAGAGAAGTGGATGATCGATTTAAGAAATTCGGAACCGTGAGTTTTACCGCCATCACAAAGGTCAACGACTTTGTCACTCAGTTGGAGCAGGGAAAAGTCATGGGAACGCGGTGCAAAGAATGCGATGCGGTTTACTTTCCGCCCCGGTCCGATTGCGCAAAGTGCTTGACCAGCGAAATGGAATGGTTTGAGGTTTCCGGAAAAGGGAAGCTGGTGACCTACAGTAAGCTCGAATATGCGCCCATCGGATTCGGCGATGACCTCCCTTACGCTATTGCTCTGCTGGATTATGGGAATTACAAGGTCTTCGGCAGGATTGCCTCGGATGTTCCCGAAGATGAAATCCAAGTGGGCATGGAGATGACCACCCGGCCCAACACTTTGAGCAACGGTCAGTTGAATTACGTTTTTCAAAAAGCTTAGGGAACTTCCCACCTCACCGCTTGCAGGGTGGGGTGGGTATTCAAAACTGGAGAATACCTTGGAAAATCCAGGGTGGCTGGAAATAGCCATTGACGCGGCGCCTGAGTTGAGTGATCCTCTGAGCGCCTTTTTTTTTGATCTGGGCTGTACAGGGCTGGTCTGGGAAGATTTCGGAAACCTTACGCTGAAGGCATATCTGCCCCTGAAGGAAAGTCCGGAAACCATTCAAAACCGGATCTCCATTTACCTTAATAACCTGTCATCGATCCATCCCCACCTGCCTTCACCCGATTTTAAATTAACAAAAATGGAAAATCAGGACTGGCAACGAAACTGGCGGCGTTTTTTTCGACCGGTCCACATAAGTCAAAACCTTCTGATCCTACCGGTCTGGGAGAAACTGCCGCCTCACGCTGAAAAATTGCATGTCATCCGTATTGATCCGGGGCCGGCCTTCGGAACGGGACAACATGCCACCACCAAAATGTGCCTTCAAGCCATGGAATCCTTTGGCTCCCATGAATCTCAGACCCTGCTGGATGTGGGCACGGGGAGCGGCATCCTGGCCATATACGGCGCACAGCTGGGATTCGGGAAAATTGAAGCCATTGATGTGGATCCCGAAGCGGTGCGCTGGGCCGAACGGAACATCGGGCTAAATGGCGCCGCAAATGCCATAACACTTTCCGGAACAGGAATTGAAGAAATACGAGGCCGTTTTTCCCTGGTATGCGCAAACCTCATCCTGAGCGAACTTCTCCGGCTGATGCCGGTACTTTCCCGACGGGTCGAAACCGACGGCCACCTGGTGGCCTCCGGCATTTTGAGGGATCAGGTGGGAAAAATCCAGGAAGCCTTGCCTGCGAACGAATTTTTCACTTCCCACATGCTTTACGAAGACGAATGGGCGTGCATGGTCTTAAGGAAGGGTGATGAATGATATTTCCTTAAGGCGTTTCCTAGTCAAAGATCTTGAAATCAAGAACGGTTTTTGTGTGATTACCGGCCGTGAAGCGCACCACATTTCCAGGGTGCTTCGAATGGGCCGGGGCGATGGGCTGGTTCTCCTGGATGGAAAGGGAGAACGTTTTCTTGCTGAGATCCAATCCGTAACAAATGCGGGCATAAAGGTTCAAATCAAAAGGCCCCTTGACCCTGTTCAACCACCCGCATTTGAGATCACCCTTTGCCAGGCCGTGATCAAATCGGCTTCAATGGATTATCTGATTCAGAAGACCTCTGAACTGGGGGTCGCCCGGATCTTTCCTTTCTTTAGCTCTCGAAGCGTCGTCCATCTGAAAGCGGATAGGTTGCGGAAAAAACGCCATCGCTGGAAGGAAATCGCTCATAGTGCCGCAAAGCAGTGCAACAGGGATATCCCCGCCGAAATTGGACCACCCACCTCTTTTGACCAACAACTGGCATCCCTTAGTAAAGCTCCCGGGCTCAAAGTAATTCTGTGGGAAAAAGAAACATCGCAAGACCTCAAGAGTCTGCTTCAACATTATGGCCCGGGGAAATTTACGGGAATAGTAGGTCCCGAAGGAGGATTTACGCCGGAAGAGGTTTCAAATGCCGAGCAGGCCGGTTTTATACCGGTCTCCATGGGCCGCCGGATTCTGAGGGCTGAAACCGCAGCGCTTGTTTTGGTGGCCATTGTTCAATATGAATGGGGGGATCTTCAAATATGCTGAGGAGATGACTCGTTTTTGAAATGCCGCATTTGGCAAACCGCCTTGACGTGTGCCGGACCATTCCTTATATTCATGGTGATATAAGGACCCGGAAACGAAAGGGGGCGAAAATTGGTTATTCCAGGGTTTAGTAGAATACACTTTTCAATGTTTTTCAGACTGGAGGTTTTAAAATGAAAAAGCGGATTATTATTGCACTTAGCGTCATGCTGCTGCTAGGCACAACAAGCTTGACATTTGCGGGGGACAACCCGCTGAAGGCTGAAGAAAAAAAGGTGAATGCAAGCTTCAAGGCATTGATCCCGAAGGATAAAATTATCGGTGTGGACCAGTTTTATCAGGTTTACCAGGATGTCATGGCGGGCAAAAAAAAGGCCTATCTGATCGATGTGAGGACCCATCCTGAATTCTATGCCTTTCACATTGAAGGCACGGATCATATCCACTCGGGCCATATGTATACCATTCCAAAGAAAATCAAGGACCCGAACGCAGAGATCTATGTTTGGTGCCGGACATCCAAGCGGGCTACATATACAGCCGGATTTTTATATAAGTATGGTTATAAGAACGTGTACCTGTACAAAGGCGGCGTGGTGGGATGGGCCAAGGCCGGGCATCCCTTTGTAAACCAATTCACGGGAAAATTTAAAATTCTCGAATATCGAAAAATTCCTTCTGATGCTGAAAAATCATTTCGCGTAAGGGAATTCCATCCATACTAATCAAGGTATTACCAACATACGGAAAATGTGGGAAGGGGACATGACGTCCCCGTCCCCGGATTATTTCTCAACTTGAAAGGACTAAGAATTAGATGATTCGAGCAAAACTGTGGTTTCGATGTGCCGCCATGCACGATCCGGTCACTCCAACGATTCAAAAACCCGCTGTGGTCGGTTGGGAAGCCAAAAACAGGAAAGTAGATTTAACCATTGAACGGGCCTTCAAAGGTGACGAACTGGTCATGCGCATGAAGGGTTGGGTAACCGTTGATGTCAAAAAGGCCATCGAGATCGTCAAAAAAAGAGGCCACCTGAAAGTTTTGGATGACCGGGAGCTGGTGGTGGAATTTGAATCTGAAAAGGATTTCGAGATATTGAGCGGAGAACTGGCGGAAGCTTTCGGGGACCAATTGGACATGGAGCGCATATGACCCCCGTGGATTCCGATCCTGTGGAAATTCCCATAGATGGGGTTTTGGATCTTCACACCTTTTCCCCCGCAGATGTTGGTTCAGTGGTGGACGAATACCTGTGGGCCTGCATGCAGGAGGGAATCCTTGAGGTGAGGATCATTCACGGAAAGGGAAAAGGGGTACTCCGTCGTACGGTGCATGCGCGCCTCGAAAAGCACCCGGAGGTGGTTCAGTACCAGCTGGATGACGGCCCGTCGGGATGGGGGGCTACCGTGGTTCGATTGAAAGAAGAATTCATAAACCTTCCTTGAGGGCCTTGAACATGCGCTTTCTGTCCAGCGGTCGAACCTCGCGAACAATCCATTCCCTGAAGGCTTCTCCCTGGGGTGTGGACTGTTTATAACTCATCAAATCCAATCGAATGTCGAGTGCTTCCGACACCCGGGCCGCCAGAATAGGCCATATTTCGCCGATATCGCCCACAATGGGAAGGCTCCCGGGAATCCTGGCGAATCCGGACATTTCCATTCGGAAAGGAAGTCCAATGGATTTTGTTTTGGGCAACCCTCGATTCACCGCCCCGGATACCCGGCCGTCCTCCCGCTCATTGAACCATGCTTTCTCAAGGTTCGGATCCAGATCGATCCGCAGGATCTTCTTTTTCGCCAGGGAATAGGTCCGATCCCCCTCCCGGTGAGCCCAGATACCATGGCCCGTATAACGTTCAAAGGGACCATCGTGGATCTCCTGGGTCAGTGCTACGGCCGACTCAATGATCACATCCGCGCTGTCCATGAGATCCGCGATCCTGCGACACCGCTGTGAAATGGAGATGGAATCCCCCACCGCCAGGCCCACTTCTCCGCCCCCCACCAGTTGAGGGACCGTCACCAGCACAGGCACTTTTTTTTGAGCACCTGCGCCGATCATGGTGTAGGGGTCTGCTCCGAAACCGGCCACCTGTTCAAAAGGGAGGCCATATCGCCGGGCCAGTGCGAGTACATCCCGCGCCAGTCGCTCCGTGCGAAGCCCGGTGGGATAGGCCATGTTCCCCGCTACCTTGGTGATCACATCCCCCCTGGCGCCGATCATCCTTCGGTAGAGATCCATATCCAAAGGGATTTCGCTCTCATGGGCATGCAACTGGTCCACCCCAAGAAGGCTGACTTCAAGACGTCCATCAATGGGAAGGAGATCAGCATCAATCCCAAGGGCTTCTCCATCCACCCGTTTGACCTTCTCCAGCCCCCCCGCCATCTCGTGACTGACCACAGCGGAACTGGTGCTGACCCCATCAATGATGCCCTTGTGAATCAACTCCGCGATCAGCGTGGTGACCCCTTCATGGATGTTGGGACCGCTGCCCACCACGGCAACGATGCGGCCTTTGTTTTTTTTGGTTTCCACCATGGTGTCAACCGCCTGGTCCACCCGCGCCCGGGTGTCCTCGGAAAGGGACCCATAAAGGGTATCGATGGCAGCGTGATCAATGGGCAGAGGGATCATGTTGGAGTTTGTTTGAATCAATGGGGGCACCTCTTTAAAAGGTTTATTTCGCACAAAGAATTCTGATGACGTCAGCATGCCGATGGGCGGAGGCCTGCGCTTGAAACGCTGCTTCCCTGGCACGGTCACCGAGGTCACCTGCTTTTTGCGGATTTTCAAGAAGATTCGAAAAAGTTTCCGCCAGCTCCCGGGGGTCCGAAACCCGCATGCTGCCACCTGTAGATTCCAACATCGCTTTCGCGTCCAGGAAATCCTCCATATGAGGTCCATACAAGACGGGCTTTCCCCATACAGCCGGTTCCAGCGGGTTCTGCCCGCCCAGGGGAACCAGGCTGGCGCCGCAAAACACAATGGTTGCAATACTATAAATATTGAAAAGGTCACCAAAGGTATCGATTACCAGGATCTTGGCTGTTCGTTCTATTTTCCCCCGGCTTATTTCCGTTCTCAGTTGACATTCGAACCCACGGGATCGAATCAGGGCGCAAATCTCAGCAGCCCGCTTGATATGCCTGGGCGCCAGTATTAAAAGGATATCCGGGTGTTTTATGCGAATCTTTTCATAGGCATCCAGCAGCATTTCCTCTTCGCCCCCACGTGTGCTGCCAGCAACAATTGTTCGGTCCGACGGGGAGAGATTTAACATCCGCCGCATTTGCTCTTCCACAGCAGGATCCGGCGAAGTGACGGCACTGTCATATTTGGCATTTCCGTTCACCTGAATTTTGCCTGGAAGTGCCCCCATGGCATGGATACGGTCCGCATCGTTTTCGGAAATCATGCTGAAAGCGTCAAAGTTTTTGAGAACCGACCGGAAAAAGGGCCTGAATTTCAGATAACCGTTAAGTGACCGCGGGGAGATACGGCCATTGAGCAAAGCCAGTTTGATACCCATTTTGCGAGTTGTAAAGATCCAGGCCGGCCATATTTCCGTTTCCAGAAAAATCATCACATCCGGCCGCACAAGGGCCAAGGCCTTGATGGCACACCCCGGCAGATCAATGGGTGCATAGACAACCGGAACATCTTTTTCAAAGATTTCAAGGGCAAGGTTTCGACCATGTTCCGTCATGGTCGAAACAATGACGGCACAACCGGGCAGTTTCGCCTTAAGCGACTTGATAATCGCGGCAGCCACCCGGATTTCCCCCAGGGACGCCCCATGAATCCAGATCCTGGGGCTACCCGAAAGGGATTTAATCGCCTTTACAGGTAGAAACCCAAGGCGTTCCTGGAAATGTGTTAGAAAGCTCACAGCGCTATTGAACCCAGTCAAAGGTCTTTTCGACGGCCCTTTTCCAGTCTATGTAGCCGGCCTTTCTCTTCTCTTCAGCCAAGTTCGGTTGCCAGGAACGATCTTCAGACCAGTTTTGCCGCAACTCCTCCTGTGATGACCAGAAGCCCACTGCCAACCCGGCGGCGTAGGCGGCCCCCAAGGCAGTGGTTTCGGCAATCCGGGGCCGAATCACCGGAACATTCAGCACATCAGCCTGGATCTGCATCAATAAATCGTTTTCCACCATGCCCCCGTCCACCTTCAGATGGGGCAAATCCTGGCCGGCGTCCTTGTTCATGGCCTCCAGAATATCCCGGGTTTGATAGGCGCAGGCTTCCAAAACGGCCCGTGCCATGTGGCCCTTGTGAATATAGCGGGTCAACCCTACCATGACTCCGCGGGCATCGTCGCGCCAGTAAGGGGCAAACAGCCCGGAAAAGGCGGGAACGATAAACATGCCTCCATTGTCCTCCACCGTATCAGCCAACTTTTCGATATCAGGGGCTGTCTTAATCAACCCCAGGTTGTCCCGAAGCCATTGCACCAGGGCCCCGGCCATGGCGATGGATCCTTCAAGGGCATAAACAGGCTCCTGACCGCGCACCTGGTAGGCAACCGTGGTAATCAAACCATGCTTCGACGGGACTGGCTCGGGGCCGGTGTTGAGCAGCAGAAAACAGCCGGTACCATAGGTGTTCTTGGCTTCCCCTTTTTCAAAACAGGCCTGCCCCACCAGGGCGGCCTGCTGATCCCCCAGTGCACCGCAAACGGGTATCTTTTCTCCAAGGGGGCCGTCAGGGTCGGTGAACCCCCAGATTTCTTCGTCGGAAGACGGCACAATTCTGGGGAGCATCTGTGGCGGAATTTGGAGAATATCCAGGATATGGTTATCCCAGTCAAGGGTCTTGAGGTCCATGAGAAGGGTTCTACTGGCATTGGTGACATCGGTCACATGGGTGCCGCCCTTCGGGCCCCCGGTGAGCCACCAGATCACCCAGGTTTCCATGGTTCCGAACAGAGCATCCCCTTTTAGCGCGGCGGTTCGGCTCTCGGGAATATGGTCCAGTATCCATTTGATCTTAGGCCCGGAAAAATAAGCGGCAATGGGAAGTCCCGTTGTTTCCCTAAAGCGATCCTGTCCGCCCTCTTTAATGAGTTCCCGACATATATTGTCCGTGCGGGTGCACTGCCATACAATGGCATTTCCGTAGGGTTTCCCCGTGTGCCGGTTCCAGACCACGGTTGTTTCCCGCTGGTTGGTGATGCCGATGGCAGCGAGATCAGAACCTTTCACCCCGGCATTTAAGAGGCCCCCTCTCATCACGTCCTGGGTGTTCTTCCATATTTCCATTGGATCGTGTTCCACCCAGCCGGGTTGGGGGAATATCTGATCGTGTTCTTTCTGGTCCAACCCCTTAATTCGGCCTCCATGGTCAAAAACAATAAACCGGGTACTTGTGGT
>Ga0307987_1001246_pt1 | contig 14164 bp, 12 predicted proteins | sample EllFjometagen181_FD_203157 | JGI IMG/M metagenome (GOLD analysis project Ga0307987, IMG submission 203157) | Marine microbial communities from Ellis Fjord, Antarctic Ocean - #181 | ecosystem: Environmental > Aquatic > Marine > Unclassified | place: Southern Ocean | collected 2014-10-08
TGGTTTTACGACGAGCAAACACCCAGGCACTCGGACACGATTTCAGTTCAGCAGGAGAAAGAAGATTATATGCCCCGGCACCGTTGATATTCCAAACCGAAGGATAGGCACATGACAAACCCCAGATGCCTCTTTTTGGCCAACGCCATGATTAAAGGATCTTCCAATGAAATCCCTTCTCCATAAACCGGCATGGGAACTGGCGGAATTAATCCGAAACAAGACCCTTTCGCCCGTTGAACTGATGAAAAGAACACTCGAGCGAATCGAGGCGGTAAATCCCATCATTAATGCCTTTGTTGCGCTGCGGGCCGACCAGGCCATGGCGGAAGCCAAACGTATGGAAGCACAGATTGCAGGTGGCAATGCACCGGGTCCTCTGGCCGGCATACCGGTCGGCGTCAAAGACCTGGAAGATGTGGAGGGCATGGTGACCAGCTTCGGATCCATTCCCTATAAAGAGAATGTGGCGGAGCAGGACTCTGTCCAGGTGGCCCGGCTGCGACGAGCAGGCGCCATCATCGTCGGCAAAACCAACACCCCGGAATTCGGATTTACCGGGTTCACCAAAAACCGGTTGTATGGCGTCACGCGAAATCCGTGGAACCGGGAGCGGACCCCCGGCGGATCCAGCGGGGGATCGGCTGCGGCCGTTGCAGCAGGCATGGTTCCTCTTGCCACCGGTTCGGATGCGGGGGGGTCTATCCGCATACCAGCCTGTTATTCCGGGTGTTTCGGCATAAAACCCACATTTGGACGCATCCCCATGGGGCCGACAGACCCCCTCCACATGACGCGCACGTGGACCCTGGGGCCTCTCACCCGGACGGTTGCGGATGCGGCACTCTACATGGATTGTACGGCAGGAGATCATCCGGCGGATCCCGAATCTCTCTCTCAACCACGCTTTTCCTATCTGGAAAGCCTCAAAACGGAACCTGCGGTCTTGAAAATCGGTTTCAGCCCGGATCTGGGGTATGCCCGAGTCCAAAAAGACGTGATGGCTCTCGTCAAGAAGGCCGTAGCCACATTTAAAAAGATGGGTCATCAGGTGGACATCTGGAGCGGCCCACTTCCGGACGTCAGTCTGGCATGGTCTGATCTGATGAATTGGGAATTATGTGGACAGTTGTATGAAGATCTGGAAAACATCAGACCTGAACTGGGTCGGACCCTCGCTCAATCTCTGGACAATGCAAAAGATCTTTCGTTTCATGATCAATTGAGCATCCAGAAGATCCGCACAGGGTTGAACAAAGTCCTCTGGAAGTTCTTCAACGATTTTGACCTTCTGCTGACGCCCACCATGCCCACCGAGGCATTCGCGGCAAAGGGTCCCCCACCTTCGCATATTGACGGCGAACCGATCCCGCTCCTGGGTGCCGTGGCATTTACATACCCGTTTAACCTCTCCGGCCATCCCGCCGCAACGGTCAGGGCCGGACTGACAGAATCGGGACTCCCGGCGGGCCTTCAGATCATCGGTCCCAGGCACAGCGATGCTCTGGTGCTTCAGGCAGCGTATCAATATGAGCAGGCATCACCCTGGAATGAGCACTGGCCTGATCTTTGAGCCGCTTAGAACCTAAAACCCTGTCACAAAAAACAAGGGATTTTTTTAACAGAACTATAGATTATCATCAAATACAGCATTGAAGCGTTTTTGCTGCCGGTAGTTTTTCCACATTTTCGGTTAAGGCGTAATCCGTTTTAGAAATCCGCTGATTCAAAATTGGAGTCTTATTCAGGAAATGGTGAGGGCTGTACGATATCTCAACCCTCGTTAAACCTGTCTGAAGGATGATATCACACATTTGTCTCGGTGGTTATATTAGCGGTTCTTGCCGGCCTCAAGAACACCGTTTTGGTTCCCTACAACGGAAGAGTGCATAGAATAGCGTTTTATCAATCGTTTCAACCAGTAAGAAGCGCAGACTGGGATATACCACATTAATATGGAGTGCTTTGCCCTGACCCAGACCACGACGCTGACCCTTTTTAATACGAACCTTGAACGGACAATGCTGGATTATTAAGAACAAGGCCACTTATCAACCCGCATTTCTAAAAAAATCGGCAGGAAACGATTTCTCACAAAACTCTTGACAGTATCAGTTTCATGGTAATATACCTTAGATTATTGTCATGAACCATTTGAAATACATAGAAATGCAGCGCATTTCCATGTTCATATCGAGGGGGAGATGACCTATGTCCACGACGCTTTATTGGATTCAAGGCGGAGGCTGCGGCGGTGATACGTGGTCTTTTTTGAGCGCAGAGTCCCCTGATCTGACCGAGCTCTTTGACATCCTTTCCATCGAAATGCTTTGGCACCCTTCCTTGTCCGCACTTGATCCGCAATCCAAGGAACAATTGGACCGGCGTATTCTCGAGGATGAAATACCACTGGACATTCTATGCGTCGAAGGATCGATTATTCAAGGTCCGTCGGGAACCGGTCTTGCCGACACCCTGCTGGGCAGACCTAAAAAAGACCTTATCGGCGCCCTGGCTGAAAAAGCGTTCCACGTTATCGCCGTCGGCACATGTGCCAGTTTTGGGGGGTTTGGGACGGATCAGGAAACAGAAGCCACCGGCATGCAGTTTCACAAACATGATTTGGGGGGCTTCCTCGGAAAAAAATACAAGAGCAAAAGCGGTTTTCCGGTGATTAATCTTCCCGGCTGCCCATGCCACAGCGATGTATTGGCCGGCACGCTTTCCGCCCTGGCCAATGACTTGCCGTTGGAGCTGAACGAAACCAATTCACCCCTGGACTGGTATCGCATCATGGTTCACCAGGGATGCACTCGAAACGAATATCATGAGTACCGTGTTGAGGAAAAACAGTTTGGAGAGAAAGGTTGCCTCTTCTTTTATATGGGGTGCCAGGGACCTCTTGTAAAGGGACCCTGCAACAAAATTCTTTGGAACAGACGTTCATCCAAAACGAGAGTGGGGGTCCCCTGTTTCGGCTGCACCCGTCCGGATTTCCCACCACGACATCCCTTTTTCAAGACCCGAAACATCGAGGGGATACCCATTGAACTACCGGCCGGAGTAAGCAGGGCCCACTACATGGCTTACAAAGGGATGGCCGCCGCAGCGGCCCCCAAAAGGCTGATTAAACGCAAATCCGGGATATAATCATGCATTCGAAAAAAATTCAGGTGATGCCACTGAACAGGTCGGAAGGGGATCTTGAAATCCATTTCGAAATTGATGATGGAATGGTTTCCGAAGCCAGAAGCGCCGGCACCATGTACCGGGGTTTTGAGAACCTCTTGAAAGGAAGATCCCCGCTGGACGGGCTGGTGATTACCCCCAGGATATGTGGCATCTGCTGCACAGCCCAATTGAAAGCCGCCGTCAAAGCCCTGGATATGATTGCCGGAGCCCGTGTCCCAGACGACGCCATACGGGTGAGAAACCTCACCCTGATGGCCGAACAGCTTCAAAACGATCTACGGCATACATTTTTACTCTTTACGCCCGACTTTACCAGTCCGGCTTACCGGGAGCATTCTCTCTTTGAAGAGGCGGTCAAACGCTACCGCCCCCTTAAGGGCGAGGCGGTTATCCCCACGATCCGTGAAACCAAGAAAATAATTGAAATCATAGCCATACTCGGTGGCCAATGGCCTCATTCCTCTTTCATGGTGCCGGGGGGGGTGGTTTCTGTTCCCGGACAGAATGACATCATTCAATGTCGCAGTTTACTGGCCAATTTTCGTCACTGGTATGAGCGCCGGATTCTGGGATGTACATTGGCGCGTTGGTCGGATGTCAAAACCCTTGAGGACCTTGACCTGTGGCTCCATGAAAAACCGGCGCATCAGGAAAGTGAACTCGGCTTTTTCATCCGCTTTTCAAGGGAGGCCCAACTTCACCAGCTTGGGAACGGACACCCAAATTTCATCAGCTTCGGGGCCTATGAAATGCCTGTCAACACAGGATTGAAAGCCCCTTCCGCCGGGTTTCTTTTTCCGCCGGGTTTTTTCAATAACGGTGCCATGAACCCTTTTGATCAGGAAAAGATCACGGAAGACGTCACTTTTTCCCATTTCAAATCTCACGGTGATCCCCGGCATCCATTTGAAGAAACCACGGTCATAGAAACGCCCCATGACAATACTGAAGCCTATTCCTGGGGAAAAGCCCCGAGATATGATGGATATCCCGCAGAAACAGGGCCGCTGGCGGAGCTTGTGATCGCTTCGAATCCTCTTATCAAAAGGCTTTTAGACAAAGACGGGCCCAATGTGTTTATTCGCCAACTGGCCCGTCTGATCAGACCCGCTTTCCTATTGCCTGCCATGGACTGCTGGCTCAAGGAAACCGGCGTGGGAAATGAAACTTTCTACCAAAAGAATGAGCAACTGGAAAACGGTCGTGGCTTCGGCCTGATCCAGGCCCACCGAGGCGCTCTCGGTCACTGGGTGACCCTTGAAGATGGAAAAATTGCTGAATACCAGGTCATTACACCAACGGCCTGGAATGCATCCCCCAGGGATAGAGAAGGCATCAGGGGTCCCTGGGAGGAAGCGCTCGTGGGAACCATCATAAAGAACCCTGAGCATCCGGTTGAGATTCAACATACGATCCGTTCTTTCGACCCCTGCATGGTATGTTGTGTCCATACCATAGAGGGGAATCGGCCAATCGCAAAGATTCTCTGCTAGTGGAAAAAGAATAGAATATGCAAGCGCGTCCCCTGCCAAAGCCATCCAAGAACGATTCGCCTGCCTTGATTAAGGCGCTTATAAAAGAGAATGCCATTCTTCGAAAAGAGATTCGTGTGGCAAGGGAAGCGGCTGAGATCACGGCAAGCCTGGTGGTTAAACAGTTTGAGGAAACGGAACGGGTCCTTCAGAAGCTGCAGGATGCCAACGCACAGCGAAAAGCCGTCCTTGACTCGGCCACCCAGATCGCCATCATTGCCGCCGATTTGAACGGGACCATTTCGGTTTTCAATACCGGTGCTGAAAATCTCCTGCGATATCGGGCCGAGGAAGTCATCGGAAAAACCACGCCTGAAATCTTTTTTCTGAAATCCGAACTGGAGCGCCATCTTGAAGCCATCAAGGTGGATTCAGGTCGTGACGTAAAGGGATATGAAATCTTTTTAGAATACGCCAGACAGGGAAGAAAGGAGCAACAGGAATGGACCTATCTTAGAAGGGATGGCACACGCTTTCCCGCAGTCCTTTCCATCAGTGCACTCCGGGATCCTGAAGGGGTCCTCTACGGTTTTCTGTGTATCGCCATGGACGTGACCGAGAAGAAGCGGTCCGAAAAGGCGCTGGCGGAAAGCGAAGCAAACTACCGATTCCTTATCGATAATATTCCCAATGTGGTTTTTCGCGGATATGCCGACGGATCACTGGACCTTTATGATGATAAAATCGAGATCATGACCGGCTATCAGAAAGGGCTTTTTGATTCACGGCAATTCACATGGTTTGATCTCATTCTGGAAGAGGACCGCCCCCATGTTCGACAGAAATTCATCGATGCTCTTAAATCAAACAAATCATACATTCGAGAGTATCGAATTCGAAGAAAAGACGGAGAAATCATATGGATTGAAGCATGCAGCAAAATTGTGTGTGACGAGGATGGGAACATCGACTTTGTCACGGGATCTTTCCTGGATGTTACCGAGCGAAAACGGGCTGAAAATGCCCTTTATGAGTCGGAACAGAAATACCGTTCACTCTTCATCAGCGGCCCGAACCCCATTTTCGTCCTTGATCGTGAAACCATGACGATCCTGGACGCCAGTCCAAGTGCTGAAGAGACCTATGGCTATTACAAAGATGAGCTGGTCGGACGGAACTTTGAAGAACTGGGCACTTTTGAATCTGAAGATGAAACTCTCTCACTCATGGAAAGTAGAAATTGGAACGACAGTTGTATCTTCAGTCAACGAATCAAGCACTTTCGCCAGGGCGGGGAACCCTTTTATGTGGAGGTCAAGGCTTGTCCCACCAGTTATCAGGGACGACCTGCCATTATTCTGGCCGCATCGGATATCACTGAAATCATCGAAAAAGATGCTCAGCTTTTTCAAGCCAGTAAAATGACAACTCTCGGAGAAATGTCGGCTGGGATTGCCCATGAACTCAATCAGCCGCTCAATGCCATAAAAATCGGCAGTGACTTTTTGAAAAAACAGATCGAACAAAGCCGGCCCATACTTTCCAGTGAATTGCACGAAGTCGTCAGTGCCGTATCCACACAGGTGAACAGAGCTTCAGAAATCATACAGAGTCTCAGGGAATTCGGAAGAAAACCTGATTTCCGAAAAGAGAAGGTCGACGTCAACGCAACCATCAAGGATGTCATGAAAATTATCGGCCAACAACTGAGCCTTCAGAACATCAAGGTTGTCTATGACCTTGACGAGACCTCCCCACCCATTCTGGCCAATAAGAATCGCTTGGAACAGGTCATCTTCAATCTGGTGACCAATGCCCGCGATGCCATTGAGAACCATGTGCATTTCCCGCAAGACTCTGTGGAAGATATCATTGTCATATCTACCTGGTCTGAACAACGAACGCATTTGAATATGACCATATCGGATACGGGCACCGGCATACCCGAAAAGAACATACCAAAGATATTTGAACCGTTTTATACCACTAAAGAAGTGGGGAAGGGCATGGGTTTGGGTCTCTCCATCATCTATGGCATCATCAGAGATTTTGAGGGGACCATCAATGTGGAAAGTAAGCCCGGCGGAGGGACTCGGTTTCACCTCCGGTTTCCGTCTGGCGAAAAAGCGGGATAACGAAAAGCTGATTTTAACGTTTTCAAAACCTCTTGAATCCGATTTCTCTGGGGAGAGACACCAAAAATGAAAAAGATTCTGATCATTGATGACGAAAAAACGACGCTACAAATGATGAAATTTTTTTTGGGGGCCTGTGGTTACGAGGTCTTAACGGCTGAAAATGCCGACTTGGGGCTTGAAATCTTTGAAAAGGAACTCCCGCCAATCGTTTTAACCGACATCAAAATGCCGGGCAGAGATGGTTTTTCCATACTGAAAATGATCAAATCCATGCGCCCCGAAACAGAAGTGATGGTCGTCACCGGACATGGGGATAAGGATCTGAAACAAAAGGCCCTTGACCTTGAAGCGGCTGAATTTTTCAACAAACCTCTGAACACAGATGCCCTTGACGCGGCTCTGAAAAAAATCGAAAAAAAGATCGGTATTTGACCCGGCCAAGAAGTCCATCCTTTAAAATTTCTCATTATCGAGTAAACTGATATGCTACAAAAATATCGTCCGATCCATTCTTAAAGCGCCCAAATATTATTTCTACGATACGGGAAAGGTCATGGGAAATTCGGGGATAAAACTCGAAAACCTGACCGCCTGCGCCCTACCCCCGGGAAACGCCATCACCGGCCTTCATAATCTGAACATTCCTTTGCTTTTTCAGACAAAGGGCTAAAAAACTGCCGAAAATCCCAACTGTTCCAGTTCTCTACTTATCTTTTTATCGGCCTTTGCGGAACATTCCGGGCAGTAGGAGGAGGTCACATCTATCCCACCTTTATCGCGGATAAAAGTTTCAAGTTCAACCCATTTTCCCCGCCCAGGCTCACCGCCTGAATAGTCCCTGATTTTTTTGCATTCACAACAGACTGGCAATATGGTTTCATAAGCTTTCATTTTCAGGGCAAATTCATATTTTTCAAAACATTTAGACACCCTCGACCCTATTTTGAGGGGTTCACACGGTTTCAGGATATAATCGTCTGCGTCAAAACGCATGGCTTCAATAGCCGAATTGAGATTGCCATAGCCGGTAAGAATGATGACCATTGTTTTGGGACTACTTTCTTTGGCTTTTTTCAGGACCCCTATCCCATCGATTTTTTCCATAGCCAGATCGGTTATGACCATATGAAAACTCATTTCATCCAACAAATCCAAGCCTTTTTCACCGCTATCGGCAGTTATGACGTAATATCCTTTGTTTGACAGGTACTTGCCTATGCCATTGAGGACAAAATAATCATCATCCACAAGCAAAATGGTGTATTTTCCCAAGGCTATTCCTCCTATTCGAAATGTGTATATAGCTCAAAGTGAAAAAACAGTGTTCCAGCACAACTCAAACGGGCTAAAATTCCTGTTAAAATACATCATGCGTACCCAACTTTATCCACTCCTGTTTACACAAAAAAAGCCAGGCTACCGATCCTTCCGGGATAACCTGGCTTATCTGGATCATCAAGGCAACCCGGCTGTCTTTTTCAAGACCCGCGGCTTTCCGTCCTCACCTCACGGTGAGTTTGGCTTTGATCATGAAAACCGTATTACCGTCCAAATGACAAATGGCAACCACTTTGTGTGGATTCCGAGACTTGAACGGAAAAATCATTTTATTGCAGCTATTTTCAGTAAGGAAATACTAAACTAGCCCTGAAGTCAAGAGAAAAATGGAAAATCGGATATTGTTATATCCACATCCGTAGGTGCCCTAATATGCTGTAACCTTTTAAAGTTTCAGCGGCAAGGATATCCTGAATGTAGAACCGGAACCTGCTGTATTCCTGACCTCAATCGTGCCTTTCTGTTCCACAATAATTGCCCTGCAGACAGAGAGACCAACCCCCATGCCTAAATCGCCCTTGCTTGTATAAAAGGCGTCAAATACGTGGTTTAAGGCATCCTCTGGAATTCCCGGTCCCGAATCGGATATTTCAATCACAAGAAGATCTTTCTTCAATTCCGTGCTTATGGTTATCTCCCCCGTGCAAAGGTTCGTCGATCGCCTGTCTTCCACTGTGATCGCTTCAATTGCGTTATTGATCAGATTCAGGAAAACATGTTCCAGTTGTTGCGGCGATGCAGTTAGATAGATCGATTCTTTATAGAAGTTCAGATGGATTTTAATTCCGGTCTGACGAAGATGTGTGCTTACCAAAGCCACTATGTCCTTTATAATTTCATGGATATTTACCGGTCGTTTGCCCTCTTGACCGGGGCGGCTTACATTCAGAAGTCTCCGGACCGTGTTCCTGATACTTTTGAAAGCTCCTTCCAGCAGGCGTATATTTTCCGTAAGATCAGGATCGTCTTTCCTGTTTTCTTTCATGACGGTAAGAAGGGCTGTGATCCCCTGAAGGGGAGAGTTGATCTGATGTGCGATAGAAGCAGCCAACTGTCCAGTCGCAGCTAATCGTTCGGATTGTATAATAGATTTTTCCAACTTCTTCCGTTCGGTCACATTATTCAGGATAATTATATGCTTTCTTTCATCTTGGTGAATTTCGAGCAGATCTACGGTGACCAGGTATTCTTTCAAGGCCAATGTCTCTTCGCTGTATGACCCTTCGCCCTCTTGAAAATTTTCTTTCAGCCGTTCCTGTATCCTAAGACGATCCTTCAAGGAAAACAGATTAAGAAAATCAATCCCTAACAGGTCTTCTTCCGGCAATCCAACCAAAGCACCGGCTATCCTGTTAGCGTAAACAATTCTTCTATCTGAGGTGATTTCAAGGATTCCTTCGGTCATTCGTTCCAATATCTGCTCAAAATGCTTTTTGGTGGACAAAAGTTCACTTGTAATTCTCCGCTGATGAATGTCACCCGTAACCGCCACATGTCCTGATGGGGAAAAAGGAGCCGGTCGTAAAGTCTGTTCAAGGACCGACAGAATATCTTCTGTCATATGCTCGAGAGGGCCTTTGGCAATTATACTTTCCACTCCTAGTTCAGAGGCCTCAAACGATTCTTCTTTTGCGGCAGCGGAAAGGATAATGATGCGGGTATTGTTGAGATGTTCCATCCTCCGTATTATCTTGCAAAGCTTTTTTCCATCGATATTGGGCATGATCAGATCTAAAAAAATGATATCCGGTGTGAAAGTTTCCAGAGCATTCAAGGCAGAAATACCATCTTGCGCAGTTTCAACCAAATGGCCGTTTTCCTCCAAAAGATCTCGGATAAAATCGAGGAACAATAGATCATTATCTACTGCCAACACTTTGTGCATGATGGGGACAATCCTTTGCGTGTTTTCTCTTTAAATATAATACGGTAACTGTGATACGTTCTGTCAAAACCCTAAATGGCTTCTTTCAGCTTTTTCCCTGCTTTGAATTTAACGGCGTTGGATGCCTTGATCTTAATCTCTTCACCGGTCTGGGGATTACGTCCTTTGCGGGCTTTACGGCGGATTTTTGAGAATGTGCCAAATCCAACCAGGGCGACCTTTCCGTCCTTTTTCTTTAGCTCTTTCGTGATACTGTCAGTGAATGAATTCAGAGCAGCATTGGCAGCAGATTTGGAAATGCCTGCATTTTTAGCCATTTGTTCAACCAGTTCGGATTTTGTCATGTAACGGTCTCCTTTTTTTGAATTGTGTTGGTATCCTTAAAGAAGTGGACCCGTAAAACAATGGCCACCGGGTTCCGAATTTCTTGTTTGTATCTCATGCGACACTGCGCCTGAGATACGTTGGAGATACACCAAGTTTAATGGTAGACTGCGCAGCCCCAATATCTTGTGCCTCATCCGAAATTGGAAAAGCGTGGACTTCAAATAACAATCCATGCTTTCCAACTGATGACCCGTTGGGTTAATGATCTCTATTTTGGCACATGAGATACGCCATCTGGACCAGGGACTAATGGTCCGATTGTGTAGTTTCGCTACCTTACACGAGGCCGCGATTTGCCGGGGGTATACTGTCGGCTATATCAACCGTATCTGGGACGCATCCTGGCCTTTTCACAATAGACTTCAATACCTTTTTTCCTGATGATTTCATTTATGGCCACCCAGCCTTTGTATAGGCTATCGTCAAAATTGGTACGGTCGCATGGGAATTCATCACATTGGTAACAGAAATCAACGCCCATCTCCTGGTGGCATGGTCTTACTCCGCAGTTCTTGAAAAGTTTGCATTGTTCATTTCTGCAGCCATGACAGTTTTCGGATGCAAAATAGTCGAGCATTTCTTTAAAATCAGGATATTTTTTAAATATCGGTTCCTCCAAAAGGGTTTCAAACCTCTTGGCATTGATGTGAAAATTACCAAGTTTTTCTTTCAACTGGATACTGAGTTTTCTGATATCGCCTTTAACATGGGCAAAGCAGGTTTCGCAGCACAAACCACACGGGGCAATGGTTTCTTTGATGGTGTTGTCTGTCATGTTGCGCCTCCTAAAAGTTTAGTTCCAGGTTTTATAAATTATAACCATTACAAATGTAGAAGAAAAGTGGCATAAGCGACAAAATAATGGACGATATCGACATTATTTGAAATTGGGAGACGATCCATGAAAAAAGTCACTATCCTTGGAACATACAACACCATGGCAACAACCATTTTCGGGCCGATGGACATATTAAACCAGGCCGGTCGATTGTGGAAACCAAGGTAATCCATATCTAATTGCATTTAGCCAGAGAAGCTTACAATAGATAGTGTTCAGGTTTTACAATTATGGGACGGCCTACATATTGTGGTCCACAAATAATCTTAAAATTTCGGATACATTGAGAATATCCCAAATGCTCTTACATGTCAAAAAAAAGGAGGTATGGTTTTCAATATTGGGAAATGTGACTGGTGATATCGGAGCAGATTGAGGTTTTGGCAAACACAAGATACGGGGGTCGGTTAGTTTTCGGCTCATCCAGTCGAGGCAGAAGAGTACATGCATTATGTTGCGAGTTGGCCTAACCCATTGAAAGTAATGCTAAATTCTGGTCGGGCTTGGGAATGCTGTATTCTTCGGAGGTTTCCAGAATAACTTCCCGAGAGATGCAATTCCATCCTAGTTTTTGCGCTACCTTTTCGGCAATTTCCTGCCCAAAGCTATATGTACCCCTGGCGATTGTAATAATGCCCATTAATGCCCTCCTTTGCAAAAAATGTCGTGAAACCGATCTCTTTAATGATACCTAATTCGGTACCCGGTTATCCTTCGGAAAGAAAAAACCTTAAATGAAGCCAATAGAGAATTTTAAATCCATGGCTTTTCATCCCCACATCAGGATGTTTTTGGTTTTGTATATAAAAGTTTTTAAGCCCCAAAAGACAAACTATGTCCATCAGGAGCAGCTGCATATACATTTTGGGGTGCTTTTCATAGGGGTACCTCCTGGATAGAGGTTGAATTATTGGTGAGAATACCTACATGGGAATATATTGATGTAAGGGCAAAAAATGCTTTCTGTCAAGAAAAAAATGGGCTTTAGGAATTAATAAAACGGCTAGGACTTTTTGATATTTGAAAGCATCTTCTGGTGAAACATATGTGCAGTGATGTAGCGTTGCACATGCGTCAAAATTTCGCAAGACTGGAAAATGGATTCTTCACATTCGGCTGGCTATATCTGACAAAACCAAAGAATATCAGGGGGAGCCAAATCCTGTTAATATATTCGATCCGGGGGCGTCGAGCGATTGTTAAATGAGTGCCCGCATCTCACGCCACGGGCATCTTTGATTTCATTTGGATATCCAAAAGAATCGACACCACCAAAACCAGCAATAGGCCTTACATGTTCCTTGCGGCCGCTCTACCGTTCAGCAGACGAGGAAACCACGTCAATGGGATTGCACTGGACTAGATTTTCAAAATTCAATTATGAATCCGTTTTGACGGAGGCAACAGCTTTAAGAAAGGAAATCAATTTTTTATTTCGCTCTTTTAGAGGGAGGAGTCCCATCTTTTTGGGCGGGGTCACTGGGATATGAGAAGAAACCTTTACCTGTTTTTGCGCCAAGGTGATGTTGGTTCAGTTTTTCCATCAGAAAGGAATGGGGTTTGATGGAATTGTCCGGATACTTGTATAGATAATCCGATCCTTTGGCCATTAAATCGGGTCCGTCCAAGCCCATGGTCTCCAAGGCACCTATTACTTCCAGGCGAAGGCCGAAGCTTCCTTTTACAGCCAGATCCAAATCTTCCGGCGATGCCATTCCCTGCTCCAGGAGTCGGATGCTTCTCGGCTCATCTCTGAGGGAAAGCACATTTAAAGAACGTAAAAGATATCCGCTTTCACGCTTTTCCGTCGCGGCCGAGGGAGATAATTTCCGCCATGATGGCCACGGCGATTTCCTCGGGGGTTTCGGCCCCGATATTCAATCCGATGGGGGCATGAACCTGGTCCAGAAGGTTTTGTTCGATTCCCTTCTCCAGAAGTTCGGCATAGATCTTAGCCTTTTTGGTACGGCTGCCGATCATCCCGAGGTATCGGGCCGGAGAGCGGATTACGTTAGCCAAAGCCACACCATCCTGTTCATGGCCACGGGTGACGATCACCACATGGCACCAGGGGGTGATGGGGAATTTCTTGAGTTCTTCTTCAACATCCCCCACAATGATGTCACGGGCATCGGGAAAACGCTCTTTATTAGCATATTCTGAGCGGTCATCAAATACAACCACGTCCATTCCCAAAAAAGCGCCCAGTTTGGAGAGTTGCTTCCCCAGATGACCGGCGCCCACAATGAGGAGTTGATTTCTTCCGGCAATCACATCAATAAAGATATCATTCTCACCACCGCAAACCCCCAGATGACCCAGTTCCACTTCTTTGAGTTTGTATTGTACCATTTTGGGCATGCCGTTTTTCAGCGCTGATTTAGATTCTTCAATGACCTGGTTTTCCATGGCCCCGCCACCGATGCTTCCAACAATGCGACCGTCCGGAAAAACCAGCATCTTGGCACCAATGGCCCGGGGGGTTGACCCATGGGATCGAACGATGGTGGCCAATGCAACACTTTCACCGGTCCGCATGGTTTTTAAGGCCGCTTCAAAAATATCGATCATGGTTTTTTCCTCCACAAGAAACAGGGGCGAAAAATTTTTCGCCCCTACTGATTTCGGTGAATAGCCATCAAAACCGCTTCCAGGGCCCCGCCGCCGATGGCCAGGGCTTTATCGGAAATGGTCCAGCAGCTTTCCTGAGCATCCCGGGGATCCACGTCGCCGCTCTTCAGGCCTTTCACGACGGATACACCGTCGTGGAGCAATCCGCGCAACATCCCTGAAATGGGCGCCGGTATGGGCGTATCCCCCGCATAGGCAACAATATCACCTTTTTCCACATGGGTTCCGATGGTGAGTACACCCTTTAAAACGCCAGGTCCGGGCGCTCTAATGACACGATCGG
>Ga0307987_1001247_pt1 | contig 14142 bp, 16 predicted proteins | sample EllFjometagen181_FD_203157 | JGI IMG/M metagenome (GOLD analysis project Ga0307987, IMG submission 203157) | Marine microbial communities from Ellis Fjord, Antarctic Ocean - #181 | ecosystem: Environmental > Aquatic > Marine > Unclassified | place: Southern Ocean | collected 2014-10-08
TGCTCTATTTGGCCTAGTCGTTAATTTTATTCAATATTTCTTCTGCTGCTTTAACAATCAAGTTATGAGCCGGAAAGAATGACTGGTAAGGTTGAGCAGCATAAGAGAAATTTACCAATTGCTCGACGGTAATGCCATATTGAACAGCCATTGTAACTTGATCTACTTTATCTGCGACCGGGGCGCCACTAACGAATTGACCGCCGACTATTTTATGCGATTTTTTATCAGCAATTAATTTTAATCTTACTTTTTTTGCATCCGGCATAATTGGAAAAGTAGTCGTGAACTCTGCATGACCTATTTCTACATTAAAGAATTTTTTTGCCGCCTTTTCAGAAAAACCTGTGCTCCCAATAAAATAATTGTTTATTTTAGTCGCAGCGCCATTAAAAAAACCTGGATAAACGCGATCTTTACCCAGAAGATTATTGGCTAAAACCCTTCCCATGGGAACGGCGTTTGTGGCAAGTTTACCGGAAAGTATTTCGCCGGTAATGCCGCTTGTAAATTGACAACAGTCGCCAATAGCATAAACATCTTTTATATTCGTTTCCATTTTACTGTTGATAACAATACCATCTCTATCGATTTCCAAATCAGTATCATTAAACAATTCAACGTCAGGTTTCATTCCTACTGCAAAGATGACAAGGCTTTGAATTTTGCTGCTATCCGTTTCACTACCGTTATCTAATGGGTCAAAACGGATCGTTTCTGAATTATCAAGAAAAACTTTTTCAACGTATTCTGTTCCTTTTAGGGAGGACACTTTACTTTTCAGGTGCAAATGCATGCCGGATTTAATGAGCGATTCCTGCGCTTCTTCCACAATTTCATAATCAACCATATTGGGTAACACATGATCTGCCATGTCAATAAGGTGAGTCTCTATTTTGCGTTCATTTAAGGCTTGGGCAAGTTCAATTCCGATAGCACCTGCTCCGACAACAACAGCCTTTTTTAAACCATTATCAACCAAATCCATTATTTTTTTGAGATCGGTTTCGGTTTTGAACGTCATAACACCTTTTAAGTGATGTCCTTCGATGGGCGGCAATACCGGAACAGCACCTGTGGCAATAATGAGGTTTTCATAAGAAATTTCATTATGTTCCTCTGTGACCACCGTTTTAATATCAAAATTGACTTTTGTTACTTTATCTCTGATTAATTCAGCCTTTACATCTGTAACAAGTGAATCTTTTTTGAGGGTTTTTTCAAAAGGGAGTAACCCTTCAATGGCATAAGGCATGGCACAGTATATCATTGAATGATCTTCAGGCCGAATAATGCCAACCGTCATTTTATTTTGAATTGTTTTGGCAATGGTAATTGCAGCAGGCCCTCCGCCAATAATTAATATATCGAATTTATCCACTTTTTTATGCTCCTTTCTTATCCTAAAAATTTGTACGTCTTTATTATTTAAAGCGAAGTAAAATGATTCTTCAGAAAAAAATTACGATTTATGTGCGGGTCTTGGCGGTGCTGATATCAAAGGAGAGCAGCGCAGCAATGTAAAGACTTTAGCGGGCATAAATACAAGGTGTTTTGGGGCGGGGCGAACCCATTTTTTTGAGTCGCCGCGCCCCTTTTGTCCATTACATTTCAACAGTAAATTTGTCAGTTTCTTCATTCCACTCGGCCACCAGGGCATAGACCAGGAAAAGAACGATCAGGGCAATCACCGCCCATTTATACCCCATGACATCCGGCATGAAAGCCCGCATTCCAATGAAGGACTTGAAACCGGCCGAGGAATTGATCAACGCTTTGAACAGAGAGTTGGTAGCGGCAAAAAAGGTCACCACCACCATAAGCTTGATGTGCCCTTCGCCGGCACGCCACACGCTCCCGGATCCGCACCCGCCTGAAATCAGCATGCCGAAACCGAAGATGGCCCCGCCCACCAGGCTCCCAAACCAGAAGGTGGGGGTGACATAGGCGATTTCAGGTCGAAGGCCGGTCCACTTAAGCGCTGCAAACCCCAAGACACCGATGATGATGCTGAAAGAGACGGCTTTGACCATGTCCCCCTCACCTGTCATGAAGGGGTCCCTGAAACACCGGACAAAACAGAACCGGGTTCGTTGAATGATGATACCGAAAGCGATACCACACAGCAGGAGTCCGCCCACCCGAGTATAGGCGCTTTGAGCGTAGAACCATACCGCCACAAGCGCCCCCAGAAAAACGATGGCGCCGATGTAGGGTTCCAGAAACAACAGGTTGACCTTTTTGGCACCCCCACCTTTGGGCGGCAATGAGGGCAGGTTCATCATTTCCCAGTACAAGTATTTTAGACCCAGATAGGCGCCGGCGATCAGGCCCACCATCATGGCGAGACCCGCAAAGGAGAGGGCGCTGCTGGCGATGTAAAACCCGCCCACATTGCAGCCGCCGGCCATGGCGGAACCCACGCCTAAGAGACATCCGCCCACCACCCCTTTGATCAGCTCCCGGCCGGGGGCCATGCGGATGGCAAACTGCTTGGACATGAGTGCTGCCCCGAAAGCCCCCCAGAGGAGACCCAGAGTCAGAATAGAGTTGGTTGAAATGATGGGCGAAAGCGGTGCCTTGTCATAAAGTCCCACCTGGTGAAAAATCCAGTCCGCCCAATTTCGAAGGCCCCCCACCACACCCCAGGGCCGGGCCCAGGCGAAGGTGAGCACGCTCATGATGCCGATGAGGACCCCGCCCAGCCAGATGGGCCAGTTTTCGTAGAACACGACGGTATAGGTTCGCTTCAGAAGGCCCCCCATCACACTTGTTTCCTTTTCTTCAGTCATGGTTATTCTCCCAGATTGTTAACAGCCTTCATCTTCTTCAACGACAATTCTTTTCTTTTTTACAGGTACAGGCGGCGGTGGAGGGGGCGAAGCGGCACCAGATGATGGTTGGACCTGACCCCTTTCAGAAACGTCCGGGGCAAGCAGGTCGGAATCTTTGTTCACCTTTTCAGCGAGTGCGGAAACCACCGAAAGGTCATAGTAATGCCAGGCCACGTCGGATGCAGAATCCGCTTGAACCGCCTGTCGGAAATAGGACTTTGCATCCAGAAATTTCCCCCGGTCATAGGCTTGTTTGCCAAACCGGATCATTTCCCCGCAACGGGCTTTATCGGGCACAATGGCCTTGGGTTTTTCGGCACGGGCGGTTCGGGGCAGAACAACCACCGAAACCAAAAGGAGAAGCACGAGAATGAAACCCGGAATTTTATTTTTCACAGGACTACACCTCCAGAGAAAAAATCCCCCGCCATGTTAAGGCGGGGGGTGATAGATAACAGCTCTTTGAAAATATTACATTTCCCAGATCATATAGGTGCCGTCTGATTTGCACTGGCATCCGGCTTTGAGATATTTCACATCATACCCCTTCTCCTTGAGGAGCAGATAGGCCATTTCCCCTCGAATGCCGGTCTTGCAATGTACCACAACGAATTGATCCTGTGGGATGTCCTTCATCTTTGCCGGCAGTTCATCAAGGGAAATGTTGACAGCCCCGGGGAAGTGCCCTGCGGCATATTCTGCCGGTCCGCGAACATCAATGACCCTAATGGCCTGCGTTTTCAGCGCCGCTTCAAAATTGGGGATGCTGATCTGTCCCGGCTCCAGCTTTCGTACATAGATGATCTCTTCCGCGGCGGGGCCGGTTTGGATGTCATATCCCTTTTCTTCCCACGCAATTACGCCGGGGAACTCCAGGAGGGAGACATTTTTGTACCGCCAGCCGCGAGCGGTTTCCACGGCCTTTTTGGATACTTCGATGTTCTCGGAATAAAAAACGATGGGAGCGGTGAGTGATTCGGGGAACTGATCCTTGGCCGCTTCAAGCTTGCCGGCGGGAATGCCCACGGCGCGGGGAATGTGCCCTGCGATGGCGGCGGCGGGTGCTCGGAGATCGATTAAAACAATGTTGCCCGTTCTTACGTAATCAGGTGTGGAAACGGTATGATGTCCTGTTTTTTTCCAAGCGGGGATGCCCTGCACATACACTTTGACATTATTGTAACCCCATTTTTTCGCCAGACCGGCGGATTTAGGACTCATGCCTCATGTGGGGCCGCCACAATAGAAAATGAGCATCGTGTTCTTGTCGGCGGGAAGTAATTTTTCACCCTTTTTTTTCAGTATATTAACGGGAATGGAAACCGCCGTGGGAATGTGTCCGGCGGAAGCGACTTTCGGCGGTCTTGCATCCACCAGGAGATAATTCCCAGCCTTCGGCCCCTTTTCAACCAGGGCAACCACTTCGTCGGTCTTGATTTCGGTCGCGCCTTTTGGAAGGGAGATCAGCGCTTTCTTGATGGAGAGGGCCACATTGTCCGGTCCCTCAACCTTATATTTGACCACCACGGCCGTGGGGTATTTGATTTCCTTGGTTTTTGTAAAGTTGATAAACTTCGTGCCGTCGTTAAACTTAAACAGTAGGAGCCCTTTGCCCTTTACGTTGACCGATACGGTCTTGGCCTTGTTTGTAACCGCTTTTACCTGGCCTTTTACCTGAAGATCCCCACTTTTCTCAGCGGCCGTGACCTGACTGAAAAACATGAAGGAAAAGGCAAAAAGTACCGCGGCAAAGACCCTGATGGTTGATGTCGCTCTTTTTTTGTTCATATGTCTACCCTCCATTCTGCGAAGCCCGGGGGTGAACGCTCATCCTCGGGCTTCTTGGTTAAACGAAAAATCCTAATTTCCGCGTTTTTTATTGCTGTTTAGTAGACCAAAGTGGCATTCGCTTCCAGGAACTCTTCCGTCAATGAGCCAGCCCCCGTGGGCGTGGCATGATCGATGAGATCCATTTTATCAATTTTTCTTTCTAGCATGCAGGGCACGCACACCAGGAGCCGGCCACCCAACTCAAGAAATGAATCCACCAGTTCTTTCAACGGTGCCAGGCCTGCGGAGTGCACATGTTCCAGCATCCCTTTTTTTGCCAGAAAAACAGCGGGTCCTTGAAGCATTACAACTGCCTCCACTTCCATGACCAGCGCCCCATTGGCGAGAACAAAGGGCAGGCTGGCCCTTTCCGGATCCTCTGCGCCATATGTTCCGATGTAAACAATCTTTTCTTTTTTTTCTTCCGTCATCTTTTTCTCTCCTCAATTGTGTTGTCAATACCCTGAAAACAAAACTAATTTGCATAGCGCGCCAGAAAAACGGACAAATCCTCCACATTGGCGTCGATCTTTTGAAGATTGCCCAGGCAAACGGGGCACATGGCCAAAATGGGTTTGCCCGTCTCCTGAAGTGCTGCGTAGCGTTTTGTGAGAATCTCCTGGGTGAGGGCCGGAGATATGGATTCCGCGGGGCCCCCGCAGCAATGGGTGAATTTCTGTGAATTTCTCACCTCCACATGTTCAATGCCGAACCGGTCCAGGATTTTCCTGGGCACATCCGAGAGTTCTAAATAACGACCGTAAAAACAGGGATCATGCAGGGTCACCTGGCTGCTACCGTCCAGGGCCTCAAAATCGATGAGTTCAAAATAGGTTTTCACCTCGAATTCAATGCCCGTGTACTTGGGGTACAGTACTTTCAGGGCGTAGGTGGTATGGGGATCCACTGTAATGATTTTGTTGATACCGCTGGATTTTAGTTTTTCCGCCACGAATTTGGCGTGCTCGATAAACCCCTCGTTGTCCCCAAGATCGTAGAGCAGGATGCCGCTGTAAAAATCCAGCTCGGGCCTGTAGAAAAAATTGACGTCGGATTTATTGAGCAGCTTGACCATTGCTTTCAGAATGTTGTTGCTGGCTTCCTTGTCCGCTTTGCCGGCCATAAAGACAAATGCCAGTTTTACCAGCAGTTTGGGGACGTACTTCTGTAACCATACATAATCGGCCATTTTTGAATCTTCGAACTGTTCAATCTGGTGGGTGGTCTTTTTAATATAAGGCATTAACTGGTACATGAGTCCGGTGTAGAGCATGGTGTCGCCCTGGATTGGCAGATGGGCCTTCTTCCACCATTTGTTCATGGTCTTGTTTCCCGCGCCGAAAGGGTTCCGCGTTTTCCGGATGTTGTCCGCAAGGACGTCGATGATATGTCTCGGGTTGTACATGCTAAGTCCTCCTCCAGTGATCCACCACAAACCGCCTCAATCCCAGGATCAAATCTCCAGGGTCTGCTTCCCTGGGGCAGGTCTGGATGCAAAGCCCGCAGTGCAGACAGCGCCAGAGATCTTCATAGTTTTCGAGAATTCGGTCTTTTGCGCCGATCTGGGCGTACCGAATCATTTTTCTTGGAAAATGCTCATAGATCAGCGGGCATATGGCCGCGCACGTTCCACAGTTGAAGCAATCCATGGTAGTGCTTACACCAAACCCCTCTAATTCTTCGGCAAAATCGGGATATACCTGTGTCATTACTTATCCCCCTTAATGGAATATTTAGCCATGGCGACCGGACGGAAACCTAATCCGCGTCCGTTTCTCCGCCGTCTGGTAGCTGGTAACGAAAGTAGCTGTCGTCCTGGTCCGCCTCAAGGATTTCCCCGAATTTTTTCATGCTGGCCACGTACCACATGACTTCCGAGGATGAAAGTCCTGCCCCTTCGGCGATTTCCGGAACCGTTCGAGGCGTCTCTTTCAATTGTTCCCGGATGGCCCGAAGGGCGCTGTTGTGCCCTTTTACTTTAGCGGCTGCGGCCTTGATCCACACTTTTCGCTCCTTGCGAAGCGCCTTCATGGCAGCTTTCTGATCCGCGGTTTCTTCTTTTTTGCTCATGGCGCTCTCCCTTATGCCATTTCGGATGGCAGAATCTGGTCGGAAACGATCATGTCCACCATGTCTTCATATTGTTTCAAGGTCCATCCCTTGATGTTGATGGCGTTTTCAGGACAAACCGCCACGCAGGAGCCGCCACCGGTGCAAATGGCCGGGTTGACCTGTGCGCGCATCACCTTCTCGCCGTTTACGTCCATTTCCACCAGGGTCAACGCCCCTTCATGGACGCAGGCCGCGACGCAGGCCCCGGTTCCGTTGCATTTGTTCAGATCCACTTCAGCCACAAAGGGATCCAGTTCCACATAGCCCCGTCCCAATATGGCTGAAGCTTTGACGGCCGCCGCCGACGCGGCAGCGCAGGTCTCCCCCATATCGAAGGGCGCCTGGCAGGTTCCGGCCAGCAAGATGCCCGACTGGGCCAGCTCAACGGGACGCAGTTTGGGGTGCACTTCCAGGAGGAATCCATCTACGCCAACGGATATTTTCATCATTTCAACCAGGTCGGAGATATCATTGGATTCCATGCCCACGGCCAGAACCACCAGATCCACCGGCATTTCGACTTCTTCGTCAAAGGTGAGCGTATCTTTCACCTTGATGAGGAGGGGAAAGTCGCCGGAGCCGGTGTTTCGACTCACTTCGGGGGGTGCCTCCGCTTCAAAGCGGAAAAACACCACCTTGTTGGCGGAAGCATCTTCGTAGAGTTCCTCCTGCCCCCGGCCGTAGGTTCGAATGTCACGATAAAAATCAAAGACCCGTGTTTTCGGATGCACTTCCCGGATCATGCTTGCGGCATGGAGGGTTGCACTGCAGCAGGTCCTGGAGCAGTATTCATTGAGCTTCCCTTTGGCATCCGGCTCGTCAATGCCGGGAATATGCCGACTTCCCACACAGTGAATCATGGCCACATTGCGAACCTTTTTGCCGTTCACCGTCAGGGTGTCGCCCACCCCTTTTTTACGGTTTTCCGCCATGAGCCGGATCAGCTCCGGAAGGGTGATGACTTCTTTGGACTCTCCGTATCGATATTCACCATATCTCGGCTCATAGGGTTTGAAACCGGTGGCCAGAACAATGGCACCCGTTTCAATGTCATGGGTTGTTGTCATTTCCGGAATGCCTTGCGGACAAATGCCGACCAGGGGAATAAATTCCCCAAAGGCTTTTTCCGACGCACTCCATCGTTTGATGTCGTCCTGGTATGCATCCGACTCAGGTGGCGCCTGGGTCAGCGTAAGCTTGAAATTTCCGATGAACCCCTCAAATGCCGTGATCCGGGAACAGGCGTGTATGGTAATCTTTTCGTTGGCCAATACCTCGCTCGCCAATGCCGTTACCAGTTCAGAAACCGGGTCATCCGTTGGAAAGGCCCGATCCCATTTGGCGGTCCATCCTCCCAGAAAGGGTGATTTTTCCACCAGCGTCACATCGATCCCCCTGTGGGCCAGGTCCAGGGCACTTTTGAGGCCCGCAATGCCGCCGCCGATGACGGTGACGTGTTTTTTCGCATCCACCCTGAAGGGGTCCAAGGGCTGAAGTTCCCTGGCTTTCGCTGCGGCTGCGGCCACCAGGCGGGTGGCCTTGTTGGTGGCCTGATCCCCATGGTGCACCCAGCTCACCTGCTCCCGGATATTGGCATGTTCATAGATGTAGGGGTTTCCGCCGGCCCTTTGGATGGCGTTTCGAAAGGTGGTTTCATGGAGATCCGGGGCGCAGGAGGCTACCACCACCCGGTCCACCGTGCCGTTCTTGATGTCCTCCATGATCAGTTCCTGTCCCGGATCCGAGCACATGAACACATCGCTTTGAACTTTAACGACCCCGGGAATTTTTTCCGCATTTTTGCAGACCTGTTCTACGGCCACGTGATCGGAAATATTGCCGCCACAGTGGCAGACGTAAACGCCGACCTTCTGTCCGGGGCTTGCTTTTATATCCTTATTGTCATCCGCCATTATGCTGTCTCCCAAATGGTCCTATCTTACGCCGCAAGTTTGCGGGTACGCCTCGTGAGATAATTGGAGGCCTCCATGGCCGCGGCGCCCGCCTCAACAATGGTATCCACAATGTCCTTGGGGCCCGCCGCCACGCCCGCCACGAAAACCCCTTCCATGTCCGTCAGTGTCGGGGCAATCTTGGGCTGGATGGTTTTGATGAAGGCATCGTTTCCGGTGCCCACGGCGCACACGCCTTCCGGGCTCCATCCGGCCACCATACCCAGTGACAGAACCACCAGATCATGTTCCGCAGCCTTGACGCCGCCATCCGCTCCCTGGGCCTCGTAGTGAAGTTTGACGCCACCGTTTTCGGCCGGATCAATGGTGGCCACTTTTCCTTTGATAAACTCAACGCCCATGGCCTTGGAATTTTGATAAAACTGTTCATACCCTTTTCCAAAGGCGCGGATATCCATATAATAAATGGCGATATCGGCCATGGGAACCGCCCCTGACAGCAGCATGGCCTGTTTGATGGCGTACATGCAGCATACCCGGGAACAGTAGGAAACCCCCATGCTCTTGTCTCTGCTTCCGGCGCATTGAACGAAGGCAATGGAATCAGGTTCCATACCGTCGGACGGCCTGAGAACGCGGTTGTATGGGCCATGGGGTGCCAGCAGTCGCTCCATTTGAAGGGCATCGATGACATTGGGTATTTCACCATACCCGTACTGTTGTTTGTCCTTTAGCGGCGTGAATTCAAAGCCGGTGGTGATGACCGCTGTTTTGGCCGTCAGGGTAAAATTTTCAGGTTTCTGGAAATAATCAACGGCATTTGTGGGACACACCTTGGCGCATTTTCCGCACAGGGTGCAGTTTTCCACATCCATTAGGGCAACCTGGGGAATGGCGTTGGAAAACGGTATATAGATTGCTTTGCGTGCGGAAAATCCGCCCTGTTCGTCGTCGGAAACATAAACGGGGCAGTTGTACTCGCATTGCCGGCAACCGATGCACTTGATTTCGTCAACAAATCTGGGTTTCTGGGTGACCAGGGCTGTGATCTCGCCGCCGGTTCTTTTAAGGGATTGCAGTTCGCAATAAGTAAAGCTGGTCACATTGGGATGATGAGCCGCCGCTGACATTTTGGGGGTTGTAATGCAACTGGCGCAGTCCAGGGTGGGAAAGACCTTGGAAAGCCGAATCATCTTGCCTCCGATGGTGGCATCTTTTTCAACAATGGCCACCTTGAAATCCTGGTCGGCCAAATCCAGGGCCGTCTGTAGCCCTGCGATGCCGCCCCCCACTACCAGCGCGTCGAATTCTATCTTGTTTGTGGACATCCGTAATTTCCTTTCGTCTCTCTTTGGGCCCGATATCCTTTTGCAGGGTGCAATTATAAGGGTGCAGTTGTCAGGGTGCAGGGTTCAGAAAAAGCAGTTCGAATTCCATCCTGCCCCCTGCACCCTGACAACTGTCCCCTGCACCCTGTGAAAGTTTACGCCGCTTCTTTATTTTCGGCCCCGGGAGGCCCCAATTCCGTCACGAGCTGGTTCATCTGGTTCACTTCCTTGACAAAGGCCTTGGTGCAGACCGTGCAGACCCCGGTGAGACGAAGCCTGCGGGGATCCAGACCCTGCTCCCTCATCATGACGTACACCTTGTCCACCCGTGCAGCCAGGGCGGGATAGGCGCCGTCGTAGGGGCATTCCACACCACAACTCATGATAATGATGCCGTAAATCCCTTTATTGAAGCAGTCCAGATAGAAATGCTCGGGAAACATCACCGGCGCCCTGACCCGCATCACATAGGAATTTTCCGGGTAACTCATGTGGGCCTGGCCCACGGCGTTGGCGCCCGGATAGGCGCAGTCCTCGGTCGCCAATATCAAAATCTTTGCCTGGTTTTCCTGGGAGGCCATGTTTGGTCCCTCACTATTTCTGTCGTTTAACAAACAGTCTGTCCGCGCCATCAACACTCAGCATACCCATATAATCGTGGCCCACCTTTTTGGCCCATCTGGGGATATCGTTCCTGCTTCCGGGATCATTGGACAGGATCTCAAGGATTTGACCCACCTGAACATTTCCCATACCTTTTTTGGCTTCCAGCAACGGTCCCGGACAGGAAACACCGCGTGCGTCTACCACATTATCCGCCTGAATGCTGTTAAGATCTATTTCTCCCATGATACATCCTCCTTCTTTCTGTTGTTGTTTAAGGTTTCCGCCTGAGATAAGGCGATGCCCCTTTATCCTCGGCGGATTAACATCCGGTGATAGTCGGGGTAGTATTTGACTTCAATGACTCTGTCGTTCCCATTCCTCAAAATGGAAGGGAAATTCTTAAGGGTCTCAGGATCTGTGCTGTATAATTCCAGAATCTGGCCCGGTTTCATGCGGGTGAGCCAGCTCTTGGCCTTGAGGATGCACCAGGGGCAACTCCATCCTCTGAGATCCAGAAACCTATCAATGTTAGGGCCATTATTCTCAAGTTCATCTTTCACATTTTGACCTGCGCTTTGAAATTGTTTAAGCTATCACTTAGCAAATAGCATGCCAATGTATTCAGAAGATAGTGTCGTCAATTTAAATACTTGAAATATATGCGATATTTCAATCAAAAGGAAAATGCTTGCGTTTATGTTCATAATGTTTAAAATTAACATTCGTTAATTTACGTTAAAATTTAACAGATAGAAAATTCCGGGGCTTTGGAGGCGACAATGTTTGAAAATGAATATAGCCAGTACTGGAAGACCGTGGTCCAAACCATGCTTGATGGGCTCATGATAGTGGATCCCGACGGCATTATCCTTTCGGTGAACAAGGCGTTTGAAACGCTCACCGGATACCGGGAAAAGGAATTGATCGGAAAGCCCTGCAAGATACTGGAGTGCAACACCTGTTTTCAATCAATGGTATTGGGCGGCGTCAAGCACTGCCAGCTATTTAGTGAGGGGCAGGTACAGCACAGACGGTGCACCCTTAAACGAAAAGACGGTGCCCTGGTCCATGTGCTCAAAAACGCCGCCATCTTAAAAGACAAGGACGGCATAGTGGTGGGCGGTGTGGAAAACCTGGCTGATTGTACGGAATTGGTGGATCGGGACCGGGTGATCAGCACACTCCGTCGTGAGCTCAGCATCGAGGAGAGTTTTGAGGGGATCATCGGCAAATCGGTTGCCATGCAACAGGTCTTTGATCTGATTCGAAGTGCGGCCGGTTCAGACGCTCCCGTGGCCATTTATGGCGAAAGCGGCACAGGCAAAGAATTGGCGGCAACGGCCATACACCGGTTAGGCACCCGCTGTGAAGGCCCTTTTGTGAAAGTGAACTGCGCGGCCTTAAATGAATCCCTTCTGGAAAGTGAACTCTTCGGCCATGTGAAGGGCGCCTTTACAGGGGCGGATCGCAACCGGAAAGGGCGGTTTGAAGCGGCCAGCGGCGGGGATATATTTTTGGATGAAATTGGAGATATTCCCCTTTCCACTCAGGCGAAACTACTGCGCGTATTGCAGGAAAAAGAGATTGAGAAGGTGGGGGATCACAAACCCCTTTCCATTGATGTGCGACTGATTACGGCCACTAACAAGGACCTTAAAGGGCTTATGGAAGAAGGGAGTTTTCGCGAGGACCTATACTACCGTGTAGGTGTTATCCCGGTCCTTCTGCCGTCTCTCAGGGAGCGATCCGGAGACATTGTGCTGTTGATCAATGCCTTTATCAGTCGAATTCGGCTCAGGAGCCATAAAGACATTACGGGAATAAAGGAAGAGGCGTTGGAAATTCTGGTGAAATACCGTTGGCCCGGCAATATCCGCGAGCTGATCAATGCCATTGAGTACGCATTTGTGCTCTGCCCGGGAGGTGAAATTGAGCAGCGCCATCTTCCCCCCAATATTACCGGCAGCAGCAGATATCCTTCGGTGAAGCGCCTGAAAAAGAACCACCTGCCGAGTTCAGAACAAAAAGAAACCATTCTGGCGGCCCTCAAAAAAACCGGCGGAAACAAAACCGAAGCCGCCGGGATTTTGGGAATCAGTCGGGTGACTCTGTGGAAACGCCTCAAAGAACTGGATATTCAGGTGAACAGGACCATTCGAGGCTGATGTTTATTCAAAGAATAATTTGTTATACTGAATACCCGCCTTGTCAAAGGACTTGTAGATGGACGACAATCGCCTGTTGGCCAACTCCCTGGCGGTTTGCATGTCTTCCTGTTCATGTTCCATGGCGTAACATGAAAAACATCGTTGGCAAACGTGGGTTTCTCCCAGATAATTGACATTGAAATTGACGGCAAAATACATCCGTTTTTCCTTGTAGTTGGCAAAATTTTCCACAGCAGGGAAAATTTCCGATGACACATGAACGTCAATCTTCTCGCCGTCTCTTGCAAGATTAATATAGTCCTCAAGAATCAGGGTCGCCACATACTCATCCCGTTTTTTTTCGAACTTTACCAGCATGTCTTCCAAAGAAAAAAGATTTTCTTCCAGCGAGATCCCGACCTTTTCCAAAGTCTTGTAGTCACGCATAAGGTAACGGTTGGCAATCATAACGGCCTGGGATACGTGGGGGCATAAATTGTGGGTGCACCCCCTTGAATAACACTTCCTGAATTCATAAGGTTCGCCATCAACGGTGCCTGAAAGATGAGAAAAAAACAGGAATGCACGAAAGGGGTTTTCCTCGTGAGCCAGATCAACTTCATTGATCTCAAAGGTATTATTCACTGTTATGGTTGCGCCTTTTTGTTTCAGCAATACCAGATCCATGACGCTGATAGGGGGGTTGTGAAAGATTGTTTCGTCCATTTTTTTATCTCCTTATTATAAACGACTCTCTGCAGGATTTCGCTTCTCTTATGGATGGATACGTTCCCATGTTCTCATCAGGGAAAGGTGTTGCTGGATCCATTGCGAATATCTAGGCCTTACGTACAGCAAATAGTATGCCACCTGAAAGGTATTTTGAAAAATATATGCGTGATGGCTTTTTTAAACAGGTGCGAAGGCGAAAATCCATCCTGATTCACCTGAACATCTTCCCATACAGCATCCACACGTTCAACTGTTAAGCCATTATTTTTGAACACATGTTAAACGTTAAGGGGTTTTATCAGGGCCCGTGTAAAGGCGCCTAAACCCCTTATATATTGAGAATAAGGGTGTCGTCTTATCAGCAGTGCCAAAAGACCGAAAGACTCCCCCTGTTTTTTTGGCACGTATTTTGCTAATATTCGTAAGCATACGGGCACGATACTTGGCATAGCCTCCTTAAAATCGGTGCCTCCCTTCCAAATCGCAAGCTGATCTCCGAAAAAAACCACGGAGGTCAGCTTGCATTTTTTTCAGATTTCACAGGACCGAATACTCAAACCCTTGAATTCCGGCGGCTTAAGGAAGGCGAAAAAGTATATCTTTAACAGGATTGTAAATCACAGCTGTTGGAGAATTTTCT
>Ga0307987_1001249_pt1 | contig 14134 bp, 12 predicted proteins | sample EllFjometagen181_FD_203157 | JGI IMG/M metagenome (GOLD analysis project Ga0307987, IMG submission 203157) | Marine microbial communities from Ellis Fjord, Antarctic Ocean - #181 | ecosystem: Environmental > Aquatic > Marine > Unclassified | place: Southern Ocean | collected 2014-10-08
ATTGATTTTTGCTCTTGAAAAATAAGTGAGAATTAATTAGAACTATTCTGGAGCTACTCTAAAATAAATTGACAACTTTATTCAAATAAGGGAGATTTACTCCCTTAAATATCTAAAAATTTTGTCCTTAAAAAAGAAAGAACAATAACTGGAATCATCCCAAAAAAATTAACAGGATGATGATAGAAGGACTTTTTAGACTTGATTTTATTGAACGAAATGAAAATATAATTTTTATTGGACAGTGCGGTACAGGAAAAAGTCACTGCTCAATTGCACTTGCAAAAGCTGCATGTGAAAAAGGATACTCTACTCTTTTTTCACCGACTGTTGATATTATAAATCATCTTTCAGCCGCTGCTGCTGTCAACAATATTGAAAGAACTATTAAAAAGTATATTTCGCCACGCCTGCTTATTATTGATGAAATAGGTTATCTACCTATTGATAAACAGGGTGCAAATCTGCTTTTTCAGGTTATAACAAAAAGATATGAAACGGGCTCGATTATTATCACATCAAACAGACCATTTAAAGAGTGGCCGAAGATTTTTAACAATGACAGCACAATAACAAGTGCTGTGCTTGAGAGGCTTTTACATCACAGTCATGTTGCTGTTATTGAAAGGGAAAGCTATAGGATGAAAGATAAAGTTACTGTTTAATTATCAAGTATTTTGGAACTGTTTTATCTGAAATAAACATTCATGATAACGGTTTATAAATATACCTGTCTATGAATACATAAATTTAACGGACTCAGGAACCAATAAAAATACAGTTTGCTGAATATTAGGGAGCTTGAAATTAATGCTAACATTAACAGCGGTTTTTAATTTTCCGATTCCCTTTTGATCATCAAATCTATGACTGATTTTAAGTTCAACAACACTATCTGTCAGCTTATTGACTGTACTTCTTGTTTCAGGTTGTTTACCCCCAGTTTTTTCATAATGCTCTACAAACATTTCAGAAAAACTGTTAATATACCGAACATATTTGTGTTTTCGATTCTGTGTTGGAATACCAGCCTCGATTTTGTTTGAAATATTTGAAAATTCAACTGGTTTAGATGTATTGTTGTTATGATCTCCTCTTGAGGCATCACAAATATCAGCAAGAACAGAACAGAACCTGCTTCAACTGATGCAAGCTGGTCTTTATCCCCTAAAAGAATTATTCCCTACTGCGAAAATACTGCGCAATACTATGAATTATTTGCACAACTTTCCTGATTCTTTTTCGAGTTAATAGAATTATATAATTTATGCTTTTCAGATAAATTAATATTTTATATTTTAGCTATATTATTCATTATTAGAGCATTATAGTTATTTTTAACTATAAAATATATATTAATTCATCTAATTTTCGCAATAATAATTACTTTTGGCATGACTACTGCTTTAACTCATAGGCAACCGTACAATAAAATAAATTAGTAAATTGAAAAAAGGAAAAGAAAATGAAAATGAAACTTATGTCAGGAGTATTAGCAGCAGGAATATTAGTATCATCATTAGCATTTTTAGGAGGAAACGTATTTGCAGAGGAGACCACTCAGCCACAGGAAATCAATCAAAATGATAAGACTTTACCAAATCAAAAATGCAAAAACATGACACCGGAACAATTTAAAGAAAAGATGGTTAAAAAGTGTAAAAAAATGTCTCCAGAACAATGCAAAAAAAGAATGATGAAGAGATGTAAAAAAATGTCTCAGGAGCAATGCAAGAAAAGAATGAGTAAGAAATGCAATAGTATGACACCGGAACAATTTAAAGAAAAGATGCAGGAAAAATGCAAGAACATGCCCCCTGAGCAATGCAAAGAAAAAATGATGAAGAAATGTAAAAAAATGTCTCCAGAACAATGCAAAAAAAGAATGATGAAGAGATGTAAAAAAATAACTCCGGAACAGTCTTAATTAAGCATAGCTTATTTCTCAGTGAATTAAAAAAAATAAATAATAATCAAATTATTTAACTTAAAAGTCTTGACCACAATGATCAAGACTTTTAAGTTAATATTAAAACACATTAAAATATTGTTCAGGTAAAAATTATTGCTCTGCATAGTCAGGTATTATTATAAACTATTAATTAATGTACTTATCTTTTATAAACCATTTAAGAGTAAATTAAAAACGAAATCATTATAATGAGTAAATTTAAAAAAAACAATTTATTAAAATTATATTATAAACCTATAATCTTTTTACTTATAACAATTAGTTTGGCTACTTATTTTTATATCAACCAACTGCATTATACAAAGCAAGAAATTATATATTCCGCAGATAGAGAAGCCAAAACAATTACTGAAACACTGAAAGGTATCATTCAATCACAAACAAAACGTGGTAGAATAGCCAAAGGGAAACTTAAACAAATTCTTGATAATGTGGTTAAGAATACTGATTTGAAATACATCTGTATAGTTAATAAAGGTAAAATTATTTTTAAGGCTTCCGACCCTTCCATTAAAAGACAAATCTTCAAAAGAAAAAATAAATGTAAAAAGCTGACAGATGGCTGTTATTTTTATAGTGATTCTATTCATTCATCAGGTAAAAAAGTTAACAAATCAAGACAAATCAACAAAAGAACTGTCAATAATAAAATACTAAGAAATCAGAAGTTAGCTACTTCCAATTTAGATGACAATGATGCTTCTAAATTTAATAAAAATACGGTTAAATCTAATCTTAGATCAAATGACATCATCTATTTTGGTGGTAAATTTCAAGGAATAGATATTGTTTTTAACGGACTACCTTATATCAAAAGATTAAAAGCAGAAACCGGCAAACTTTTAATAGCTTATATCTCAACATGTATTGCATTCCTGGTTTTATCTGCCGCCTGGATTTATCTGATTAAAAACAGCAAACTAAAATTTGAATACTCTCAACTTAAAGCTAAAAGCAATAGAATGGAAGAACTTAATCTTTCTGCTGCAGGTTTAGCTCATGAATTAAAAAATCCACTGGGAATCATTAGAGGAATTGCTCAGAGACTCCAAACTTTAAATAACTCCAATGATAATTTAGAAATAGATAAATACTCATGCAATATAATAGATGAAATTGACAGAGCTACAGAACGACTTAATTACTTTCTTAATTTTGCCAAAACTAAAACTCCTAATTTGATCCATTTACATGCTGTAGACTTCATTAATGAAATTATAGATATATTCAGTTCCGATAGCATTACTTCCCAAATAAAGCTAGATTCTGAAATAGATGATATAGTAATTGAAGCTGACAAAGAGTTTTTAAATCAAATACTGGTCAATTTACTATTAAATTCTTTTAAAGCCTGTACTAAGAGCTGTACCATCAAAGTAACTTTGAAACAGCTAAATAACTTTGCAGAACTATCCGTCATAGATGACGGTTCGGGTATAAATAAATCTTTTATAGATGATATATTTAAGCCATATGTTTCTGGTTTTTCGAATGGACATGGAATTGGGCTTGCAGTAGTAAATAAACTAGTAGAAGAATCAAATTGGCTGATAGACGTAAAGTCTAAACTCAATCACGGAACCAAAATAAAAATTAACAATATCAAGATAGTCAATGAACTTTGAATGCTAAAATTTGAACGTTGAATAAAAATAACGGCAGAGAGCTGACTGAGAACACAGATTTTAAAAAAAAGAATTTTTTAAACTCTTAGGAACGTTAAAGTACATGTGTCTTTTTAGTCTGCATGCTAAAATATATTAACACCTGGTTTTTAACAGGTGAATATGATATAAAATCCAGCGCCCTGTTCTCCGCCGTTTCCTGCTGAAATTCAGCAGAAAACGGCGGAGAACAGGACTTGAAAACGTGTATATTGCAACTCACCCGACTAAAGTCAGGTGTTAATATTGCTAAAACAACTTTGGCATATTAATTTGGACATATTCCTAAAGCAAAATTATTAGCCAAAAGCCAATGGCAAACAGCTAAGAGCAAATTAAAGAAATATAATGAAAAATAAAGTACTTATTATTGACGATGAACACTCGTTTAGAGATTTATACACTCAGACTCTATCTGATCTGAATATCTCTATCATAACTGCTTCATCAGGAGAAGAGGCCTTGTCTATAATTGAAAAGCAGGATTTAAATCTTGTTATTTCAGACATTAAAATGGGAGATATGGATGGAATAACTCTTCTTAATAGAGTAAAAAAAGTAAACCCTGAACTTCCATTTTTACTTGTAACAGCTTATGCAAATATTAAAGATGCTGTATCATCATTGAAATTAGGTGCTATTGACTATCTCGAAAAACCAATTGACCTGAATGAACTTAAAGAGTCAGTTTGTGATATTTTAAGCTTGAATACAAAAAAAGATAGCATCCCTGAAATTTCAAAGAAAATCCTTAAAGGTATTATTGCTGAAAGTACAATAATGAAAAAACTTTTCTATGATGCTTATCGAGTAGCAAACAGTGATGTCACTGTCTTAATTACAGGTGAAAGTGGTACTGGTAAAGAAGTAATAGCTAATTTTATACATAATAATAGCCCAAGAAAATCAAAAGATCTTGTAACTGTCAACTGTGCTGCTATATCTCCAACACTTCTGAACAGTGAACTATTCGGTCATATTAAAGGTGCTTTCTCTGGAGCAGTAAGTGATAGAACCGGCAAATTCAGAAAAGCAGACGAAGGTACCTTTTTTCTTGATGAAATTGGAGATATGCCACTGGAGCTCCAGGCTTCTCTTCTTAGAACACTTGAAAATAGAACTGTCAATCCAGTAGGAAGTGATAAAGATTTTAAAATTGATTTAAGACTCATCGCTGCTACAAACAAAAATCTGGAAGAAGAAATAAAAGCAGGTAATTTCAGAGAAGATCTTTACTATCGATTAAATGTTATCACGATCGAAATCCCACCTCTTAGAAACAGAAGAGAAGATATATTACCTATCGCTAAATATTTTCTAAATATCGATGGAACTTCACATAAGAAGCTATCAGCAAATGTGTCAAGAATACTACAGCAATATGAGTGGCCGGGAAATATTAGAGAACTGGCTAATGCAATGAAACGAGCCCGTATTCTATCAGGTACTAACTTAATTATGCCTGAACATCTACCTCAAAATATTTTATCAAAACCTCCATCCATTCTCAATATCGATAAGGTATCAACTCTTGAAGATAAAGAGATATTAGCCATCAAAAACGCTCTTATCGAAACAATAGGTAACCGAACAAAGGCTGCAAAAATTCTGGGAATAAGCAGAAGAACGATTATAAATAAAATAAATAAATATGGAGATGAATTGGAATAAACGATATTAAATATTCAATGTTAACACCTAATCAAAAGGGAATCAATTATTGATCTTTCAATATTTTTTTGAGTTTTAAAAAATATTCCCTCAAACACTACCTAACTGATCTCGGGTTATAGATTACGGATTACGGATTACGAACAACGGTATCGTTTCAGGAGAGCGCCTATCTTTGGTATTTTTGAAGTTTTATCAACAAGAAACTTTATTCTAAATATAATATCATCCCTAAAGAGGCGGGGATAGCCGTCCCTACCCAACGGACCACGGATTACGGGATACGGATCACGTTCTTGTTTCAGAAGAGCCACTATCTTTAGTCGTAAAGTTTTATCAGTTTGAAACTGAGTGAAATATGAATAAAAGAATAGTATGTTGACAGTGATCGTCTCTCACGCTAGGAGATAAGACCATGGAATAATTTAATGCATTTCCGTGTTTGTTCGTGTTTTCCGTGGTAGAAACTTTGTTTCAGGAGAGTCTCGCGAATGCGTAGACGAAGTCGCCTCGTCGCAGATAGTGTCAGGGTATAGCTCGAAGAGCGACGACTGAAGCGAAACTCGAAGGACAATTACTCAAAATAAAGTTTTATTAACTGTGAGATAAAATCGTTCCTAACGTCTTTATTCATTTTATATGATACGCAACTGGCTAGAAACTTGTATGGATCTACATTTTTAGTAGCCAAGGGTAGTAAATTCAAATTACTAATTAGTGCATTTGGAGATTTATTTATCTTCTGCGCACATTCATCCCGTAGATCATAAACTAATTTATACTTACTCTTTGCATCCCTGGATAACCTACTATACCCTTTTCTCTTTTTATATGTATCCTCAGGATTTGCTTCAATAAATTCTTTGTTTTGTGCCATCAAATTCATGTGTATATATTTATCCAATAATCCTTTTTGAATAATTTTATCCATTAATTTATCTTTTAATTTGAATAAATAGAGAACATCAGAGATTGCATAATCTACTGCTTCAGGGGATATTGGTCTCTTCATCCAGTTATGCATCTGAAATTTCTTTTTAGCTATCAATGGAACTGATAATTCCTCATGTAAAATATAAGAAAGGCTCTGCTTTTCATACTCAAGAAGTTGAACAGCTGGTCTTAAATCAAATACGGACTTAAACTTAACTCCAAATATTTTTTCAATCAATGACGCATCACCTGCAACATCGTATGTTATTTTAAGTATATCTCTTGATTCAAAAACTAATTTTATAATACTCAATAATTCATTATTTTCTTTAAAATTCAAAGGATCAATGAGCACTCTATTTTTTTGGTCATAAATCTGGATTAAACACAAATGTTCACCATAGCAATGAAGATTCATTTCACATTCAATATCAATTGCTATGGTATTGATTTTGTTAACAGCAAGATCATCAAAATAACCCTCAACTTCATCCATCGTCTTCAACTCTAAAATATACATATATAGGATTTTTCTTTTTATTATTATAACTTAACCTGGTCTTAAATGACTCTAATTATTGTCTAAGTGAAAAGGTTTTCATACTGAAAGTTGATCTGAGATAGTGATATTAACACCGTATTCCAATCGAGTGATTGATATGACTTATCATTTCCACCTTGTTAAAACCAGATGTTAATACAATCGTCAGATATTCTCTCATTTAGAATATAAAAGCAAACCAAGTCAATTACAATTATACCAAAGGTATTTTTGTTTCCGATTATGATAATAAATTAGACTACAGTTCATCAAAGTAATATTTGAAAAAATAAGTGTCTCGAATATTACATAGAAAACAAGCATTTAGTGCTATCAAGTAGAATATTAACTTATATATTGTCATGCATAATCATTATTTATCAATTATTATTAAAATACAGGAATAGTATGCAGACCAAATGTTCATACCAGACACCACGAAGATTGTGTGATGTGATTACACCATTAGCTGAAAAAAGAATTGGAAAACTCACGAAAAGGCCCTGGGATAGATTCAGACCTGATTTAACACCATGGTTTTTAGTCCCATCAGGCAAAGTAACTCATTTCAAACACGGAAAACTCTACTTTAACTGGGCAGATAAGACTCATGATTCTTTACTTGCAGGTCTATTTATAGAAAAGGGATTGGATGAAAAGCTCGGTGCAGTCTATTCGTCAAGAAAAGCAAAAAATTTCATCATGTCTTCCGACTGGAACTGGTTCAGATTTATCACAGCAGTCAAAGATAAAACATTTTTTGATTATTTAAATAAAGAGCTCAGTAACCACTTAACAATAAACTTTATAATTGATGGAGGATATGTATCAGAACCGACTTCATTCGATCCATACCAGGGTAAAAATATTGCTTGGGATCAATACACATTTACATGGATGCCAGGCAGTAATAATATTATGTTTTCTTCGTCAAAGAGAAAAGACTTTGTACTTAAATTACATCATATCAAAACGGTAGATGATTTAATCCATGAACTAACAAAGATTTCTGAAGATGACTGGCTTTGGTTAAATATTCATATTGCGATAAAATTAGATATAACTTCCAGCACAGATGAAAATAATTTATGGGATTCTAATGATTTATGGAATAATTTCTTATCGTCATTATCTAATTGGATAAAATAAAGATAATAATATAATGACTATTTTATTTTGTCTCTTTTTTCTTAACATTTGAAGCAAGCTCTTTGAAAACATCTAATGTTGGGATTTTATTTATTATTTTGTTCTTTTCTGATTCATCTATCTTAATGTTTAATTTTTTTATTTTATTTTTTAAAGTTTTATATCTTTTATCATAATAGAGTAAAATAGGTATAGATAAAACCATTAAGCATATAATAAAAATATTGATGATAATATAAATCAACTTCAACTTAAATGGAAAAACAGAATTTTTTATAGACTGGACATTCCGGGTTAAAACCATTTTGAATTTACAAGCATTCAATTCAAAGTCTAATGTATCTGTAATATATTTTTTATTATCAAGCAATTGATTAAAAGCTTTAGTTGCATCTTTAGGTTTTTTAAAACTTGGTGTACTTCCTATAACAGTACCTGCAGAATTTAAGATCCATAATACGCTATCATTATTTTTCTCACTGTTTTCATCACTCTTGTTGACAATCATGCTATTATCAAACTTTGCTAATATCAAAACATCTTGACTTTTACCTTGATATTCAATTTTAAAAGCAGATGTAAATAAAACCAAATTTAATGTGAGACTATTTAAATAATTAAATTTTAAACTCCAGGGAATGTTTTCAGATAAGATCCAATTAAATCTTGAAGCTGTGTTAAGTTTATTATTCAAGATAAAACTTTCTTTATCTTTTGAGTAAGAATAGAGTAATTTATGCTTTGAAATCAAATAAATATCCATCAATAGTTTATGTTTATTAATAAAAGGAGCAAATATCTTTTTTACATCTTTTAAGTCGATATTGTTCTTAAATGAGCCCACTAATTCATTTAGTTCAAAATCTAAATCCCCTACATGGTTATTAATTTCATTAACTTTAGATAGCAATAAAATTCTCTGCTCATTTTTACTCACCTTTTTGATGTTATTTAACATCAGACTATAAATAAAAATTGAACAAAAAATGACACAAATAAAAGCTATTATAAATAACACAATTATTGTCACCTTTTTTTTCATATTAGACCTTTATTCTTTGCTCAATCAGATTTTTCTTTCATTTTTTTAGCTCTCTCAACTATATCCTGAAAATAATCTGAGGATACCAGTTTGCCAATAGTTTTTTGTTTTTCCAGTTCATCAACTTTTATATTAAGTTTAACTATTCGATCATTTAATCCTGTGAAAATAAATTCGTAACAAACAATGCCAAATAATATGGCTAAGATAAAAATTATCATTAAAAGATGCGTAGCTACAAAAATAAGATCATAAGGTAATGGATAAATTGACTCGTATAATAGTCTCTTGTTGTGAGTCAAAACGATTTTATAATCATTTCCAAACATTGTAAATGGTACTGATATATGACTTATTCTTTTATCTGCAATTAGCTTATTATAAGCAATTGTTGCTAAACCTCTATCATTAAAATTCTTTGAACTGCCTAATACTATATCTAAGCTTCCAAGCATCCATACACTGCAATCAGAGACACTCGACTCTTTTTCTTTTAATCTCAATAAACTATTTAGATCAATCTCTGTAACTACAAATACATTTTTGTGCTCTTTTTTTGAGTTAGAGTTAAAATAATCACTAAATAAAATTCTTTCAGGTAAAGAATCTATCAACTTCACAGATTTTGAAGATACTATTAGAGTAGCCTCATCTTTATCATTATATATAAAGTCTTTAACATCCAATATATTGTTATGAGGTATTTTAGAGGGGTAACTATAATCTATTTTATTGTCAGAAATCAAAAAAAGTGCTTTTATATACTTAAATTTATCAACATGCTCCTGAAATAAAGATTTTATTTTATCTTTCTGAGTATAGTTAAAAGAAATTTTATCAGTAAATCCCTTTAATTGATAATAATATTTATTTAAGCTATAAACAACTTCATTTGTTTTTGTTAAAGAAAGAATTTTCTGATTGTTGTTTATAAGGTTATCGACATTCTCTGAAGTATAATCAATAAGTATATAAAAATTAGCGGTTACCCCTATAAGAGCAATTAAAAAAAGTATAATTAAAATTGATGAATTTTTCATAATAAGTTTAATGCTAACATTATTGGCAATTTCGAAGATTTAATTATGAGTTTAATATACTGCATGAAGTAAATAATCACCACCTCATAATATATGCCTTATCATTTTTTTGTATATATTCTGTAAAGTGTGTATTAACTCGCCGCGGGTTAACCGCAAAGAACTTGGAGCAGCATAGCCGCACTTATCTGCCAAAGCCTTGGCGACGGTTGAACCAAATTAAAACTATCCACGAATTTTCCGGAGCGGCTCAATCGCAAAGTTCGCGAAAAACTATTTTTAAATTTAACTTATATTTATTTCCTGGCAAATAAGTTATAATACCTAAACGTTAAAAGTTTGTTTTAAAAACATTGATTAAGCATGCCAGCTATAGAGGTTTAAGCCTTATAAGACGATTTGAAAAAATATTTAAATTTGTTTAAATAAAGGTATTGAATATTTACCATACTCATATTATAAACAATATATAAAGAGAGATTCCTTTTAAATATTACCAACTTAATATAATAGGAGGATAGCGTAATAAAAATTCAACTAATTTGTAATGAAAGGTAAATATGAAAAATTTAAAAGTATTTGTTAGTTTCAGTGTTATTTTCTTTTGTGTAATGAATTTGATAGTTGCCGAAAACCCAGAAAATACATCTGACGGGAACCATGAAACGGGAATATTTGAGTATAAATTCAACCCTAAATATACACATATTAAAGCATTTAACGATGGAGAAGAATATGAGGGTGTTCCTTCTTTAATAACAATCGATAGAAATCCTGGCTATATTCAGCCATGGAGTGGTTACATACCTGAATTTACTTTAAAAAATAAATCTCTTGAAAAAAATCTACCTTGTCAAACCTATAATATAAAAACCGGATATAGATATGATGGCATAGAAGTAGCTGTTAATAAATGGGTAAAAATGGCCTGTGAAGAAGCGTTGATATCAGCACAACATAAGGGAGGCCCTTTTGGTGCTGTAATTGTTCAGATTGATGATGAATCAGGTAAAGTGATTCGTTATTGGAGAAATCACAATCACGTTACAGAATGGAACGATCCTACGGCTCATGCAGAAGTTTCAACTATTCGAGCTGCCTGCAAAGAGTTAGGAGTGGTGAATTTAAGAAAAATAGAAAAAGATAAATCAAAATTACCTCAGAATGGAAGAACTTCACATTGTGAGATTTACGTTAATGCCGAACCATGCCCAATGTGTTATGGAGCAATTAGCTGGGCAGATATTCCAGTAGTAGTATTTGCCGCAACAGAATTTGACTCAGCAGCTCCAGGAGTAGCTTTTAGTGATGAAACAATGTATGAAAATATGGCTAAACCCTACAAGGACAGAACTGACAGGAAGGTTTACCAGTCAAGTAGTCCAAATTCTCTAGATGCATTTAATTACTGGAAGAGAACTGGCAATAAAACTGATTATGGTCAGTAAAGATTTGTGATCTTACAGAAAAATAGATCCATTGTAATAATTGATCTATTTTTTTACTTCTATTGTTGTTTTTAATAAATTATTTTAGTATTAGTTAATCAATGGTATTGAATTAAACCTATACAAAATTTTATATTTTTATCACAGTGAAATTAATTTGGTAGTCTACTAATATTTTGCAAAAAAATACAGGTTTAAACTAAAGTTATCATAAAAAGGATGCAAAATGAAGCCTCTTTTGGATATCCCCTAACAATTGACAGGAAAAAAACTTTACAATGAGACAGATTAATTCTCAAAATTTTGTAGCTATGTTTTTTGCAACTATAGTTATGTTAATGAGTGTAATTGCCTTTGGCAAAGGATTAGGACTGGAAAATGGATCAATAAAACTAAAAGAGAAAAAAGGTAAAGGTAGGTATTATAAAGCAGATAAAATTAACTTAGTAGTTCTAGAAGGTAATTACAAAGAAATGGGTCGCCAATACGGTGCATTTCTTAAAAAAGAAATTCATAGTATGTATGAAGATGCAATAGAAAATACTTTCTTTAAAACTAAAGTGACCAGCTATGAAAAATTGAAGGAAAGCTATGCGGATCGTACATGGAATTCATTACCAGCACGCTTAAAACAGTTATTTATGGGAGTTAGTGAAACTTCAGGTCTGTCCACAGAAAAACTGGTTATGTTAAACGGCTATATTAGCGTTGCTATTCTTCATATAGGGAAAATGTTCGGACCAAAAGGTATCGGCACCTGTTCATTCATGGCCGTTTGGAATGATTACACTACAAATGGAAAAACATTAGTTGGTAGAAATTTTGATTGGTTATATAAATTTCAGAATTATTTTCCTTACCTTACTGTAGCAGTTTATAAACCGAATGATGGAAGTAACAGTGTAGCAACTCTTGGTTATGCAGGATGTATCGGCACATATACGGGATTAAATGATAAAAAACTATTTCTGGACCTTAATAGTGGTGCTCATTCAGGAGGTTGTGTTCTTTATGATAATAAAGCCAGCTATAAGAATGAAATACTAAGCCTATTTTTAGATGCAACTAACTTAAAAGGACTTGAAAATAGGATATTCACAATCCGCCCTGACTGGGCTACTATTGTTAATATCGCCAATCCTGATAAGGCATATACTTTTGAAAATGCTCCATTCAAAACTTTAAAACGTACATCAGAAAATAATGGACTATTAGTTGCTACTAATCAGTACCGTTTGAAAAACTGGGGTCTTCCTCTAAGAAGCGGTCCAGGTGTTACATATTCTAATAAACGTTATGACAACCTTGTTTCACTTGCTAACAAATATAAAGGAAATATTGACGAAAAGATAATGATGCATATTTTTGATCAGAACTTATATGATAAGAATGGTAAATTTCTTAACGGCCCTACAAAAACATACCTAATTGGAGAACAGGATGTTACTGATTATCAAATTATCTGTAATCCTGATGAATATAAAATATGGGTTAAAGTACCACTTCATACTGATTGGATTTTTATAGATTTGTCAAAATACTTCTTTTAGGAGTAATGGAAGCGAAGCTGCCATAAGAAGCAAGGTAGATGTAAAATTTTACATACAATGCCTTATAAATATCTACGTATTAGATAGTTAAATATAGTAGCTATAATTTCATATCTTTCCAAAAGAAAACGCCTTATTGATATTTTAGAATTTAGGCGATTAAAAAACTTTTGGCCCTTTGATTAATTCGTATAAGTACCATTAACAAGTGTCATTTATTAACGTGAGTTGAACAATTAATGAAGCAAAAATTCAGGTAAATCTATGCAATTCACCCAAAATAATTAATCAGTCTATTTTTAAAAAATAAAGGATATACAACTATTTTCCTGTACTGTGACGGTAAAACTAAGAAATATCTAGATCTTTTACCAGAAGAAATCAGGGCAACAGTTCTTCCTGCAACGACAAAGAATATACTCAAATACCTTAATTCCAATAATTTAAAGGGAGTATTCTTTAATGGAGATGGATGTTCGAATAGTATAGTAAGTTATGATGATTACATAACATACAATGATTTGGCTAAAATTGATTTTAACGGAGAAGTTAGTTTCATTGCAACTTCATGTAATGCATTTAATGAACCTTTTGGAAAAACAGCGGTAAAAAAATCCAATGCAAAGTTATTTATAGCTGGTATTTCAGAATTGAACGGTAGAACTGCTGCTTTTTTAATCTCTCAGGTTTTTATTAATTATGTACTGGATGACATGTCAATAAAAACATCTTTTCTAGAAGCTAAAAAAAGTACTGAATATCAGAATTACCTAAAAGGTACACCGTCCGGTACTCCTGGTATTATCGGAATTGCAGGTGTAAAGAATACTATACCTAACTTATTCCCTACTGTAAAATCAGTAAAGATATTTAATCAAAACATAGAAACAGTTGCAGCAGGTCCTTTTAGTGCGTATAAAGTTACATTCAATATTTTTAATGAAAATTCAAAAAAAACAACAGATGACCCTTTAGAAGTAAGTAGGTTTTTTATAACTTCATCAGAATCTGTTCTTTCTCTTTCTTTTTTAAGGATAAAATTTTTAGATATTTAAGGGAGTAAATCTCCCTTATTTGAATAAAGTTGTCAATTTATTTTATAGTAGCTCCAGAATAGTTCTAAT
>Ga0307987_1001250_pt1 | contig 14116 bp, 10 predicted proteins | sample EllFjometagen181_FD_203157 | JGI IMG/M metagenome (GOLD analysis project Ga0307987, IMG submission 203157) | Marine microbial communities from Ellis Fjord, Antarctic Ocean - #181 | ecosystem: Environmental > Aquatic > Marine > Unclassified | place: Southern Ocean | collected 2014-10-08
TACATCAAAATGTACTGTATATATTTATGTTTTTAAATATCTATTGTCAATATTGCAAGCCAAAAGCATAATGACGTTGAATAATTTATGCATGGGTACTTACTTCTGATTCTTGCCGAACTTTTTCTTGAAATATGCAGTAGAGATCATATCGCCCTTGAGCCTTTCCTTTTGCAATGATTTTATTTCTGAAGGAGTCAACGGAACTGAACTTGAATATGTACTTTGCTTCTGATTCTGTGAGGGCTTGGAGTTCTCCTGCAATGTCAAATTTTCTGACGGTTTCCCGGAGTTGTTTTTCATTTAATTTTTCCTTTAAGATGGTGAGTGTGGCAGGCTTTAATGCCAGCACTGTTGAATTTTTTACCCCCCCCCCAGAGTGGAGACATTAACCACGATACCATCATTGTTTTCAATGTAATGTTTTAACTCTGATATCGTTTCGCCCGTGGTCACAACGTCATCAACAATAATTTACTCCATGCCCTTGATGACCTTCCCACCAAATTTAGCATGACTCAAAATCCTCTGCAATGCGTTTTTTTTTGTGTGGCCAGATGAATTTTTGTATCGACCTTAAAACCACCTATAACCCTAACCTGGACAAGCCAGAACCAAAAAGGTTTTCTGATTCTCTTGCCAAAATAACACGAAAATCAGAGATAAGAATCTAAATTGACCAGGTCATGCCAAAGCAATTAAGGCCGTCGATTTTTCCAAACCTTGGTGGGATTGCTACAATGCCCAGGTGAAGATCAAAGAATTGCCCTGGTCATCCTTAACCTCTCTGAATGAATCGCATTTGTTTTTTATTATATGGGTGCTAAGGGAATCGAGAACACTATCCGAATCCACCAAGCGATTGATGTCTTCCGCATGAAAACCACCTGGTAATTTAAGTATGGCTTCACCGGAGAAAACGTTTAACGTTAATGCGTGTTCTGTTTTTTTCATGGTCCAAATGCATACTGTTCCTTGGGGAAGTTGGCGGGTGATTAGGTCGGCCAGTTCAACCACTACCTGTTGAATTCTGAAATAGATATTTTTCCGCAGGTGCCAGCTATGGCAGACAGAGTCAAAAAAATGTGACAATTCTTTATAAAGTCGGTGTGTTTTTCCAGGGCCAAAGAGAGTCGTTTTGATTTGGCAGTGAATACAAAGAAAATGAATGTCAAAATAATGGTTAATGAACAACCAATAGCGATGGATGAATTCATAACAGACTGGATAAAAATATTACTGTTGTCCTTGACCATTGGTAGGTCAGGTATGCCGATGGCGCAGAGGATGGACACTCCTATTATAAGAATCTGCTGGGTATCCAAGAGATAATTGGAGATCATTGAGATACCCGTGCAGATCATGTGACTTGCCATGTACAATAGGATTGCTCCGATTATGGCATTGGGCATGGCTGAAATTATAAAAGTAAGTTTTGGGGAGAGGCCCAGCAAGACAAAAAAAACACATAGATATTTGGGCAAACCCCAGTCCTGATAGAAAAATTACAATGCCAGCCACCTGGGGGGGAAGAGATTTTTACCTCTGGCTATAAAAAAGCTAAAAACAACCCGAATGATGCCACATATGGCCGTTGTGCCAAAAACCATAGGGAGCCCGCCTAACCTGCCCGCCGTGATGAGTAAAAGAATGAAAGATGGCGCGGGGGTTAGTACCCCCATATGCCCAACACCCAAGCGGGTAATCTGTAAATATGAAAAAATACCTATAAAGAACACAGTCATGGAAAGATAAGAGATTATTTGGGGCATTGTCGCCCCCAATTCTACCATTAAAATTGTGGGAAATAAAAGATACCCCACTACAAGAAATGAATGTTGAATGCCATCCACGGCATTTTTTAATTGAAGGCGAAACATTAATTCAAGATCTCCTCAAGTCTGTTTTTTGGGCTTGGTTCTAATTTCGTCCAGAAGGCCTACAAATTTTGATGGAATGATTTCAAACTCTTGATATTTTAGTAAGTTCCATCTCTCATTTTATGAAATGACTAATAGTGGGCGAAGTTAGAACCAAGCCCTTTTTTTTAATTTACTATCATTAGTAACTATAAGCCGAGGTTGGGTGGCCCATCTTATGACCAACCCCGAATGATTTCATAAGCCTCTCCTTTTCAATTTTAATGGAAAAACCTTTACCCAACAGAAAGCCATGGTCACTTTAAAATAACTTTGATATCCGATGGTTCATTTGCAATTTTGTCTTTAATCCTTTTTTAAATTCAACAACGTGGATATAAAACATGTAGCATCGTCATCATCAGAGTCTGATGGAGATTCTGAGGAATTAAGGCGAGGATTTGATCCCTCACTGACATCATCCTTGATTTCAAAGTCGAAGTTCATCCATACCTCGCCGGTCTGGTAATTTCCAGCAACGCCTTGTATAGGCATATAGACAGTCGAGACATTGCTATTCGATGCATTATCTTTTGAGTTCAGTACGTATTGCGAAATGTCCTGATAAAGTTGCGTATCAGACAGATTTAAACTCATTTTCAAGCGTTTCTGATCAGAAGAAAGCGTCATCTGCAAAGTTGATTTACCGGAATCCATGGAGAAAAGGAGCTCATTATCGCTTTTCGATGACGAATCGAACTGATCCGAAGAGACAAGATGGTTCCCAAAGGATATGGCATACCGGGCCCCCTCCATTAATGAAAAGCCCTCAGGCACCTCAATATCGAGGATAAGCCGCAGGCTGTCTGATACGGTCTGCGGATCAGCATCCATGGTCGTGAGCTCCAGCGTGTCAATGGATTTTATCTCCATTCGGTGGTGATATTCCAAAGAACCGATATCCGGGTGTTGATCACGAAAATTTCCGGCGATATCATAATCTCCGTTTGTCGAGACGGTGCCTGCACTTATACAGCGGCTGTCCGGTAAAATGTCTGTCAGCTCGCCGTTTTCAACAACATATCCTGAAGTCATATTCAGAAAACAATCCTTTTGATCCTCTATGACAACTGATTCCGGCAAAGTTTCAATCAGACAACCCACCAATTCGGATATCTTGGAATCTGCAGAAATAGACCCCATTACCGTGTTTATTGCCTCACTCTTTGCCGATGCACCGGCAAAAAAGTCTGATTCGTCATTTTGAAGCAGTACACAATGCTCAAGATGAACGGTTCCATTCTCGTTATGAATACCATTCCTTGCATTTCCTGTCACTGCACAATTTATAAGGGATATGTATCCATTTTGAACGTTTATTCCATCACCGCCGCTTTTCAGCAGGTATGTTTTCTCCATAAAAAGAGAGCCGTACGAAATCCGATGAACAATTGTTGCACAAAATCTGCTTGGACACCAGGGTATCGTAGTCGTCAGTCCCGGTGCTAACGATTGTGGGGCCACTGTCTTGCCATGTCTCATAATCCCGACTATTCGGCAGGGCCGGGAAGCCATGGAAGAAGGGGTCATTGAGCGGATTCTCAGGATCTGTCATGTCGAACACTTGAGCCACAATGGAGGAGTTGTCTCCAATGTAGGTGTAATAAAGTGTCAGGCCAAAGTCGGTTGATTGATCGGGCGCATAGAGCTCATACCGGTCACTGGTAATGTATGGGGCCAAAAATATCCCCCATGCCTGGGCCCCGTTCTCTATTCCCGGTGTGGTCAACGCAGGAGTGAACTCCAGTGTTTGTCTGGCGGTTGTTATTTTCACATTCCCTGTTGTGTCTTCCACCGCAGAAGAAAAGCTGACGCCCATTGAGGCAGCGCCCTTTAAAAATCCCTGTTTATAGCCGATGCTGACCGATTTTTCGCTCGACACGGACGTGCTGACCTTGACCTGGTATTCATTACCATAGGCGACTTTATAATAGTTGCCCAAAAATGCCTGGGTGGTGGCATTTGGGTAATACGGTGGAAGTCCCGTAATGATTCCCAAAAGCAGCCATGCGTCATTGACATAATTGGCTGTGGGGTCCGGTCCTTCACCTGTGGTCTGGTCCCCAGCGGAGCCCAGATTTTTCATATAGTCGGCTTTGTATTTGAGGGATCTGCCATATGCATTCTTCGTGCTGGTCGAACCCCACCACCACACCCAATCGTAGGATTGGAGGGAGATCTCATCGCCATCCTGAACCGGTTCAGGAGCACTGCAGGCCGCCAGATAGCCCCTGAACTCGTTGTCCACATGGCTGGAGCATTCATAGCCTGTTGGATTCGTTGTACCGGGATTAAAAGTACCTGCTTTCCCATCTTCGTTAAAGATGAACTGCATATGATATAGGTTGTCATGGCCCCATTTAAGCCCCCATATCTGAAATGCATTGATGCTATAGGGTGTACAATTATAGACATTGCCCTGAACCACTGCGAGATCCTTCCATAATCCGGAGATTTTCGTCACAAAGGAGACACTGTTGTCCGTGGGATCAAAAACATACAATTTGGTGACGCCGGTGGCATCTTCTCCTCCCAGGGCGTCATCCTTGGTCACAAACGCCAGCATCGGCTGGGTATCGCTTTCCCTCATAAAGACATCACCGTTTAACAGGCAGTCATTGCCGTCAAGGGTGGCTATTTTTTGCGGGGAGCTGTAGGTGCTTCCGTCGGAAGTGGTAATAAGGTATACATCATGGGTATTTTTAGCCTGGATGAGTACATACATTACATCGTTCATGATTTTTACGACAAGGCCCTGGATGGTAATGGGATTATCATCATCCTTTGGCCGATTTGACCAAAGTTCAATACCTTCGTCGGGAAAAGAAAGCCCTCCGTCCTGCGACGTTTTCACCCAAAGGATATACCCTGTATTATCGTCATAAGTCTTTGCGAAAAAAAGACGGAGCGTGTCCTTGAATACAGCAAACCGGACCGCCGAGTGCCGCTTGTCTGTGTTGGAATAAGTCTGATCACCCTCCGGCACCTGAATATGTTCGGGGCATCCTTCGGCCTCTTCAGTGACAGGCCTGCGATAGATTCTCAAAGAGATGGGGCCCTGGGCAGGGTCGTCAGGCTTGAAATACACATTATACAGATTTTCCTTATAATAGATCATGTCCATTCCCCGCCAAGCCTCTTGGGGACAAGTGATATCAAAACCCTCGCTGCAATCATTATTTTTATCATACGTTGCAGAGCCGCCGCTGCTGTCAGCGGCAAAAAGCGGATTTCCAAAAACAAAAAATAATATTAATATACCGGCACTTATCGCTGAAAATCGCCTAAAAAGAAGCTGTCTATGCATAATTCCTCCCGTAAATATAATAATATGATGAATTGCGTATTGATGGATTTCGTTTCAACAACGAATATCCATATTTTTTCCACGAACCTAAGACGTCATCTCCATAATTTTTTTGACCGGGTTGCCCTGGCTGATCAGCGCGAGCATCTGTTCCATGGTCGGCTGAACGTGATGAAAAAAGTCCTTCAATCCCGGGCAAAGATAATTCAACCCCGGTTCTCCATCGGGTGTAACAGCAAACCGATGTTTCGGGCATCCGCCCCGGCAGGCAAAAAGCACATCGCAGCAACGGCAGTCGACGGGAAGAGCCGTTTCCTTTACCGTGCCGAATGCGATCTGTTTTTGGGAGTACACCATCTCAGCAAGGCTGCCTTCCATGATATTGCCGAGACGAAATGCGGGGTACATGAAATGATCACAGGAATAAATGTCGCCGTTGTGCTCCATGATGAGATTTTGTCCGCATCGCCGAGAAACATGGCACATGCCCGGCCTTGCCCCTGCCCAGACCCCCAAGGTCCATTCAAAATTCATCACAAAGACGTCACCGACGTCATGGGCAATCCATTCATTATAGATGCTGATCAGGAACTCCCCGTATTGATTGGGTTCAACGCTCCAGGGGGTCACGGCGAGGGATGTTTCCAGGTGGGTGATGGACGTGGGCCCGGCCAGGGGAATTCCCAGTTGCTGGGCTTCCGTATCGGCATCCCTTTCGACAATGGGAATAAACTGGATAAATTGGACATCCGCTTCCCTGAAGAACCGGTAAATTTCCAAAGGGTATTTACAGCTTTCCCGGTTTACGGTAGCCAGTACGTTGACCTCAACCCCGTGTTCCTGCATCATCTTCAGTGCGTTGAATACTTTACTGAACGTCGGATGTCCTTTTTTATCCTTTCGGTAGACATTGTGAACCGCTTCAGGCCCATCCAGGCTCAGCCCTACCAGAAAATTATTTTTTTTCAGAAAGGCGCACCATTCTGCATCTATCAGGGTGCCATTGGTCTGCAACGAGTTGTTGATTTGCTTTCCGGCATTGTATTTTTTCTGAAAAATCAGTGCGCGTTGAAAAAAATCAAGTCCAGCCAGGGTGGGTTCACCACCCTGCCATTCGAAAACAACAGTGTTTCCTGGCTGGGATTTTATATATTCCCGGGTATAGGCCTCAAGAATTTCATCAGACATTCGAAAGGTTTGATCTTTAGAGAAAAATTTTTTTTTCTCACGATAAAAACAATAGTCGCAGCCAAGATTGCAGGCAGGCCCGGCGGGCTTGGCCATTAGATGAAACCCTTCCAGAACCGAAAGATCAAGCCCGGAAGTTGATTGATTTATTTTTTGTTTATCTTCCATATTACCTCTATCAGGGTGTCTTAACCAGACGAAACCCAATGTCGGAGATCCTGGTCTCCGGTTTAAGCATGAGGCGATTGGTCACCCGGGAAACGCCGAATGGATCGACCCAGGAGCCGCCACGAACGATACGGTGGGAACCGGTGTCCGGCCCATGGGGGTTGTTCCCTGGGCTTTGGCTGTAATAAGTTTTAGCATGCCAATCCTGACACCATTCACAGACATTACCGGACATATCAAACAAACCCAGTTCATTGGGGCTCTTTCCCCCTACATTGTGGGTACGGGCATAGCTGTTTTTGAAAAACCAGGCCACGCTGTCCAGTTCATTGGATCCGCTGTATGTGTATCCCTGGCTATTGATTCCGCCCCGGGCAGCGAACTCCCACTCGGCTTCCGTGGGCAAGCGGAACTCCGCGCCGCTTTGATCATTCATCTTTTGGATGAATGCCTGGCAATCATCCCAGCTCACCAGCTCCAAGGGCTTCCGGCCGCCTTCAAAACGGGAAGGATTGTCGCTCATAATAGACTGCCACTCATCCTGGGTAACTTCGTATTTGCCAAGCCAGAAACCGTCAACGCAAACCTCATGGAGAGGCAGTTCGTCGGCATCGGCCTCTGCATCATCGCTTCCCATTTGAAAACAACCTCCTTCCACCCAGACAAAAACCATTCCGGTCAAAGGATCTGTCCATGTATTATCGTCAGGGTTAATGTCATTGTCGGTGGATTTACCGATAAATGCGGCTTCCTGTCCGGCAAGTGCTGTTTTCAGTTCGGTGTTTTGTAATTGCAGTTCAGTCAGGGTCATGCCGGGTACGGTCACGTCGTCCCGAATTTCACCGGTACGGTAATCCACCAGATTGGTCTGTTCGATGGGATCCGCTGTCAGACAATAAAGCTCCCATTCATCCGTCTCAAATCCCGTGGGATCCACATAGCGGACAATTTTCCAGTCGCCGGTACACAGGGCACGGACATTGTTGGGCTGCCGTACCGGTCCTTCCGTCAGGGGAAATCCTTCACCAATCCGTTTGCGGACATTGGCTTCAAACATCGCGTACTGAATGGGTTTCGGATCCTCCGGGTTATCCCCCCGTTCCGTAATCATATCGTTGGTCATGAAAAAAACGCCCTCCCGAGACGTCCCGTCCGACCCGAGGATTGTCCCGGAATTTGTTCCTTTAATATGAGACGACAGATCCGCACCGGCAAAGGGCTTGGCCACGGACGCGCCATGGATGGCTTCCATTTGTGGCAGCACCTCTGCCTGATCATATCCGGCCAGGGCCAGTACTGTCGGGGCAAAGTCTATGGAACTGGTGGGTTGCTGGATTTCCCGCATGATGGATTCATCTTTATTGAGCAGGGGTGAAGACATCACCATGGGCACACGGATGGCCTCTTCATAGGCCTGATGCCATTTCTGCACCATACCCCCATGGGCGCCGGTCATTTCACCATGGTCGGAGAGAAACACAATGATGGTGTTGTCCGTCAGACCATTATCATCAAGGGCCTGGAGCATTCGGCGGATCTGTAGGTCTGCCAGATACTGACAGTAAAAATAGAACTGGTTATAGCGAAGGGACCAGGCCTCGGCATCTTCTCCCTGGAGTTGAAACGGAAATGGGGCATCATAGTCAGGTTTCAATCCCGAATTCAGACATGATTCCATGGCAAGTCCCCACTTGAGGGCGTATTCTTTCTGGCATTGCGGCTTGTCATCCAGAGATTCTGAATATGTTCTTGGCAGGGTGCTGTTCTCCTGGGGAAAACCGTCGGGATTAAGGTCAATCTCATTGGTTCCATTGACCCCACCCCAACGACTCGTATCTCCCTGGCTGGGTATGGGCACCGCCGGGGGATAATCATTCCAGGAAACGACACCACTGCCACCGAGTTCTTCGGGAACCTGCCAGTTGACGGGGTACGCACCACAGTCATGGGGATTTACCAGCGACCCCACGGCAAACCATGGCGTATTATCTGACCCCGATCCTTTTTCATCCAGAAAACCGACCACTTTGTCAGCAAACTCAACATCCCGAAAAACCCCGAGATTATCGGCGGTGCCACCGTGGGGTTCCGGGGCTGACTGTTCCCAGTCGGCAAATCCCCAGGGCTCCAGATACTCCGGGTTTTCAGGATCAGACACATGCCATTTCCCGAAATAATGGGTCTTATACCCCACGGCCCGGAACCAGTCTCCGATGGTGGGTGTTCCTTCGGGGTCCAGCCAGGGAATGTCTCCGGCGGTTTTGAATATCCCTTCGGTCTGGTCAACACCGGTGACGCTGGGATACTGGCCGGTCATGATGCTGGTTCGGCTTGGCACACAGGCGGCAGAGGCTGTGTAATGTTTTCTCATGACAACGGCATTTTGCCGGAGCCGCAACAGCCCGGGAAAAAATTGGGTATAAGGGTTGTCCTGGGAAAGTGTCCGAAATCCCAAGATCTCCTTTAGTCCCTCTGCCGGGCCTTCGTCGGGCTCGTATCCTTCAGGCGGTGTCTGCATTTGATCCACCATAATCAATAATATGTTTGGTGGAGATTTTTTGCCGTCATTGTCATCATCAAAAGAGCATCCGGTGAGGGTACTGAGGCCTACCACGCCGGAAAGCATGGCGGTGGCGGAAATCTGGGAGGACCTTTGAATAAATTCCCTGCGTGTAATTTTCATAATATCATCTCCTTTTTTTGTCCCCGGTCTTATGGACTTTCTTAGTCATAAGTTCTCCGATCTGCCAGCACATAATGTCTTCCTTGAAATTTTTAAACAGCACATGCAGTATGGAAAATGAGAATTTTTGACACATGAGTTATGGGCTTAAGTGTGGTTCACGAAGTCAGGTAAAGGGTTCCAGCCCTCCCTGATTATTTACTATTTGTTGGCTATCCACTTAACCCGCGACACTTCTTCACACATTTGCGTGCCTTCCTATTTGTAGAACCCCGTCAAACAAAGGGATTCCAAAAACTTGTATGTTGATGCTGTCGCGGTTTAAGTGGGTAGCCCTATTTGTTTTCCCAGGGGACTCCCGTGATTTCATCCCTGTCCGGGTCAAGTTGCGCTATGGGATCTGCGTTTTCGCCGTCATTGTACTTTGGTAACTCATACTGGGTTCCAAGTGCGTTCAGGGGAACTTCGGGCCATGCAAAATCCGAAACCACCGCCCGCCGCTGGAGAATTTCTGACTTTGAAACGTTTAGAACCATAAAATCAAGGGCAATGGCCACATCACCCGAGGGGTACCATTTACGGATATCCACAAGGGCCGGTTCAACGGTATCGTCCGAAACCGGGAAATGGGTGCCCACGGCAAGCCGAGGCGGCACATCCAGTTGACTCAGGATATACCCAAAGGCCTTCTGGGGCGTGTGGGATGAATCCTGCACATTTTGCAGTTGTTTAACCGCCGATTCCCAGTAGGGGCTTGCGGGATCAAGCCCCACAAATTTTTCGGCCCACACCTCAGCAGAGGTCGTAATCTCGTGGATCAGCACGTCCACCCCCTCTGTGGCCTGGCGGATAACATAATTATTGGGCTTGGTATCCCCCGTAAAAATCATGGAGAGTCCATTCCACTCCAGCTTATAACTGATGGACCCTTCCCTTGCATGCACTGCGGGGAAATGGGTTATTTTTACACCCGTAGCAGGATTCTCATAGGCGATTCCACCCTCCAGTTGCCAATCCAATTCAATGGGTACCAGTGCATAGGCATCTGCCGCCTCATCATCCCCCACCGGTATGGGGGCTTGGGGAAGCCCCCAGGCGGATTGGTCTGGAATCGTGGGATTGAGTTTGGCAGTGGGCTGAAAGCTAAAGCTTTCTGTATGCCAACGAAGCGCTTTTCTTAGGTTTTCGCAAAAAGCCCTGGTGCCGTCCTCGTAGGGACCGCGATTTTCATTCCTGTAGGCATCATAATAGGTAAACCCGGAATCTGCCGGACCCCACACATACTGCGGGGCCGTGCGGTCATATGCGGGACCGAAACAGTAAATATGGGTCAGATCGCTCATGTGATCGGCATGCAAATGGGTGAGGAAAATTTTGTTCATCCGTGACAGGGGGATGCCCATGGCGTTGTAATTGCCCATCACGCCGGAGCCGCAGTCAAAAATAAACTGGTCTGCGGGTGCCCCGTCAGGACCACCACCCACCTCCACGAAAATACTGTTGCATGACTGGGCCAAGCGTGGTGCATACCACGAACCCATGAAAGAGATGCGCATCTCATCGGCGTTGAGGCTTTCTGTTCCCGGATAATATTCCGGTAAGTCGTTAAAATAAGTGTACGTCTCTTCAGGTGACACCGTGTCGTTTTCTGAGGCAGACGAACTGTTGAGGTTACATCCTGATGTCGTCATCCCGCAAAGGCTCAATCCACCGATTGCCAGCCCTGACATTTTTAATGCATCTCGTCTTGTTAATCCTGAAGATTCCTGTTTCTCATTTTCCATGATAGCGCCTCCCTTTTATGCACGTCACTTGCGTCTTTTAGATAAACAAAAAACACATCCCAGGTTATTCATGAATTATCGAGGGTTTTGCAGAAATAACTTTTCCCACCCAGTTACACCATATATTGAAGCGTTTAAGAGTTCAATAACCACATGTAGCCAAGTGGGTCTAAATATTTTTATTTCTGCAAGCGGCTCTATCATCTGGAAGTTTATCAGGGTTAGAGGGCAATCACAATGTACGCAAAGTATAGTTATGGTATAGTCAATGCATGAAAAAAGTACAATTTTATGGCATCATTCATATCTTCTCAAAAGTAGTTGACACTTTTTTAAAAAAATTGCCGGAAAATAAGGGAATGCTGTGAAAAAGAATCAATCCGTGAATGAAGGATGTCAATTTTAGGAGATGTTTTTTTTGTAAAGAAGATCAAGCAGTCGCTACTATTTCAGCAGCAATCCCCGATCACCATTTAACCACCTGATATTATTTGATATTCATCAAGATGCTTTCGTGGAGTTAGAAAGGTTAAATCTAATAATTATAGATATTTATCCTAAATTTGACCAGGAATAGCTGCTATTTCAGGCCAAGCATAACAGGTGAGGCATCCTTTGCGAGGCGCAGTCCAGGGAGGTCAGCTCATGTTGAAATTTTTCCCGGTCAGGCCCATACGTCGGGCATACGCAATCACCTGACGACGATTTTCCATATGGAGGCGTTTAATAATCTCCCCCATGTGATATTTAATGGTTTGTTCCGCCAGAAACAATTTTACCCCCACCTCCTTATAAGTCAAGCCTCCGGCTACCAGGGACAGGACATCAATCTGGCGGGGTGTCAGGTAATCGTCGTCCTTGGCGTGCTGACAGGGGGGATCCGCTTGGACTTTTTTCTGAAGGGCAAATTCAGAAAGCATGCGGCTGGCAAGACCTGGAGACAGGGGTGCCTCACCGCGCATCAGTCCAAGGAACAGATCAAAAAATTTTTCGGTTTTATCCGTCTTGAGCAGGTAACCGCAGGCACCGCTTTTGATGGCTTCAAACAGATCCTGATCATTTTCCGACATGGTGAGTATCACAATTTTAATATCCGGCTGTTCGGCCTTGATCAGGCGGGTGGCCATCAGACCGTCAAGACGCGGCATCTGGATATCCATCAGAATTACTTCAGGTTTCATTATGCGGGCCTTCTTCAGGGCATCCATCCCATCGCAGGCGGTGCCGACGACTTCAAGACCGCGTAGTGTCAGCAGTTTTTCAATTCCGTCCAGAAACAGGGGATGGTCATCGGCCAGCAATATTTTCATATTTTTTCCTTTTTCCAGGGGATCTCCAAGATTACCCTGGTCCCTTTACCGGGTGCTGATATTATATCAAAACCTGCGCCGATCATCTCGGCCCTTCCCCGCATGGAGCGTAACCCGAAGCCTTGACCGACAATGGGGACTCCTAAATCAAACCCCTGACCGTCGTCTTCAACCGCCACCCTGATCCCGTCTTCAATCGGCTCAAAAACAACCCGTGCTGAGGTGGCCCTTGAATGCCTTCTTATATTCATCAGTGCCTCCTGAATGATGGGGTGTAACTGGGCATCAATAGCGGAACCAAACGCCATGGTTTTCAAGTTGGACGGTACTATCAGTTCCGCTTTTATTGCGTAATTTTGGGTGAAGTGACGAATGTAGTTACGCACACTCGCAACAATTCCCTGATCGGCCTCTTCCGGACGCTTCACCCCGACAAGGTATTCCCGGATGATCTCTTTAATCTCCTGGGTTACCTCAGCCAGACTTTGAAGACAGCCCCCAAGCCCGGACGTGTCCCCCCGGTCAACGAATATTTTTGCTGATGTGATCTGGAGATCGGCTGCCGCAATCATCTGGCCGATGCCGTCATGGAGTTCGCGTGCGAGCAATTCTCGTTCCTTTAACATTGCCAGGGCGCGTTGTTTATCTATGACCCGCTCATGGGCCCGCATCTGCTCTGTAACATCGTGAAACCAGATGAGCCGTCCCAGGGTGTAACCACGCCTGTCAACCAGGGGGGACTGGCTGACATGATACCATATGTCTATCTCCTCCCCGATGCACAGTTCGTGTTCTGCCTGATCGGGGTTCTGAAGAAGCCGCAATAAATCCGGATGATTTTTAAGGACCGAGTTCAGAGTATCTCCAGAAACCTTTGAGTCAATCATTCCCAAAATTTTGCGTACCTTGGCGTTGATGTCCACAACCCGATCCCGGATATCCAGAACCATCATCCCATTGGGCATGGTTTCTATGACGGTATCGCGTGCAATCGGTACCACATAGAACATACTATAATGGAAAACGGCAACAGCATAGGGAATCACCGCAAGAGTTGCCGCAATTGTCATGGGATCCATCGCCGCTGGCGGTTTCCACCCGGTTAGAGTGAGCGCGTAAGCTCCCCGTATGATAAAGGGAGCGACAATGAGACCGGCGGCTATCCAGCGGTGCCTGGGTGAATTCAAGAAAAGTCGGACAAGAACCATCAGTTGAAGCAGGCTCAACAGATAAGCAAAAGCCACAAAACCCCAGGTTATCGGGGATCGATCGATATAAACCGTTCCATTAAAAATTATTTGGGTCCAGATCAGATGGTGGGTGTCATTGGTTAATATGAGAAGTGCTATGATAATCGACGGTGCTGCCAGGGTTGTCAGTGTTGCAGGGGTTATCCATCGCTCAAGCCCGGCATAGTCAAGGCTGAAAATAAATCCGGTGGTGATGATGGGCAGCATCAGGCTGGCCCTGCATTTGAACCAGAATATCCTGATTTCATCTGTGGTACCGATCATCCAGAGGCCATTGGTCAGTATCCAGAGCATTATTAATATCGTCATGACTATAAATGGGACTGCACCTGGAACGGAACGATTCCGGAAGGTATACCGGCAAAGGAGTGCCAGCACCGTCAGGGAAATCAGCACCAGTATCATGTGGGGGTCATATTTATAGGGCCATGGCATGAGAATAGATACTCCCCCCTTTTTTGTTCCAGTGAATGATACCGTTTTTACCCACAGAGTGGAGCAGGGCTT
>Ga0307987_1001251_pt1 | contig 14102 bp, 10 predicted proteins | sample EllFjometagen181_FD_203157 | JGI IMG/M metagenome (GOLD analysis project Ga0307987, IMG submission 203157) | Marine microbial communities from Ellis Fjord, Antarctic Ocean - #181 | ecosystem: Environmental > Aquatic > Marine > Unclassified | place: Southern Ocean | collected 2014-10-08
ATCTCTTACATTTAATGTCGAATTTGCAAAAGATAAGTTAAGTGATTATACTCAGGAGGATACAACTCCATTATATGCTGTGGGTGCATAATCCTAAGCACAAAAACGAAGTGCAACACTTAAGTTAGTATTTATCACGTTAGCTGTGAGTGAGTGAATATCAACAATATACAACGTGTTAAATAATGTGTAGAAATAAAGGATACTTATCACATTAAAAAAAAACAACCTTCGTACTATAAATTTTCTATATTTTTATTAATAATAATCTTACCATTTATAAACAATAAACCAATTATAAAATCCTTAAATACTACCATTTGTTATGAGATTAAATTAACCAAACAACAACTTACAATATATACTCAATAATTATATAAGCTGAAATTCTATGCAATTCTTCTTTTTATCCTTCAAGCGATAATGATATACTGACAGGTTTATTAATGAGTAAAAAAATGCCCAATTTAAGGATTATATGTAACTATTTTAGCTCTGTTTATTTTAATGTTTGTCAGAAATTTCACGACGTTTATTCCAATATGTCTTAGATATATTATTGAGTTAATCTAAACAAAGGGTGGTAAATCGCAATAGAATAGAATAATAGAAAAATCGCCCTTTTTCACCTAATTTAATCATGTTCCGAACAACTATTAAAAACATAACATTGACAAACTTTCAGTAAAATGCTGTAAAGACAATGTTTACAGGTGATAGTATATAAATGTTTTAATTACTACTCCGTTATCCCGCACCCGGGTAGACAGGGGCGTTAGGTATAAAAAAGGATCACGCAATTGACAAAAAAAAGACGCAGCGACCAACTGGAAGATATCATAGATATCCAGGATCAATCTATTATGTTATCTGAAGTTGAATCCATTGCTTCCAGTACCGAGGAAAAGGACAATAAGGATGGTCTTTATTCTTCGATTCTGCTGTCACTGACACATGAAACATATCCTAAAAATAAAGCAAAGTTGTTTTGGGCTGAAATCATAGAAGACATGAAGAATTTGGAACATGCTCTGGGTAGGAAAGTCGGTATCTCTGTTGCTACTTTAGATTATCTCTCCAATATAAAAAAATATTGGATGAACCCAAAATAATCGAAGAAGAAAAAAGTGATTTTGTTACACAATCTTCAACAATAGATGAATTAACAAAACTATATATCAGAGATGTATTTGAAGTCACATTAACAAAAAATATTGATGATACTAAAAGATCAAATACATCACTCAGTTTGCTCATGATAGACATTGATGATTTCAAACAAGTTAATGACCAATATGGGCATCAAGTAGGTGATGAGGTTTTACGTAATATTGGTCATTGTATTAATGGAATAGTTCGGGAAATGGATTTGGCAGCAAGATATGGTGGTGAGGAATTAGCAATAATTCTACCTAATTCAGATATTGCAAAAGGATATGTAACTGGGGAGCGCATAAGAAAGGCTATTGAGAAGTTAAACTTTGATGGCTTTTCTGTAACAGTTAGCATTGGAGTAGGTGAGACTGATAGTAAAATAAAAAATACTGCAGACTCCTTAATTAAAAAGGCAGATGCAGCATTATATAGAGCAAAAGAAGCGGGTAAAAACAGAACCATAAAATGGGGGTATCCAGAAGGATCATAAATGAATGACACTAAGACAACCATGACGCTTTCAGGTAAGACGCTTTCGCCCGGCTTGGGAGAGGGACATATATTTATCTACCGGGATGTCTTGACCCGCTTTGATGAGTTCTATGATATCGACGACACCCAAGTTGATGATGAATTGGAGCGGCTGGATCGGGCTCTTCTGCGGATCTTTGACGACTTGAGCATATTGGCGGAGCGCGTTGAGAAGGAAATCGATTCGGAGCTCTCGGGTGTCTTTCGCGCGCACTTAGGTATGGTTCAAGATCCGAGTTTGAGGACAGAAGTTGAGCAAAATATTACAGACGAATTAGTTAGTGCAGGCAGTGCGGTTAGAACCGTGTTCCGACGCTGGGAACATCGGTTCCAATCCATGGACGCTGATGTGTCCAGACAGAAGAGCGATGACATTAGAGACTTGGCGCGACGGCTTGTATCTGCTTTAGCAGGTGTCCATGCACATGCCCTCGCGAATATACCTCGTGGCAGTGTCCTTGTAGCGAGACGTCTGTTGCCGTCGGATACAGTATTCCTTGCTCGAAACACGGCTACAGCAGCTTTACTGGAGCTTGGGGGTAGAGGATCTCACGCAGCACTATTCGCTCGTGAAATGGGCCTCCCGTGTATCGCCGGTATCAGTGGTCTTCTTGAAGCAGTTTCCGAGGATTCTTTCGCTGTCGTCGATGCAGATGAGGCCCAAGTTATCATTAATCCAACCGCTAGTCAGAAGAACTGCTTCCACGCGAAAAACGAGCGGCAGATGCGGACAAGCGCAAAGGCTCGCGAACGGGCGCATGAGCCCGCCGTGACAGCGAATGGGACAAGAATTGCAGTTCTCGCGAACGTGGGCGACGCAGAGGATACGCGGTTAGCAGTCGAAAACGGTGCTGACGGAGTTGGTCTATACCGCCTGGAACAGGCGTACTTGGGGCGTCAAAAGCCGCCGAGTGTAAAAGAGCTTTATGAGGAAATGCAGGAGACCTTAGAGCCAGCCAAAGGTCTGCCCGTCTACGTCAGATTACTTGATGTCGGTGCGGACAAGCCGCTTCCATTTCTCGAAATGCCCAGAGAACGGAATCCATCATTGGGACAACGCGGCATCCGCTTCCTTCTTAAACATCCTGAACTCCTACACACGCAGTTAGATGCATTGCTACAGCTTTCATCTGATTTTGACCTACATATCCTGGTACCAATGGTAACGCTACCAAGCGATATCGAGGTAGTAAACCAAGTCCTCAAGGAACTAATATCAAAAAGCACAATTTCGTGCATGCCTAAAATCGGAGCCATGGTTGAAACACCGGCCGCAGCCCTTACTACCCCTGACATATTGAAGCACGCAGAATTTCTAAGCTTTGGCACGAATGATCTTACACAGTACTCCTTCGCCGCTGACCGTGAGAACGAAGCAGTTGATATATATTTTGATGACACACACGATGTTATTTTTCGACTTATTTGCACAGTCCATGATGACGTTCCCAATATCCCCCTCGGTCTGCGGTGAATTGGCAGGACGTTCCGAAGCCGTGTCTAGACTCGTGAAGTGCGGTATAACTTCTGTAAGTGTTGTGCCTTCCTTGATTCCCGCGATCAAGGAGGCTGTTCGGAGCTGCGACAATGCATCATAAACGTGTGTCAACTAGAGCAACGACATGTACGTTTCAAACCGTGAGGCTTCACATCCCGACCTGAAACGACTGTCATGCTTCATAATTAGAGCCAGCACGAAAAGGTCTTCGCTAAGAGCGAAGCAATTTTTGTGCTCAGCTCTAGTTTTAAGTGTTAGGTTTTAGGTGTTAAGTAGTAAAATTTTTCAGGAAAAACCTATAAATCAAGAAAAGTTTCTGTTCTACCTAACACTTAAAACCTAAAACCTAACACTACGTTCCCAAAAAACCTTTTCGTGGAACGTCTAATTAGGAAAAAACTTAAAGCAGAACGGGCTGAAACTAGTCAGAATCTGCAAGAGCCAGAGGTTTATCATGAGGACGGCCAAGAACAAATCCTGAATAAATTGAACAGGCAAATATTCTTTATTAAAATTCCGATAGAACTGCTGATGCAGTCTGTAAATCAGTTGGAGTTGGAAGAAAAACATTTTATGAATATTTAGCTCAATTTAGAACGGAATTCAAAAAAGGTTGGTAAATTTACAGTATACGTCTATAAATTACTGACCATCAATGTATATATTCTGCGCTACTGTAGCGTGTAAGCAGCAACTACTGATTTTAAAATTTATATGGAGGAGTTGATTGATGCATATTCAAATGATAAGTCCACATGGACTAATAAGATATAAAAACCCTGAGATAGGAAGCGATCGAGATACCGGAGGGCAAGTTAAATATCTGGTGGAACTACTATCAGAAATGAGAAAAAATGAGAAAATAACTAAAGTCGACTTAATAACAAGATATATTTCAGACAGAAGATACTCTTCAGATTATTCTGTTAAAGTTGAAAATATAGATGAAAAAATAAGAATAATAAGAGTTCAGTGTGGGGGGGTAAAGTACAGGCCGAAAGAAACATTATGGCCTTATCTTGATGAAATGGTTGATAATCTAATTCGTTTTAACCGTGAAGAAGAACAAGTTCCTGACATTGTGCACGGCCATTACGCTGATGGTTCGTATGTTGCACAGCAAATCAGTATAATATATGATATGCCTATGGTAATGACTGGACACTCATTGGGACAGTATAAACTTAAAATGCTAGAAATGGAAGGGGTCTCTGGAGATGACATAGATAAAAAATATAACATTAAGCATCGTATAAAAGTAGAAGAGAATGCGATTTCACACTCACGTCTTGTAATAGCTAGCACTGAGAATGAAATTAAAACACAATATAGTTATTACAATGCAGCCAAATCAGCAGATTTTATAATTAATCCTCCAGGTTATAATTCAAATGTTTTTTACTCGTACTATAAACATACTCTTCCCGGCAGCGAAATGGATATCGAAAGTGAAATTGCTTATAACAGGATGCAGAATGAAATAGGCAAATTTTTATATGAACCTGGTAAACCGATAATTCTTGCTATAGGAAGAGCTGATAAAAGAAAAAATTTTGAAACTATAATAAAGGCTTACGGCAATGATAAACAACTTCAAACTCTTGCTAATTTGGTTATTTTTGCAGGTATCAGAAAAGATATTAGACAGATGCCTCAAGAAGAGTGTGAAGTTCTTACAGAACTCCTTTTACTTCTTGACAGATATGATCTATATGGAAAACTTGCAATTCCTAAAAAAAATAATTCACGTACAGAAATACCTGAAGTATACAGGATTGCAGCTTTAAATAAAGGTGTTTTTATAAATGCGACTCGCGGAGAGAATTTCGGTCTTACTATATTGGAAGCCGCAGCTTCAGGGCTTCCGGTTATTGCTCCAGATGCTGGTGGTCCTAAAGAGATAATTTCCCAATGTTCCAATGGAATAGTAATTGATATAGACGATGATAAAAAAATTGCAGAAGCCGTAAAAAAAATTATAAGTGATAATGCATTATGGCAGATGTATTCTGAAAACAGCATAGTAAATGTTTTTAAACATTACTCATGGAAATCACATGTTGACAAGTATGTTAATTCACTTGAAACGCTTTTGCAAAAAGATTCAGAACAAAATAATAAAACCGAGAGAACTTCTCTTTCAATATCTGTCGGCAGAAAATTTTCAAATGTGAAAAGAGTAATTATTACAGATATAGACGATACTCTTATTGGCCGGGAGAATAATGAAGGGCTTCCTGAATTTATAGAATATCTGAACCGTGTTGGAGAAGATACTGTTTTCGGTCTGGCTACAGGTAGAAATAAACAATTGACTGAAGATGCCATTACCCAGCACGGTCTTCCCCAGCCTGATATTATGATATGCTCAGCCGGCACTGAAATATACTATGGTGGAAATATGATATTGGACAAGGGGTGGGAAAAACACATTTCCTATCTTTGGAAGAGAGAAAAGATAATAAACGCAATGGAAAACATGCCTGCTCTGGTCATGCAAGAAAAAGAGGCTCAATGGGATTATAAACTCAGTTACTATGCTAACAAAGAATTTGCAGATGATGACATAGCTGAAATCTACAGGCTTCTGGATTTTTATAGACTTAAAGCGAAAGTTCTTTTTTCTGAAAAATCTTTTATTGATTTTCTTCCTTTTAGAGCCGGTAAAGGTAAAGCTATAAACTATTTAAGCTTTAAGTGGCATATACCTATAGAGGATTTTTCAGTTTTTGGGAACAGCGGAAACGATGAAGGGATGCTTATGACGAAAGCTAATGCTACAGTGGTAGGCAACTACAGCAGTGAACTTGAAAAGCTGAAGAAAAATAAAAAAATATACTTTGCAAAGGAAAGTTTAGCTAATGGAATTCTGGAAGGTTTAAAATACTTTGGCTCTATTTAAAACAAATAATTAACAAAAAAATCGAAGTTGAGAGATTATGTATAACGGTATTAGTTTTGATAGATCCGAGCTTGGGGATATAGATGTTATTAAGCATGATGGGATATTTCATTTATTCCATCTCATCCTTCCTAATCATGATTATATTGCCCATGCAGTAAGTGAAAATGGTTTTTTCTGGAAAAGGGTGAAAAACGCTATTTTTATAGGTGAACCAGAAAGTTGGGACGACGATATGTTGTGGACAATGCATGTGTCTAAACACCCTACTAAAAAAGATCTTTGGAGGATGTTTTATACTGGAATTTGCAGAAGAGAAAAAGGTAGAGTACAGCGAATAGGAATGGCTGTTTCAAATGATCTTTATAAGTGGGAAAAACGTCAAGACTCAAGTTATCCTCTAAGTATTCCAGGGCCATTTTACGAAAGTTCCGTTCACGAAGGCAGGCATTGGGTTAGTTGTCGAGATCCTTACTATTATTCAGAAAAGGGGAAAGGTTATGTTTTAGTAAATGCAAGAGTACCTTATGGTCCGATGATCAGGCGCGGTTGTGTAGGAATAGCACAAGAAATTGAACTTAACCGTTTTGAATGGTTACCACCTCTTTTTTTCCCTGGAGCTTATGATGATATTGAAGTACCAGTTCTCTATAAAGCAAAAAATAAATATTATCTATTTGGAGGTATAAGAGAAGATGTTAAAATCCATTACTGGTATTCTAAATCTATGTTCGGCCCTTATAGAGCTTTTACTGATAACGTGCTAATGCCCCAAGGCAATTATGCTCTTAGAGTAACAAAGCACGAAGACAAACTTCTTGCCTGGAATTTCTTTAATACTATGGATAAAGATAAAATAACAAAAACACTTCCTCCTCCTAAAGAAATTAGCATTGACAGTAGTGGTAGAATTAAATTAAAATCTTTTTCTGGTTTTAAACTTTTGGAAAAAAAATGTTTTAATATGAAATCTGTTTTTCCAATATTTTCTCTTCTTCAAAATCAGTATGCAGACTTCTGTAATAACAACAATACTTTGTCTTTTATATCTGAAAGCGGTTACGAATTTTTTGTATTCAAACAAAAACTTCTTAACTTCAAAATGAATTATAATGTCAAACTTGTCAGTTCAGGTAAGACAGGAATTCTTTTGAGAACGGATAGAAATGGTAACGGATATTTTATAAGTCTCGATCTTAAAAGTGGAATAACACAGGCTAGACTTTGGAAAGAGAGTGAAGATCATCTGTATGAAAGGGATTATGATTATGAAGTTATTCAGGATAGTAAATTTAACCCAACAAGCTCAAAAAATTATATGGTTCAAGTTATAGTTTGCGGTACTTACTATGAACTATGCATTAATGAGAAAGTAATACTCAGTTATGTAGACTCTTCAATAACTTATGAAGGTTATTTCGGCTTTTATGTGGAAAGTTCACATATAGAAGTAAAAAATCTTAGAATTTCAGAGCTTGAATCCATTCCTAAAGAATTTGATGCTCTAGTATAAAAAAATTGAATCAGTAAATTAATCATTATTTAATTTGCAATATTCAAATTTTAGCTTTATCATATTAGTTAGTGTACTAATATATAGTCGTTAAGCAAATATGTAAATCTTATCTTTTAACATTTACTATATGATGACTAATAATTAATATTGCGAAGTCCTCCTATGTTGTATGATTTTCTAATAATATATATCGTTTTGATTGCCTTTGGCGGTCCTCTTCTTATATTTTTGTTTTTAAGATGAATAAGAATTGTCAAACGGAAAATTCAACCAAAGAAGAAGTAGGAGTCATGAAAAAAATATAAGCAATTAATTCATTTACACAGGCTACTGGCTATTCTTTCAACTGTTTTAATAAGAAAAAAATGAAAAGATTAAAGGAAAGATGACAAAAAGACTATCGACTGCATTTGAGTTTGCAGTAGAATTAAAAGATCGTGTCCTAAAAGTAAGCTTAAGTGATGACGAGATTAAGTCATTCGCAAAAGCTATTGATTATTCTATCGGGTTTTTTAATAAGAGAAAAAGATTCGTTCTAGTAAACGAACTTATTTTTCAAAATGTTTTTTTGGGTTCAGTAGTTCTTCGAGAGTTTAACTTCACTAATAACATTCAAATTTCGTACTATATTCTTGAAGAAATTAATAATTATTATGTGGATTTATTGTTAAGAGAATTGTTCGGCAAATATGGATTTAATGAATATCACGATAGACTTCATATATGGTGTGGTTTACTTAATAATATAAATAATTCTGAACAATATGATAAAGATATTTCGATTCTTGCTGATAAATTTTATAAATTTCTATGTAATAAGCAATGTCCTAAAGATATAAAAAGAGTATTAGTTGTGCGATTTAACTCTTATGATGAATACTTAATTGAAGTTATGAAAAGAATGGAAACTTCGATTAAATACATAGAAAAAAGGAGATTATAGCAATGAATGAAAAATTAATGGATTTTAGAGAAGCCTGGGGGTGAATTTAAACAAATCGACCTAAATCGTCATAAGGTTTTTATGTGTTTATGGCAAAGTGATTGATTATTGATAATTCTGGTCTAGCATACTATTTGCCCATTTTTTATTTAAAATACTAACCTGTGAATAAATAATAAAGTTGTTTAATTATTTCCTGTTATAATGGGTACATCTAAACAAAAGTGGAAAATCGTCACAGAATTGAATAATAGGGAATTCGCCCCTTTTGGGCTGTTTTGTTCATGTTCTGGACAAAACTTAGAAACATAACATTGACAGACCCTCAACAAAACGCTATAAATACATTATTGACAGGTTTTAATATACAAAAGTGCAAGTTTAACACAATGGGTGTTATGCGACGTTAAAATAAAATATTATGTATAAGTATACTATTGGGAAAAATTACAAGTAGAGGACTAATTCGGCATAAACTCTCACTTTTACTTAATTTTATGCTAATTTAAAGTTTATTAACTCCCCCTCCTTTTCATTATACATATGTTTCAAATTGCTAAAATCATATGTTTCAAGTAGAGAGGGGCAGAAGACGCACCCATATTTTTGCGTCCTTTTTTATAGAAATGCTTACTTTTAGTGTAAAAACTTAACAAATATCATAATAATTTACACTTTGATAAATCCTTAGATTTTTACATTCGTTTTATGATATATAAATAGTTAATAGTTAATATTTAATATTTAACTTAAAACTTACTTTTTACACTAAAACAACCCTATACTGGAGTTTCTTCTGAATATTCCAAATAATACTATTGACAAAAAGCCTTCTTTATGTTAAAAATATCATAGAAGTCTTGCGGTAAATATGTTTTGCCGTTCAATATTAATAATAATAATAGGAGTTAAACCATGAAAAGATTTTTGTTGGGATCAGTAGCAGTATGTGTAGCATTGATGTTTACTGGATGCGCTGTAACTAAAATAAGTCAACCATCAGCACCTATAAATGCTGAAGTTTATACACAATTGACTCCTGAACTTGCAGTTGGAGAAAAAATCCAGGGTGAAGCTAATATGAGTGTGCTATTTGGCATATTTGCATGGGGAACCGATAAATATGCAGAGGGAGTTAGTTATGGTGGAGCCCCCGAAGGAGCAAGTATTTTTGGTCCTAGTCCTGAAGCAAAAGCAAAATCTGCTGCTGTATACAATGCAGTAACAGCAAATAAAACAGATGTAATTGTAAGCCCTGCGTATATAATAGATATTGACGATTACGTTGTTTTTAAGAAAATTAAGGCAAATGTTACTGGGTTCTCTGGCAAGGTATCATCTATCAAATAATTATTCTCTATATCTTAGGGCCCGCGGCGGCCTTAAGATCTTACACGTATTGTCTCTGTTCCTCTGCAAAGCCTGTCTTACCTTACTTGTGACCTGTAAAATCTACATGTGTAACATATCCTCTCTTATGCGACGTAACAAGGCTTTTCGAGAACACCCTATATTGTGTTATTTAGCAGAGATCTACCTATAAAAATAAACATCTTTATTAGTATTTAAACAACTCTATTATCTTTTAACATAACGGACTCTTTCTTGTTAATTACACACCCATTTATCAATATAGCCCTTTTATTAATACTTAATAAGTTAAGTACACTAATTAGTTTGAATATTAATAGATACATACTAATTTAAGTTAACTGTTATTAAACAAATTAAAGAGGGAGAATGAAAAACAATATAATTCGCATACTAAAAATATCATTTGGAAATATTATTGAGTGGTATGACTTTTGCCTGTATGGCTATTTTGCTAATACCATCGCTGAACAATTCTTTCCTGATTCTAATCATTTTATTGCACTATTAGCTACTTTTGCAGCATTTGGCGTTGGGTTTCTAGCTAGACCGGTGGGAGGTATACTTTTTGGACACCTTGGCGATAAAATTGGACGGTATTATGCCATGAATCTAGCAATTATTTTTATGAGTATTCCTACAATGGCTATGGCATTGCTTCCAACTTACAGTGTTATTGGAATTGCAGCTCCGATATTTCTTGTTATTATTAGAATTGTTCAAGGGCTCTCTGCCGGAGGTCAATATAGTAACTTATTAACGATAACAACAGAAGAAAAGAACTTTAGATTTAAAGGATTTCATAATGGAATTTCATACTCTGTTTCCGTTATAGGTTTTGTTTTTGCAGCATTTGTAAGTTATATAGTGATAACTTTTTTACCTCAGAACATGCAATCCTATGCATGGAGAATACCTTTTGGACTAAGCATTATATTGCTCATTTGCCAATTTATGTTAAGAGGGAATGAACACAAGATAGAAGTAAAGGAATTTAATTTAAAAAGACCAGACAATAAACAAGTACAGAAAAATATTCCTTTAGTTCAATTATTCAAAGAATATAAAAAAAGTGCCATATTTATAATTCTTCTTTCAACTATAACATCATCCCTTTATTATCTTGTCATAACATACTTTGTTACCTTTACCGTTGATATAGAAAAACTTTCCATGAATGATGCTTTAGAAATAAATGTAATATCCTTGATTTGTCTTTGTATTTGTGTGCCTATATTTGGTTTACTTTCAGATTTTATTGGGCGAAAACTTACATTATTACTTTCATTAGCTGTATTTTTAGGAGTTAGCTTACCTGTTCTTTCTCTATTATCTCACCCTGATTATTCTCATGTACTTATATCTACAGTTCTTCTTGCTGTACTAACAGCATGGGTGCAAGGTGCATCAACACCGTTTTATACAGAAATATTTCCTGAGCATGTTCGTTCCTCGGGGTGTTCTGTGAGCTATGGGATAGGAGTTGCAATTGCAGGGTTTGCCCCAATGGCTGCTACTATTTTTGAAGAAATAAGTTTCTCTGGAATTAATTATTTCTTTTATATCTTACTTGGAATTGGTTTAGTAACAGCAATATTTATTCCTTATAAACGAATTGAAAGAAAAAGACTTATAAACTTAAAACTAGCAGGAGTTGAACCGATTAGTATAAGTATGTTAGATATTACATCCAGCAATAAAACATAAATTTACTCTATTTTTGTTGGGGCAAGAATTGGGGCTGTATCTTCAACTTTTAAATTGATCATATCAGCAACTCTTTCAAGTGATGATAAAATCATTGATTGCTCCCAAGCTTTAAGAGTTTCAAAGGAAGAGATAAACTTCTCATGCATCAAAGTAGGTGCATTATTATTCAGATCAATTCCTTGTTGCGTAGCAGTTAACTTAACCTTACGTTTATCAATATTTGATTTTTCTCTATTTAAATAACCTCTATTAACTAATTTTTCAATAATTGGAGTAACTGTAGCAGGACTTAAACTAATTGAGCTTGCTATTTGGCTTGCATTAATTGGCACGTCACTATTACATATTTCCTTAAGTATTAATAACTGAGGAACAGTTATGCCATATTCTTTAATAAGACTTCTGGATCTCTGGTCTATAGATCGTGTTATTTTTCTCAGCAGACTTAAAATATTGTCACATAAATTATCTTGATTGTGCATAAATATAACCGTTTTTATTTATAATTATAATAGTATTATTTTTTTAATTTTCTACAAGGTTACCTAAATCCTATGACGATTTAGGTCGATTTGTTTAGGCTCACGCTATATTAACTAATCCAAATGATTGTTGGTAGTATTGCTTTTTACAAATACTACATCTTTTTGCGGACGGCAATATGTTTCTTTAATAAAAAAGATAGCAATCAAAGTAGAACCAATATAGAGCATAGGAACTAAAAGCAAAGCGAGTCTAAAATCATCGGCAATCAAATCAACAGCTTTACCATGAGAAACTACTGCGACTAAAGCTCCGAATATAAACGGTAAAAATGTATCAGTTAACAGCATAATAGAGTTATTTAATCCAAGAGCTGTAGAACTGATATTTTCTTCAACACATTCTGATATGGTGGCAAAACCAATATTTTGTCCGCCACCTGCAATTCCCAGCATAAAAAAAATAAATGTTAGTATTTTAATATTATTTATTGGTAAAAACAGGGAAAAACCAATTATAGTACCCAGTATTCCCTGAAAAACCAGCACTGGAACTCTTCTTTTCAGTTTATCAGAGATAATCCCCATTAAAGGGCATCCTACAGCATAACCAATCCATATAGCAGAAACAGCTGAAGCAGCAGTAATTTGTGAAATCCCCTTTGATTCTATAAAATCTGTACCCCATATAGCACCCAGAGTTGCTATTGGAGCATAATTAAATGCTGAGTAAAAAGCAACACTCCATGCCTGCTTGTTTGTAAAAAGATTTTTTACACTTTTTAGTATTTTAACTTTTTTAACGTCAACTCTCATAAAATTTTTCTTTTTAGATATAGTTTTGTCTTTCACAAAAAACACACTTAACCCAGTTAGTATAAATCCCAGTAAACCTATAATCCCCATAATACTACGCCAGTGACCACCGTTGCTTTTAACCATCATTACAAGAGGTCCACCAGCAAGAATAGGACCAAGTGTTCCAATCAATTGTGATAGTCCTGCATAGAAACCAAAATCTTTTTTAGAAAAACTATTTCTTGCAATAACTAATAGACATATGAACGCAAAAGATGATGCAAATCCCATTAACATTCTACTAAAAAGAGCCATCCCAAAATTAGTTGATGAAGCAAAAAATAATGTGGATACACCGCAGAGCGCAGTAGAAAATATCATTGTTTTTTTTATGCCGATTTTGTCAATTATAATCCCTACCGGCACCTGCATAACTGCATAAACAAAATAATATGCCGATCCCAGCAACGCAAAAGTTTCAAGATTAAGATGAAGCTGTGGGATTATCTGGTGTGAAAGAGCTCCTACAAATGTTCTGAGAAAAAACTCATACATGAAAAAAAGTGCTGCTATCAGCCATACTGCTATGGAAAGAATTTTAGTTATAGAAATATTTTTCCCTTTGGAAGTAGAATCGTGTAACTCCATAATAAGACCTTAAATTTTATTGTTTTACCTGAAGATCCAAATCCTGCACATGTTCAGCTACTTTCGCCAACTGTTTAAATCGTGACAGTTTATATATCGGTTCACTTTCATAAACTAAAGGCAGCATATTGACACAAGCGATAATACCATCACAGGTGGCTAGAACAGGTATTTCACCAAATTTACCGAGAGGCTCACGAATCAAAGCAATTTTTTCACCTTTCTTAACATGATCACCAAGTTTTTTGGCACCGATACAGAGTCCGCTCTTAGGTGCCTGTACCCATTCATTGCCCTGAGTATTAAAAACAAGATTATCAGTAGTTTTGCCCGATTCTCTATTTTTTGCAATCATCCCGATTTGTCTCAATACATTTATTATACCTTTCACTCCGGAAGAGATAAGCTTACTGTCAAATCTCATTGCTTCGCCTGACTTTAGAGTGACAAATATTTTATCGCGCTCAAAGGCAACCTTTTCCAGTGTACCTTCCTTTGCATCACATTCAGTGATGATGTTAACTTTTAGAGATCTCGCAATATAAGAT
>Ga0307987_1001252_pt1 | contig 14099 bp, 7 predicted proteins | sample EllFjometagen181_FD_203157 | JGI IMG/M metagenome (GOLD analysis project Ga0307987, IMG submission 203157) | Marine microbial communities from Ellis Fjord, Antarctic Ocean - #181 | ecosystem: Environmental > Aquatic > Marine > Unclassified | place: Southern Ocean | collected 2014-10-08
CGGCAAACGAAGCGGTGAGCGGAGGCCTCCCGTAGCGCAGGCGTCTCGCCTGCATCTTCCCCCCCGGTGCAGCCCCCCCGGTGACTCCCCAGAAGGTCTGGCCACTCTTAAGTTTCGGGGCATTCGGGTCACACCGAATGCCGCGAAACTCAAGGGCGCCTTCCTGCCCCGTCACCGGCCCCGCTCGTCGGTGCCCCGATGTAGCCAGACCGTCTCGGTCTGGTGAGGGGAACCAGAGCGAGGCGCTCTGGCTGCTTCGGGGGGAGTTGGGTGGGCTGGACCCTTGACATGATGGCTGGACGCGTGATGATAGTCGAGCCCGACGCGTCTGGGCAGTCAGCCCGTCGGGACCTTCATTCCTTGCTCAACCAACGATCGGCAGCGGAGATCGGCATGACAGACGTAGTACCTTCGTTTCTGAGCGGGTATGAGGCGGCGTTCGAAGAGGACCCGCACGCGGCAATGCTGCAGTGGTTCCGGGATGCGCGCTTCGGGCTGTTCATCCACTACGGACTCTACTCCCTGCTGGAACGGGGGGAATGGGTCCAGTACCACAGCAAGATCCCGATCGCCGAGTACGCACAGCTGAAGGAGCGGTTCACGGCGGAGCGCTTCGATGCCGACCTCATCGCGGATCTGGCGGTGGACGCGGGCATGCGCTACGTGAACTTGGTCGCCAAGCATTGCGACAGCTTCTGCCTGTGGGATACGCAACAGACGGATTTCAACAGCATCAATTCCCCGTGCAGTCGCGACTTGGTGCAGGAGATGGCGGCGGCCTGCGAGAAGCGCGGGCTCGGCTTCTTCGCCTTCTACGAGCACGGCTTCGACTGGCGGCATCCGCACGGTCCCGCGCCGTGGGACTGGTCGGCCAAGACTGTGCGCCCGCATTACGACCCGCCTGATCCCTACTACGCCAGTCGCGACGAGCACGACTTCACCAAGTATCTCGACTATGTGACCGGTCACATCACGGAACTGTGCTCAAACTACGGGCCATTGGCGGGGGTCTGGCTGGATGGCGCTGGGATTCCAGCATCCGGCGACAAGGCCAAATTCCGACTGCCAGAGCTGTACGCGCTGATTCGCAAACTACAGCCCCAGGCGTTGATCAGCTACAAGTTCGGCATCGAGCCGGAGCTGGAGGATTTCTTCGCGCCCGAAGAACAGCAGGTGCGCCTGCTGCAGAGCCGCTGGCAGAAGCCAGTGGAGGTGTGTGCCAGGATGCAGAAGGGATCGACGGGCTGGGCCTACCACGCGCAGGCGGAGCACTTGAGCGCGGACGAGATCGCCACGAAGCTGAACGAAGCGACGAGTCTGAACGCCAATCTGTTGCTGAACATCGGTCCGCTGGCCGACGGGTCCATCCACCCCGACGACGTCGCGGCCCTCCGAGAGTTCGGCAAGCGGCAAGCTGGCGCTGATTCGGGAGGCCTATGATGCGGGGGATGAAACTCGTCGGGTGCGCATGGGTGCTGACGATGGCTGCTCACGCCGCGCAGTTCTTCGTGGCGGTGGATGGGGACGACGCCAATCCAGGGACGGTCGCCCAGCCATTCGCGACTCTGGAGCGGGCCCGCGATGCGGTCCGGCAGATCCCGCTGGACGCCCCTGGTGATATCATCGTCAACATCCGGGCGGGAGACTACCGTCGCCAGGAGCCGCTAGTGCTCACGGAAGCGGATTCGGGGCGGCAGGGCGCCAACGTGGTGTACCGCAGCTCTGACGGCATTGGCAAGGCTCGGCTGCTCGGTAGTCGCCCACTGATGGGGTGGACGCGGCACCAAGGCGCGATCTGGAAGCTGGATATCGGCGAGGATTCGGTCTGCCACACGCTCTACGAAGGGGGGCGGCGAGCCCGCAAGGCCCGCTATCCGAACTATGTCCACGATCCCGCCCTGCCCTGCGCAGCCGGTCCCTATCTGGCATCGTCAGCTGGCTCCCCGGAGCTGGAGAAAGGCGTGCGCGAGAGCTGGCTGACCTGGCGGCCGGACGAGGCCCTGCCCGTCACGGACGCAACGGGGCAGATGAAGATCAACGTGTTCCCGTGGGGCCACTGCGACTGGCACCGCTGGATCTGCTCGGTGACGGGGGTCGACGCCAAGGAACGCAAGATCACCTTCGACAACCAGAACGACAAGACCCGCATCGGGAACCGGGCCCGGTACTTCCTGGAAGACCACTTCGCTCTGCTGGATGCCCCAGGGGAGTTCTTCCTCGACGAGGGCGAGGGCATCCTGTACTACATCCCGATGGGCGAGGGTCATCCGGATGATCTCAAGGTGACCTTGCCGGTGGCCAAGACTCTCATCCGTATCCAGGGGCAGGACCGGGAGAAGCGGGCGCACCACATCCGGATCGAGGGACTGTCCTTCGCGGAGACCGACGGACTCTCACCAACCCGCTTCTGGTGGCAGTTCGGCTGGGGGCGCACCGACCACGCCATGGTCTGGATGCGCAACACCGATCACCTCGAAGTCCGGAACTGTCATCTGAAGAATGGCGGGCGGAACGGGATAATCATGGTCGGGGAGAACACCTACAATCTGGTCACCGGGTGTTGGATCGAGCAGATGGGGGTCAACGGCATTGTCCTCTCCAACCGCTTCACGAACACCCCCGGCCCCGGCCCCACTCCCGACAAGCTGGAGCACAACATCCTGACCAATAACAAGATCCACGACGTGGGACAGCTCTCGATCTACAATGCGTGCGTCAACCTGATGAACGGCAGCCACAACGAGATCTCCCGCTCGGAGTTCTTCAACTCGCCCCGTTACGCGACGACCATGCGCGGGAATACCGATGGTCAGAAGAACAAGACCCCGGGGTGGCACGGCGGCTTCCGCCCGGCAAAGGGGAATCGCTTCCACCATCTCCGCGTCCACCACTGCGGGCAGGACACGGGCGACATGGGCGCGTTGCACACGGCCAGTGTGAACATCCCGGACGGCGACTGCATCAACACCTTCGAGCAGATCACGATCACGGATGCCCGTGCCCACCCCAGCATGAGGGATATCCCCCCCAACGGTATCTTCCTGGACTGGCCCAGGCGCTCCATGCACCAGGTCTTCCGCAATATCCACATGCTCAGGACGCAGGGCGCACCGTTCCGTGCCAACGCCCAAGACAACGCGGCCTCCGCCGTCCTCGACAATGTGAGTTGGGAGCCCGGCTTCGACGCCGCGCAGATGGCCTATGGCAAGATCGGCCTCCAGCCTGACTTCCCTGCCGAGTTCGGTGGCCCACCGCTCCGGCCCGCGAGTCTGCCTGCAGTCGCCGTAACCGGGAAGGCCCCGGACTACTGCCGTGTCGATCTGAGCTGGTCGGCACCAAAGCAAGGGGGCGTGGTCTATGGCGCCGTCTATGAAGTGCACCGGGATGGCGTTCTGATCGGGCAGACAGCGGCAACGTCGTTTGCCGACACATCCGTGAGTGAGCGGACGACCTATCGCTACCACGTCACGGCCCGCGACGGTGACTTCGGGGCGGTCAGCCCCCCATCGCCGGAGTGCGCAATCCGCACGCCCGACGACGCCACCCCGCCGGTCCTCGTCGGCGTCTCGCCGGCCGGGGATCTCAAACACGTCGTTCTGCGCTTCTCGGAACCAGTTGACCCGACGTCCGCCACGAAAGCAGAGCACTACCGAATCGAGCCTGGCGTCACCGTCACCGCAGCGGCAATGAGCACGAATGCCGATGTCGTCGTCCTGGCGGTGTCCGGCCTGCTCCCCGAGAAGACCTACGAACTGCGCGTCACTGGCGTCGCCGACAGAGCCGCACGCCGAAACGTGGTCGGAGCCACCTGTGTGGGCGTCCTCAAGACCGAGTCTCTGATCGCGCATTGCACGCCCACGCAGGCTGCGGCGACCGGGAGTTGGCGCTTGCACGGCGGCGCTGCATGGATGAAGGATCGCCCGGGGATCGCCCTGAACGGGCGCGATGGGCACGTGGAGGGCCACGCCGAGCTGAACTTGGGCGCGGGCGACTTCACGTTGGCCGCGTGGATCTGGAAGGAGAAAGCTGGCAGTGCCATCGTCGCCGCCAAGGGCAATGGGTTCAGCAATGCGAATGAATGGTCCTGGGGGTGGGAGGAGCCGCACCGCGCGGAGAATATCGCCTTCCGTTCGGGGAATCACTACTTCACGACGGCACCGGGGTCGGTTCAGCCGGACACCTGGGTTCACCTGGTGTTCACCAAGCGGGGCACGGTGGGGACGAGCTACGTGAATGGTCAGCCAAGCGGCGCGGCGCACGATCTCAGTATTCTGGGGGACTTGACCAACACGAAGCCCCTGCTGATCGGACGACGACTCCACGAACCGAATCCGGCTTGGTTCAACGGCAAGGTTGCGGACCTGCGGATCTATACCAGAGCCCTTTCCCAGGACGAGGTGAAGCGCCTGGCTGGGACGAACGGCAAGTGAAGGTTATGCCCATGTCGATGCGAGACGAGCGGATTGCCCTCATGCACCAGGTGCTGCGCCTGGAACGACCGGAGCGCATGCCGTTGATGGGGGACTGGCGCAACGGCGAATACCGTCCCGACATCTACCATCTTGGCGAGCCGGAGCTGGTCGACGAGGGGGAAGTCAAGGTCTCGACCGACGGGAAGCGGGCATTCACCCGCGACGGTGGTGTCTGGGCCGTGGGCGATCAGGAGCTGTACCGCGAACCCGAGGACGTGCTGGATGTGGACCTGGACCGGTTTGAGGTAGAGGAGGTCGGCCCGGCGATGCTCGCCGAGATGCAGCGTCTCTACTCGAGCCTTGCTGACCAATGCTACGTCGGCGCGTGGCACTATGGGACGCTGGTCACTCGTGCCACCCTCGAATTCGGTTGGGAGCCGTTTCTGCTGGCGGCGGCACTCGACCCGGAACGCTTCGGCGAGATCTGTGCGCGCTTCGGCGAGGCATCGCTCGCCGTGGCTCGGGGTTGGGCCCAGACCGATGGAATTGAGCTGATCTTCATCCACGACGACATCGCCGCCACGCGCGGCCCCATCCTCAGTCCCGACTGGTACCGGCAGTATGCCTTCCCATGGCACAAGCGCATCTTCGACGCGATCCACGAGGCCGGGAAGAAGGCCGTCTACGTCAGCGATGGCAACTACCTGCCCGTACTCGACGACGTGCTGGCCAATGGTCCGGACGGGCTCTACATCGAGAGCACCTCCATGGACCCCGCCGAGCTCATGCACCGCGCCGGGCCGGAGATGATCTACCTGCTGAAGAGCAACTCGCGCAACACCGACCATGGCACGCCAGAGGATGTGCGACGGGAGCTGCTCCAGTTCCGCGAATTGCATGAACAGTACCCGGGCATCATCATGTACCGGGGGGGCGGACGCCTCCCCGAGAACGTCCAGGCGTTCAACCGCTACTACCAGGAGTACCTGGTCTATGGCACGCCATCCCCGACTGCCTGATACCGATGAGGGACCACCCATGAATGCAGACATCGAAGCCGTGCTCGCCCGCGAGGTGCAGCGTACCGAACCCAACCACATCGTCTACAAGCCTGGGCACTACGACGGCTCCACAGGCGATGGTCTGAACGAGCATTTCCTGGTGTTCGACGGCCCGGAGGGTTCCCTGATGGCGGTATGGACCCAATCGGCGGCATCCACGGGGGTGGCCGGAAGTCGGCAGGTGAACCGAATCCAGTTTGTGCGCAGCGACGACGATGGCACAACCTGGACACCGCCCACCCATGTGGTCGGCCCGAAGGACACGTTCGACCCCACCGAGATGGCGAACTGGGCCTTCCCTCTGGTCTCAGCGGGCGGGCGCGTCTACGTCATCTACAACTGCAACGACGGCAGTGCGGGCTGGATCAAGATGCACACCGGCACCATGGCCGCCGTCTATAGCGACGATTGCGGCGTAACCTGGTCGGAACCACAGCAGATCCCCATGCCCGAAAGCCCCTACGACGACCCAACCGGCAACACCCCGCCCGAATGGATTGTCTGGCAGAATCCCATGCGCGACCTGTCCGGCGGCTGGTTCGTCGGCTACAGCCACTGGGTCAACAAAGCAGCGGCAACCCTGAAGGAGGTCCGGGGCTGGACCGAGATCGAGTCGGTCGCCGAGTTCATGCGCTTCGTGAATGTCGATGCCGAGCCCGAGCCCTGCGACCTGGAGATCCGCTATTCGGGTTGGGGCGACCGAGCTCTGCGAGTGCCTCACTGGCGCCACCCGCTGCTCAGCGTGGCCCAGGAGCCAAGCCTCGTACGCCTGCCGGACGAGCGCCTGTTCTGCGTCATGCGCACCTGCAGCGGCTACATCTGGTGGAGCCAATCCAGCGACGACGGCGAGACCTGGTGCTCCCCGCGCCCCTTGCTCGATCGCGACTTCGGCATCCCCCTGCTCAATCCCGTCGGCTGCGATCCCATGTACCAGTTGGCCGACGGCAGGTACGTGCTCTTCTACAGCAACAACCGGGGCGACATCGACAGCGGCGGGGCGGCAGATGCCACTCCCCGCCGGCCCTGCTTCCTGGCCCTCGGCGAGTTCCGCCCCAAGGCCGATCAGCCCGTCTGGTTCAGCCCGCCAAAGCAGTTCATGGACTCTGACGGCCTCACCGTCGCCGGTGTCCCGCCCGGCACGCCAGGCATGCCCACCAGCGCCGACCTCAGTATGTACTCGAGCTTCACCACTCGCGCCGGCCGGAACATGCTCTGGTACCCCGAACGCAAGTTCTTCCTGCTGGGCAAGGAAGTGACGACCGAGTTTCTGGCGGGAATGAGCGTGCCCAAGTAGCAGGCGGCAGCGCCCTTGACATACCACCTGCACGCGCAATGCTAAACACCCGAGATCAGTCGGCACAACACAGCAGGAACCGGAGCCTCCGGATGAAACCCATTGGTATTCTTGGTGCCGTCCTCTGCGGATTCCTGCTAACAGAGGGCCAGGCGATGGGCAGCATTGATCCTACCCGAGCCGGCGAGCTCGGATTTCTGGACGTCACAGCCCCGCCATTCAGTGCTGATGCGACCGGGCAACGGGATTCCACGAAGGCGTTGCAGGACGCAATCAACCACGCCCGCAATCACTGCATGGCGACCTACTTCCCGCCGGGGAGGTACGTAGTCAGCAACACGCTGGTCTGCAAGCAGGGCGTAATGGAGCGGCGGCGCGACCGGGCCAAGGATCCGAAGCTGCTGGCGATGGGATTGGGCACGGCGGTTCGCTCCCTCCCCTGCCTGCTGGTTGGCTCCCGACGTGGGAAGCAACGCCCCCGCATCGTGCTCGCGCCAAACTCGCCTGGCTACGCCGACCCGAAGAAGCCGAAGCGCGTGGTCCACTTCTGGCGTGGCAGTGTGAAAGACCCCAAGCGGGCGCAGCCAAATGGCAGCTTCAACCAGATGTTCATCGGCATCGATATCGAGATCGGGACCGGCAATGCCGGGGCCGTCGGCATCCGCCACCGTGCGGCCCAGGGCTCGGGCGTACAAGACTGCCGGATCGATGCCACCCATGGCTACTGCGGCATCGAGGGCGCGGCCGGATCGGGCGGCAGCCATGCGAACGTGACCGTGATCGGTGGCCAGGTCGGGGCCGACCTCCGCGAGGCCCAGCCAGCACCTACCATCACCGGTTTCACCCTCATCGGCCAAACGAAAGTGGCGCTGCGCTACGGAGGATACAGCACACTGACCGCCGTCGGACTCCGCATCGAGTCGGACATCGCCGGTCCAGTCGTCACCACCAGCGCCAACGCGGGGGGCAAGGATATCTACGGTCAGCTTAGCGTCATCGACAGCAGCATCACGTTCCGCAAGCCGGGCCCGAATGTCGCGTTCAGCGTCCAGAGCAGTCTCTACCTGAACAACACCTATGTCCGGAATGCCGCACTCGTGGTCAAGCATTCGGACGGAGCGGAACTGAAGGGAGAACCCGAGGGCTGGCTGCGGATCGCGGAATACGCGCATGGCATCGACCCGCCCAACAAGCGGCTCGTGCACCAATACACCTGCCCGGTCTACATTGATGGCAAGCGCCAAGACGGACGCACCTTCCCAGCCCAGACCGAGGTCGCTACTCCTCCAGAGGACCTCCAAACACGCCACCTCTGGAGCGACACCTTCCCAGGCTGGGAAACGCCCGGCGCGATCAGTGTCAAGGACGCCCCCTACAACGCCGTTGGCGACCGCGTGGCGGACGACACGGCCGCGATCCAGCGCGCGATCGACGAGAACGAGATCGTCTTCCTGCCCCAGGGCGTCTACGCCATCTCCCGCACGCTCAAGCTGCGCCCCCAGACGAAGCTCATGGGTCTACACCGGTCCTTCAGCATGCTCCGTCCCGTCGCGGTGGAGGGCGGCGACTTCAACGACCCCGCGAACCCGCAACCGGTCATCCGCACGGCGGACGATGCTGACGGGCAAACTGTGCTCGCCTCGGTTGGCCTCACCACCGGCGTCCCCGGCGCGTTTCTCGTCCATTGGCGAGCCGGACGGCACTCGATCTTCCGGGGCGTCAACACCTCCTGCTATTTCTCGCGCACGCCCACGCCCGAAGCACCGGCGCTCCGCCACCCCATGGTCCTCATCTCTGGCAACGGCGGCGGGCGCTGGTACAACTTCCACTCCGACAGTCCCGGCAGCCCACACCCCGACTACCGCCACATTCAGGTGCAGGGCACGCGCGAGCCCCTGGCCTTCTACCAGTGCAATCCCGAGCACGCGAGCAGCGGCACGGAGATGGAACTGCGCGGTGCGCGCAACGTGAGCGTCTACGGGCTCAAGGGGGAGCGGCCGACCCCGATTCTCCTCATCCGCGACTGCGACCACATCTTTGTTTCGGGTTACAGCGGGGTCGCTATCCCCCCGGATGGGGAATCCCTGGTCCGGGTCGAAGGCACCCCCAACTACACCATCGCCAATCTGGTAGACCGCCCCATGGGCGTGCGCGGCAATGCCAAGGCTTGGCACGCTCTGATTGAGCAACCGAGAAGCGGGAAAGAGATCCGCACGGTCCCACTTGAACGGCCCGTCCTCTACAGGCGCGGCCGACCACTGAGAAAGTAGTTACCGGAGACCCAACCATGCTGCACCGATTCAGCGTCTGCGCCCTGTTTCTTCTGGCCTGTGCCTGCCCTGCCCAAGTGATCTTCCAGCAGGACTTCGAGGCTGCCAAAGTCGGTACAGAACTCCCCGGTGGAGTAAAGGACAACTCTGGTTGGGCAGGCGTGACCCCCACGCTGGAGATCGCCGACACGGGCCAGCCGGGACGTGGCAAGGCCCTGGAAGTGCAGGTCCCGGGGTTCTGTCAGATCGCACTGGGCAATCTCTCGGTCAAGAAGAGCACGACCTATCGGGTGCAGATCAGTCTTCGTGCCCTGGGCGACAGTCCGGTCACGGTGTACGCGCGGCGAGGGCCATCGCCGTACACCAAGCTGTTCGGGCGCGACATGGTGGCGCACGAAAACTGGCAAGACATCACCTTCCTCGCCCAGTGCGCCATCGACGAACCCCGGACCGTCCTGCTCCTGCTCTGCCGCGCCAACACGACCCTCACGATCGACAAGTTCAAGATCGAAGAAGTGGACGAAGAGCCCCAGCCACAACCCCCGCCACTGCTTGGCAATCTCTTCCATAACAGCGGCTTCGAACTTGGCATGGAAGGCTGGATGAAGCGAGGAGTCGTGGAGGTGGATACGAGCGTATCCCACTCGGGCAAGGCCAGTGCTCGGATGGGCGAGAAGGGAAACCTCTGCACGCCTTGGTACCCGGTCGGCATCGGCCAGGTCTACACCCTCTCCGGCTGGTTCCGGTCCGAGGGCGGTCCCGCCGAGCCCAGCATCTCCGTCTCGGACTGGTGCCACAAGGAAGGCGGCAAGACCCACAAGCGCGGCAATCTCAAGCTCAAACCAGGCACTTGGCAGCGCCTGACCATGCAGTGGACCGTGCCCTTCCCGTCGGGGATCTCCTCGGAGACAGCCCGGTTCTACGTCAGCATCCATAACGGTGCCCCGGCGGGCAGCACCGTCTGGGCGGACGACTTCATGTTCTCCTACGGTCCCGCCACGCCCTACCTACCCCGACGCCCGTTGGAGCTAGCGGTCACGAGCGACGCCCCCTACAGCACCTACACGGTGGACGAGTCAGTCACACTCCGAGTGAAGTCAGTCGGAGCGGCCAAGCCCGGGACCGTGCAGTTGGTGCGGCTGGACGAATACGACAAGATCGCCGCCCAGACACCTGTGCTTCTAGCGGGCCCGGAAACGGAAGTGGAGCTGGGCAAACTGCCCTCTGGATTCTGGCGGTTCGTCACCCGCAGTGGAGCGAAGCCAGCCGAGGTGGCCGAAGGCGAACTGCTGGTCTCGGTCGGCCCCGTCATGCCGGATGTGCCTCTGGAGAAGTGGCTCGTCGGCAGTCACATCCCCGGCACAGAACGGGCGGTGGCCGCATGCTACAAGCTCGGGATGCGCTGGAACCGCCTGCACGACACCGGCAAGGAAGCGAAGTGGAGCGTCGTCGAGCGCAAGCAGGGCGAATGGAGCTTCCAAGACGACACCATCGCCGCCAAACTGGCGCCTGGCGGCGCCATCCTCGCCAATATGGACGACCTGCCCTCGTGGGTCTATGGCAAGGAGACTCGGCGCCCGGCGCGAATCATGAGCCATCCCACGGCGGACACGACGCACTGGGAGAACTACATCCGCCAGACCGTCACCCACTGGAAGGGGCAGATCCATCACTGGGAGATCATGAACGAGCCCAACCTGTCCCGCGCCGACGCGCTTCCCGGTTTCACGCCCGGCTCCTTCTACGCCCACATGCTGAAGGCCGCCTACCGGGCGATCAAGACTGCCGACCCGAATGCCACCGTGGTCGGCATTGGCGGCTGCCAGGTGCTGGGGCGGAACCAATGGCTGGAGGAGATCTTCGCCGCGGGCGGGCTTGAGGCCTGCGATGCGGTCGCCTACCATGGCTACGGGACCGCCAGTTGGTCCACGACCACCACTCCCGAACGCCTCATCGAACGCGTCGGGGAATGGCGTGCCCTGATGCGCAAGTATGGCCGCGAACTCCCGATCTGGGATACGGAGACCGGCATCCAACTCGCCGGCTCCTCCCGCAAGTTCCACATCCCCGGCGACACCCCACCCGACATTGGTGCCCACCTGATGCCCAAGGCAATCGCCACCGCCCGCGCGGCTGGCGTCCAGCACCTGTTCTTCTACTCCGCCCACGAGCTGACCCACGCTGGTTCGCTTGGCCTCAACTTCATCCTCGACTTCAACAACCAGATGAAATCCGTCGGCGTCCCCATCGCCGTCGCGGCGTCGCTGTTGGAGGGGACCGACTTCATCGCCTTCACTCGCCCCGTACCGGAAGTCGTGCAGATGACGTATTCCCGAGGCACCCAACACATCGCCGTCATCTGGGCCGGGCAAGGCCAGCACGCGACCCCCCGCCCCTTCCCGACCGACCAGGACCACCGCCTCGTCAACTGCTGGGGGCGCGATATCGGCCCCGCCAAGGAATCAGTGCAGGCCACGACCGAGCCAGTCTACGTTCTCAGTCGCACTGCCCAGTGAGGACCATGATGAAGACTGTCCTCTCCCTGCTCGCCCTGACCACTGTCGCTGCCCACGCCGATGGCACCGTGGTCGCCTACCCTACGCCCTACACCATCGTGCAACGCGATGCCAAAGGGAAGGCGATGGTTCCTGTGCATGGCAAGGTCACACCACCAACCCTGGGTATCGCCATGCAAGCGCGTTTTGCGGGCGGACCATGGCTACCGGCAGGAACCCAGGACAAGGATGGCGCGTTCCGGGGGAGCATCCCCGGCGCAGTCGGACAGGGCGCGTTGGAGATCCGCCCGGCGGATCGCCCCGATGCCGTCACCAAGGTCGAGCCCGTGGGCATTGGCGATGTCTTTGTCATCACCGGCCAGTCCAATGCGGACGGTCGTGGTGGGACGATGATCCGCCTGAAGGACGACCTGCCCTGCCTCGGGGCCAAGTATCGCGCCGGCGCCTGGTCGCGTGGCGACGATCCCTCCGACAACGCCGGGAAACACGCCTCGCCGTGGCCCCTCGTCCTGAACAGTCTCATCCCCGAGACCAAGGTTCCCATGGCCTTCATCCAGACCGCCACGGGCAGCACAGTGGTCCGCCAGTGGCGCGGCAGCGGCAACATGTTTGCGCGGATGCAGAAGATGGTCCACGCCGCCACCGGCGGCACCATGCGGGTCCGCGCCGTGCTCTACTACCAAGGCGAAAACGACATCACCCACTGGAACAAGCAGACCGTGCTGGGCGACTATGCGGAGTACAGGAAACACCTCAAACCCATGCTCGACGACACCCACGCCCTGCTCAAGGCCCCGGTCCTCGTAGGCCAGATCACCAACCTGCTCGGCTTCCGCGACCGCAACGACAACATCCGCCGCGCCCAACAGGAAAGCTGGACCGAGAATCCCCACGCCCTGCCCGGCGCCACCGCTTGGGACATCTTCCCCACGGATGGCGTCCACTACCGCACGGCCGACAACATGGCGGCCTTCGCCGCCCGCTGGACCTTTGCCATCCGGAATGCGTTCTACGCAGAGAAGCCCATCCCCTCCCCTCGCCTACTGAAGGCCGAACGCGAGAACGACACCACTCTCTCCCTCCACTTCGCCCGCGAGCTCGCCATCGCCAAATGGGATGGCACCGCCGCCAAGAAAGCCCTCGGCTTCCGCCTCTCCCTCCCCGACGGCACCCTCCTGACCGACGCGGACGTGATCGGGACCCTCGTGGACGGGAAACAGGTCCAACTCCGCCTCCGCAAGCCCATCCCCCCCGGCAGCAAACTCTCCTACGGCAGCGGCTCCGATGGCCAAGGCAAGCCCGTCCTCCGCGACCGTGAGACGGGCCAACCCGTCCCCCTCGTCTTCGGGCGCAAAGTCGAGTAAGGGCTAGCCACGAATTCCACGAATCCCACTAAAGGGGAGAGGAACTGTGAGGCATCCCATCCCTTCCTTCGTGTGATTCGTGGAATTCGTGGCTCCCGTTCCAGAGCCTCCCCTCAGCGTTTCAGCAGCTTCCTGAGCAGGGCCCGTTCGGCTTCGGGTACGACTCTTGGAGCTTCGGTCTCGAACTCGCGGGCAACGATCTGGTGGGCTTGGCTGACAATCTTCTGATGTGCCTTGTACTCCGCTGAGCTCTTCGGGAACGCGGTGCGGGCATTGATCGCCGCGACCCGCCGTTGCAGGCGTCCGTCCTTCACCCACAGTCGCTTGTGCAGCCCCACCAGGGCCACCTTGGTTTCGTCGCTCAACTCACTGCCGAGGACGTTGCGATGCATCGGGACAAAGGGCGCCCATGGACGGTGAAAGAGCACGGGTACCAGCCCTGGTAGTGGATCGTATTCCCAGCTCGCACCCGCTCGCCATGGCTTCACGCCGACCTCGTAGGCCCCGGCGTCCGGGAGCGTGCCTGACTGCGGGACACCCGGCACGGGTTTGCCGGCATCGACCAGGGGGGTGCCGGGACGAGGCCGAAGATCGAAGGTCAGCTTCGCGAAATCGGCAGGAGTGGCCTGCTGGAAGATGGTCGTCAGGTCGGTGGGAAGAAGGACATTGCCGAAGGTAGTCGTACCCTTCATGTCTGTAGATTTCGAGCGGCTCGTGATGCCGTAGGTCGCGTTGTTCGCTACGGTCGAGTTCTCGTTCTGCACGGCCAGACACTCGTTCTTAGTCCACCACTTCTTGGGCTCCGCCCGTTTGGAGACCATGAGGCTGCCGGTTGAGGTGGCCGATGCGGGATCGACCAACACGGTGTTGTTGTATACCCGATTCCGGTCGCCCTTGATAGAGATGCCCCGGCGGCAGTTCCAGACCACGTTGTGGTGCAGCGTCAGTTCCCGGCTCTGGTCGTCGCCGCGCATGCCCATACCAGTGCTGTGGTGAATCCAGTTGTGGTGCGTCACGCTGCCGCGCGCGTTCTGCCCGCCCACATGTACCGCCGCGATGTCGTGGCAGCTCAGGCCTGTGCGGTGGACATGGTTGTAGCCAATGTCTGCGCCGGGACTGTAGTAGAGAATACCCACGTTGCCGCAGTGGGACACGGTGCACCGGCGGACAACATTGCCGCCC
>Ga0307987_1001253_pt1 | contig 14097 bp, 7 predicted proteins | sample EllFjometagen181_FD_203157 | JGI IMG/M metagenome (GOLD analysis project Ga0307987, IMG submission 203157) | Marine microbial communities from Ellis Fjord, Antarctic Ocean - #181 | ecosystem: Environmental > Aquatic > Marine > Unclassified | place: Southern Ocean | collected 2014-10-08
GTTCCTTAATTCGCTCTGGTCCTGAAGTAACAATCTTTTCAACAACACTCTCGTCACATAAACCGGCTCCCGCATCCAAAGTATCTGCTATATGCTTATCAAAACTATCTTCAGGATTAATAACACAAGCAATCCCCCCCTGTGCATTCGCTGTATTACTCTCATTCATTTTTAACTTAGTAACAACAAGCACCTTACCATTATCAGCAAGTTTTAATGCCGAAACCAAACCGGCAAGACCACTTCCGATAATCAGATAATCTGAATCTACAATTTTCATTTTCTCATTCATTTTAAATATTTCCTGCATTATTCGTCCAACGTTCAACGCCGCCCATCCCCTCTGTTCTCTTCCGCTATAGCGGAACCCGACAAACAAATTCCTGCGCTAGCCTTACTAGTCCCGGTCTGCGGGAAGTGCAACGAATTCCACAATCCTTAATCTCTTTATTCCTGCCCACGGAGTGCAACTGTATACTGTGCACTATTCACTACGACGAGCAAAGCTCGTCCTACTCCTTCACCTCGCCACCCCAGGAACGATAACTATCTGCAACAAACCTAAAAGTCTTCTCGTGTGCACCCTTAGAATCATCTGCAACATTATAAATAGGTTCCCCAAACTTAATAAAAACATCCTTGCTTCTATCAATCTTACTTAAATCATTCACAATCTTACCTTTACCAAAAAAATCTGTTTTAATTGCAACAGGAATAACAGGAACATTTGCCCTTGATGCCAACTTATGTCCCAAAGTATTAAACTTGGCTTTATCTAAAATAACACTTCTTGTTGATTGAGGAAAAATCACAAGAGAAGTACCACCATTCAGTTTCTTCAATCCCTCAGTAAGAACAATCTTCAAATCCTCCCTAGGATTAACGCGCTTAACAACAATTGGATCAATAGCTCCCAAAACATCCTTGAAATAAGGATAATTAATTAAAGATTCTTTTAAAACATAAGTTCCGAAACCATAATTAAGAAAAATACAAGGAAACATTACAGGTTCCATTATACTCATATGATTGGATACCAAGACACAAGGTCCATCTCGCATAATTTCAAGATTCTCTATACCTTCAACCGACACCTTTGTACCAGCACGTTCAACAAGCTGAAACATCCTCAATGACTGACAAGCCCATTCATGATGGTCAAGCTTGCCGTTTTTTGAGAGTTTAGAACAATCCCACACAACCTTCAACAAGCAAATATAAAACCAGAAATCAAAACTAAACAAAAAGTTCTTTTTACACATCTTAAGAACATCATCAGATGTCCTATATTTATGTTCATTCTTTACAACTGTACTAAACTCATCGTAGTTCATTAAGCAACGCTTCATCCAAACCCCAACCTTTCTTCAAAACGTAAATATATTTGCACAAGATTATAACATACTTATAAAGACAACTTCAAACCTTTTCTATAACTGGACATCCAGTTTGTTACAGAAACCGCCCTTCAACAGGAAATTAACACCTCAGGAGTAATCAATTAATTGAAACTTAAGGAATCCTTTCGGCGGTATTTGTGTAACGCGACGATCTTCGTTGCAAGTGCTTGGGGGCGATAACGTCCTCGTTATCATACAAAATAAATACCAGCGGCTGTGTCTGGCGTAGCTTGAAAAGCGAAGACCGAAGCTTTTCCAACGTTTACAGTTTCTTTTAGTCCCATGTCTCCCATAAGTACCATAGATCGCATAACCTCCAAACTATCCACTATACGCTTTGTACTATGACTACGAGTAAAACACTTTTTAAACAAGGGGTTCATAATAAGGAAATAAACACATTGTATATATGACAGGATGATGATCAGAAAAAAGCTAAAAGAATGCTTGACAAAAAATTATATTAATATTATTGTGAATTTATCACAAATTAAAATGACTATAAAACAACATTATATTACCGCCAATATAGCTTGTAAATTTTAAAATACGTTTAGGTTTTGAAAAATGAGAATAATATATTTTTACATAAATTGCTTGAGTCCAGATTATCTTGGATGTTATGGATATAACCGTTCCCCCTCTCCAACTATTTACAGTATTGTACAAAACAGTATTCTTTTTAAGCATTACTATTGTACAAACGCCCCATGTTTACCTATCATATTTTTGGGCTCAGGCCGATTCGGCATTCGTAACGGAGCCGTTTCTAATCATGGGTATAGTGCAAGGCTGCACCTTTAAGAGGCAACCATGCCATCAACACCCTTCACGGAAATGAAGGTAGCAATTTCTGTAAGCTCAAGGTGGAACTGTAGGAGTGAAAAATGTTTTGATGTAATTCTGAAGTTGCCGCGCACGAGACTTGTAGCGTCTTTGTTTCGTGGGCTCGCAGTTTTTGTGAAACGACATAAGTGAGGTTTTGGTAGATATAGGATAATTATACTCGGAAATATATCTGTTTTTTTTGAAGTGTTTTTATTGTTTACTATAATTGCTTAGCATATTTAAGGGTTGAATTTCAGCCAAGTTTATGGTATATAGATAATTAAAATGTAAGGGAGATTGAAATGAAGGTAAAAGTAAATAAATTGCTAGTAAAATTGTTCGAAGGGCGAGACGTTGTATGTGCGGAGGTACTGATGAAAGAACGGTACGTTCTAGGATTGAGGGCCTTGGGCAAGTCTTTGCTTGAACGCTCAAGAATAACTTTTGGCCAATGCGTGCTTCTTCTAGCGACTGCTCTAGCGGTAACCAACGCTTTCGGGGCTCCAACTTCCTCTCAGCAAGCAGAAACGGTGGTCCGAGGTTTTCTGCGGACCGACCCGCAACCCCTCACAGCCACACTGGGACAAGTCGTAAAGAAATCCGTCACGTTCCAGAATATTCAGCATGAGGAAATCTATCATGTGGTTTTCATGGAACCATCTGGTTTCTTTATAGTACCTGCCGATGACTTGGTGTCGCCGATTATCGCATTCTCTTCTGGAGATTCTTTCGACCCTTCAGACAGCAACCCGTTTGGAGCTCTCGTAAGCCAAGACCTTGCTTCCCGAGTGCAGCGTGTGCGCCAACTGCAGAAAGCGAAACAAGCAAAGGGCACGAACCTATCTGTCAAGGGAAGAGAGCAGACATCCCTGAACCACTGGAAAGCACTGAGTGAGGCAAGTGACGGATTGGTTGAAATGGGATTGGGAAGCGTTTCGGACGTGCGTGTTGACCCCCTTGTGCAGAGCGAATGGAGTCAGACAACCGTCAGCGGTGATGCTTGCTACAACTACTACACGCCACCCAACGCGGCAGGAAGTGCAAGCAACTACCCAGATGGCTGTGTGGCGACGGCAATGGCCCAGTTGATGCGATTCTGGCAGCACCCAACGGCCGGCATCGGCACAACATCGTTCAGCATCGAAGTGGACGGCGTTGGAGAGTCCCGTTCGTTACGTGGAGGAGACGGTTCGGGCGGCGGTTACGTCTGGTCTAACATGGTACTGATTCCGGCCGGCGGGACAACGCTTGCAGAACGACAGGCGATCGGTTCGCTGTGTCACGATGCGAGCGTTTCGGTCAACATGAGCTACACGGCAACCGGTTCAGGTACGGATACGCTACAGGCCGGTAATGCCCTGCGGACAACGTTTGGTTATGCGAACGCCGTACGCGGCTACAATGGCAGTAGCAATTTCGATGCGGACGACCTTTGGCAGATGGTGAACCCGAATCTCGATTCGGGGTATCCGGTTCTGTTGGGGATTACAGGCAGTGTGGGTGGTCACGCGATCGTTTGCGACGGATACGGCTACTCCGATTCGGTGGTGTATCACCACTTGAACATGGGCTGGGCAGGAAATGACGACGTGTGGTACAATCTTCCCAACATCGACTCTAGCCCCTCTTTCGAGAGCGTATACAAGACGGTCTACAACGTTTATGTGACCGGGTCCGGCGAGATTCTGAGTGGACGTGTCACGGACAGCTCCGACCAACCCGTCTCCGGTGCCACTGTCACTGCCGTGAGAAGCGGAGGAGGCACCTACACGATGTCGACCAGCGCAAACGGCATCTACGCCTTCGCGAAAATACCGGCGAACTCCACCTACACGGTGCGTGCGAGCAAACCTGGCTACGCGTTCGCCGAACAAACGGCAGCAACGGGAACATCTTCGGACTATTCGCCAAACAGCGGGAATGTGTGGGGGGTGGATTTTAGGGGAGGTTCACTAGATGCACCAACGCTCGTCGCAGAGCCAAGTGCGACGCAAGGAACAGTGAATACCATTTCTTGGAGCGCGGAATCACTTGCATTTGTGCGGGATACTCTCGACGCGCCCCAGGAGAGCTCATCGGATGATTTGCCATCTTTGGTGGACGTCGTCGTTCAGCCCGCAGGCGCTTCTCCCATGACTGCTGAAGAAACGCTGCCGGCTCTAAGCGTCGTACGGGTCAACACGCCACGCGCGACCGGATCGCGCGACAGCACTCTGCCGTCGGTAGATCCAAGTCTGCTGGCTGCCCTTCCGCGACTCTTTGCATCAACAGCAGACGATCAGATGGCACCCTCGCTGCTAGGCGGACTGGAAACCCTCTCCGACATAACGATCTACGACAACACGACCTCTTCCGGAAGCGGCTATTCCCCGGGTACGAGCATTGAGTTACTTGATTTCGGTACAGGTGTTGGTGGCACCGTCACGAGTTTCAAAATCGGCTATTATACGTCGCTCTCATCTCCCGGCACGGTCCGCATAGAGTTTCGAACTGGCACGACCAGTTCGACACGCGGCACTTTCCTAGTAGGCTTCGATTTGTCAGGACTGTCGGGCTCATCTTCCCCTGGCTCCAATCAATTCTTTGAGCAAACCATCGACATTACAGGTTCGGAGTTCGACCTCCTGTCCGGCTCTTTCGGATATTCCTACTTCTTCGACAATGCAGATACAGGTGCGTGGCTTTCGAGCGGGGGAAGCGGTGCCGTGGACGGTTTCTGGCTCAATGGTAACTACTACAGCAGTCCTTGGGGCGGTTCTCCCTGGGCTGGACTCCATATGGCAGTCACCGCCTCCTCCAGCACGCCGCCTGACTTGCAGGCTCTGAGTCCTTCGAGGCAGGCTTCGACAGTAACGGAGCACTACCCGTTCTGGGTGAAAGTACAGGTCAATAACGGCGGAACCGGGTTGGCCAACTCTAGCCACGTGACACTGTACCTATCCACAGACGGCGATACCGATGTTTCTGACGATTACCTGGTGGGAGAGAAGGCAGTGGGAGTGTTGGTGGCCAGTTCTTCGGAATGGGTCCAGTGGGACTTTGATATGCCTGACCTCGGATCTGGAAGCTACACGATCCAACCGGTGTTTGTGGTGGACAACAGGGATGAGGTGACCGAGAGCGATGAAAGCAACACCTACAATAGCGGCGGATCTTTCACGGCCGTGGATGCACCTACGGTTTACTACGCGGAATGTGCAGACAATCTCAGCTTCGCTTCCCCGATAAACTCGGGTTGGTTGACGTCAACCGAGCACACGTTTACGGGACTTATGGCTGGGCAAACGTATTGGTACCGCGTGAAAGCGGGGCAGGGACCTACCGGTAACCGGATAGAAACAGGCTGGTCCAACGTTGAGTGGTCGATAAATGACGCAACCTCTCCGAGTTGCACGATCACCGGAGATGATGGAAACCCGACCGCCGCCTCGACGGTACACTTCAGCGTGGACTTTAGCGAGGACGTGACAGGATTCACGCAATCGGACGTGGACTTGACGGGCACCGCACCGGGAAAAATTATAACAGGTTTAACCGGGAGCGGTAGCAACTACACTGCAACAGTCAGCAACATCAATGGCAGCGGTTCGGTCACCATCGAGATCACCGCTGGCAAATGCACGGACGTAGCGGGTAATCCCAATACGGCTGGCGGTCCGACCAGTTACACAATTGACCAAACGGCCTCGGTCATATCCACCATCACCTCAGCAACAGCTGACGGGAACTATGGGCAGGGAGCGGCGATCGACGTTATTCTCAACTTCTCTGAGGACGTGACGCTTGTTGGTGGAAACCTCATCGTCACATTGGAAACGGGAACAACCGACCGTGACGTTGCAATTAGTCCCTTCGGACTCACGAGCACTATCTCCGGTACCTACACGGTGCAGACAGGGGATATGTCCACTGATTTGTCTGTGAAAAGCATAAGCATTTCCGGGGGAACTCTTCGTGACTTAGCAGGAAATGATGCATCACTAATTATTCCAGCTGGACAAAATCTGGATGATAATAAAGATATTGTAATTCAATCGTATTACGAATTGGATAGTGATGGCGACGGGATTCCGGACTGGTGGGAAACGCAGTATTATGGCGGAGGGACAAATGCCAACTGTGATGCGATCTGCTCGAATGGTGTCAACACGGTCATGCAGGCTTACATTGCAGGCATCGACCCCACACAGTCAGACGCTTGGTTTATTATTACCAGTTTCGGAGATTCATTGCATTGGAACAGCGTTTCAGGACGAGTGTACTCCGTCTATTGGACAACGAATCTGCTTAATGAGTTTATTCCACTGGAAACCAATATTCCATGGCCGACTAATCAGTTCATCGACACCCTTCACGGGAATGAAGGTAGCAGTTTCTATAAGCTCAAGGTGGAGTTGCAGGAGTGAAAAGTGTTTTGATATAAATTTTATATTAGCGTTACTGCTGCTTCGGTGAATGAGCCATCACAGTTAACGAGGACTACGGACTTAGTGACCAAGGACCAAAATATCCCACGCTTGCTCGCGCAACTGTTAACATTTTTTAGTTCCAACTTTGCGGGACTAGCAAAGCTAGCACAGAGTCCTTAGTCCTTGCTCATCTGGTCAAAACAAAAAAACACGACAATGTTTTGTTACTTTTTCTGATGAACGTCGAACATTCAACGTTCAATGATGAAGGGATAACACGGCCGTGAACAGGGTGATTCTTTCTCTTTTGTATTTTTCCAAGGGTTTACACCCGTGGCTACAAAGATATCGCTCCAATGGAGCTATAACCAGATATCAACAATCAAAGGTCAATATCAATGTTCTTTCGGGCTATGCATCAATATAAGCTTGAATTAATTGATATTAACGATATTGAATCTGTTTACGAACCTTATGTTGATGCTCTTTTAGGCATTGTTTTTTATAAAGAACTCCTATCATTGTCAGAAACTCCTTATTTTCCGATTATAACCTTTAACTCTCCGATGATAGCTTATAATATTCATATTAAGCACTATTGGTAGGAGAATGCGAAACAAAAGGAGAAAATGATAAATAAAAATCATTGACTTGTGAAAAATATTAAGCCATTATGTGACAACAATATAGAACAAGTTGTTGATATTGTGGATTTGCGTTTGACTATAGGTAACGCAGAAAAGAAATATTACCAGCTGCTGGTACCTGTGTGTTGCAGGTGAAATGGAACGTGTTTTATCTTAATAAAGGAGATGGTGATATGAAGATTGTTTGTTTAAGTCTGATTGTTTGTTTAAGTGTGTCGTTTGTTAGTGCAGGTGTTGTTCCCGAGGCTACATTCATTGCAACTTGGAACGGAGATACGGGAAATAGCGGTATTGATGCGAATTACTCTTCGGAAAACACCGTGGCTGATGTTATTGAAGGGACCCCTGGACCAGTAGTAATAGCTTCTGCTAAATATGGGAATGGAGCCATTGATCTTACAGATGTGTACCCGACGACAACTTCTAGTGACAATCCCAGTCTAGCATATCCTGCTCTTTCTGTAGTAGATCAAGATGTTGGCTCTGTTATGTTCTGGATTCGCTGCGATGGAGCTACCGATGATATGAGGTTCTTTTATGCCGAGTTTCCAGAAGGCAAATATATTACACTATTGCAGGGCTCAAGCATTGATCGTTTGTATTTAATGATTAATGCACAAACCCTTCAGTATCTATATATAGACGGAGGTCGATCTTTAATAAACGATAACCAGTGGCACCATTTATCCGTCACATGGGACAATTCAACAGATACCGTTTGTATGTATATTCATGATAAAGATGGAATTTTAGAGCTATCCAATACGGCCGTAATTACAAGTTGGTCGCTACTGCCCCCTACTGTCACTAGCGATTTCTGGCTATCGGATAATGAGTATCATTCAAGAGGATCAAACGGTATTTTGGATGATTATGTGATATCGTCCAAAGCCCTTACACTATCCGAAATTGAAACGTCTATAATTGGTGAAGCTACCCTTCATGCTTCTGTCCCAGCTTATATTCCTTCAACAACTTTCATTGCAAACTGGAATGGAAATACGGGAAGTAGCGGTTTTGACGGCGATTACTCTAAGGGAAACGCGGTGGCTCAGGGGATTGAAGGTACTCCCGGTCCGATTATACGGAATTCAGGAAAATATGGTGTAGGAGCAATTGATCTTACAGATGTGTTCCCTACGGTTACCAGTTCTGACAATCCAAGTCTGAAATACTTTTCACAAAACATTGTGAATCCAAATATTGGTACGGTTATGGTTTGGGTACGACATCTAGAGCCAGCTGTGAATGACGAAATGAGATATTTCTATGCACAGTATCCTTTTCAAGATTCAGCAGCAGGTTTTATCTCCTTTACAAAGAATGGAGCAGATACTCTTGATCGTTTGTATCTTTCGATCGGCGATAGTAGCGGCACTATTCAACATCTTTATATAGCGGGTGGGTGGTCTGCAATAAACGATAACCTGTGGCACCATTTATCCATCACATGGGACAATTCAACAGATACCGTTTGTATGTATATTCATGATAAAGATGGAAATTTACAGTTATCAAACACGACCGTGATTACAAGCTGGTCTATAGCATCTCCTGATGCCAGCAGCTATTTCTGGGTGGCAGATAACGACTATACATCAAGAGGAGTAAATGGTCTTATGGATGATTACGTAATATCGTCAAAGGCATTCACGTTATCAGAAATAGGAACTTATATAATGGGTGAAGCTACTGTTCAGCCCCCCTTAGGTACAGTAATTATCCTAGAATAGTTTAGGGAAATATGCATGGATAAATAAGCACAAGTCCGGTTTTGTGAGGGGCATTGAAGTTCGTTTCTCAAGATTTGAATATTGTGGCACTCCACATACTGAAAGGGGGTGCAAGTGGCTAACAAGTGAAATCTTAAGAAAAGAACCGTATTATGCTTACTAAACAAAACCGAAAGAGAAAAAAATTGTCTTTAACAAACGTATATTGTATAGCTATTTATCTAGTAACCTGCTTTACAGTAAATGCAGAAATCCTGTTGATAAATCATTTTAATGGAGATAAGTCTGAAAACTACTCCAATATTCAAGGCCTTAGGCTGAGTAATCAAAAACAAATGATTTCTAGTCATAAAAGTTGTATATATAAAGATACTTCTGGAAATAATGAAGTGTTACAATTGGGCAATGAATTACAGTATGTACTAGATACGCCTTTGGTAATGCGTAGCGGAGGGATTGCATTTTGGATAAACAATACTGATGGGTTCAATCTTGAGAGCTACAGGAAACATGGGAATACTCCGCTGGTCAAAATGGTATTTCAAAATGGTAGCACTATTAAAATCTATTTCTACTATAACAATAAATATGATGAATGGGTTTTAAATTGTCATATAGTCGGGAACAATCAGAAATTGATACCTGTCAATTATCGTATTGCAGGTTCAATAACTAGGAACTTTACAAAAAAACTTTCCGGGGGGACTAAATGGAAGGGCGGGGAATGGCATCATGTTGCTCTTACATGGGGTATGAACGATACTAGGTTATACCTGGACGGTTCCTTAATGGATAAAAGAGTAGCTGACCTTCAATTAAACAAGCTTGTTTCTTTCTCGCTCGGTACAAAAGGTGCCTCACATATTCTCATGGATGAGTTGGTGTTATTTAATGAGCCTGATGATGTGGATGCTATATTGCAAACGGTACGAGATGAACATAAATTCAATATTCCAGAATATAATAAATACACAACAGAAAATGGACCTGCCGTAACAAATCAAAGAGGATATTATGTTCCGTTTATAAATATCGCCCCCCTCATGGACGGAAATGTCTTGGATGATCCAGCATGGCAGGAAATGGCACAATCCTTTGTATTGGGAGTAAATGATTATAACCACTCTCCCGTGTTTCCTCCAACTGTTTGGGGCATTGCGCATGATAACAAGTATATTTATGTCAGTGCGGTCTGTTTTGAACCTAATATGGCTGATTTACATTATTCCAAACATGGAAACGATGTCTGGGGGGATGATGCAATAGAGCTGTTTTTTGCTCCCAAAGATAAAATTTTACAATTTGTGGGTAATGCAGGTGATGGATATTTTGACGGGAAAGGAAGAGGTGGTAGCGAGTGGAATTGTCCGGACTGGACTAAGGCTGCAAAAAGAGACAATGATTTTTGGAGTATTGAGTTTAAGCTTCCTTTAAATGTTGTTGCAGAGGGAGTTGAAAATGGCGAGCTTTTGAAGTTTAATTTTGGTAGAGATTTTAAAGCAGGTAACAATATGTCTATGAGATATGGTACTTGGTCTTATCTCATGGGGTCTAGTTTTTTCAAGGAAGTCCGTTATAACCAAATTGTTTTGGGTAAAAAGGGCGATGACGCAAATAATACAGCTTGGAAAACAGCTAATGCAGGTTTTGCTGACAAGTTCAAAAAAGATTTAAAACATCGTTTTTTAGATTTAAACAAAACATTGTCTATTTCAAATGACATAAGGAATGATCCAAACGTGGAAGAAATGTTGAGCAGTTTTGATGAAATAGCAGATAAGATGAAACAGATTAACGCACTCGGCTTATCAGATTATGAATCTATCTATATTTTGATAGATACATGGATGGGAATAAACAAAATAGAGAGTTCTGCAAAAGAAACGATCAACATTCTGCAAAAGAAACTTATAGAAAAGTATACTATTAATTCATTTCCTGATTCAACGACTAAAGGGGTATCTGAGAATGAAAAATATTTTTATATAAATATGAACGGAGCAAAGTATGCAATAAATAAATCTAATGGAATTATTAGTGGTGTTTGGAATGCTAAGGGAGAAAAAATCACGGATTTAATATATGATTCATATATATTGGAAACTAAGCACGATGATGCTGAGGAATATTTTGAGTTCGATGACACAGTTTTCAACATAGACATCAAACACGATGCCGGCAAGACTGTTTTATCAATGAAATGCAAAAACACAAATATTCTTAGTGTAATCCTTAAACAATACACTTTCCATTCGGATAAATCGGCTTTACTATCGAAGAAAGTAAGTATTTCAGATGTGAAGCAAAAAGAAATATTAATGAAAATAATATCGAATACTTGCTTCTGTTCATCATATAGAAAGAATAGCATTTATAACAGATATATTGCTAATGGAGCAAATCTAACTTTATATCCAGCCAATAAAATATCGGAAGATTTAGGAATTCCTTTCACAACAGGATGGCCTAATGATAATGGATGGTCTCAATGGTTACTTGTTAATCCTGATCAATCAAGCCTATTCGCACAATATATATGGAAGGTTAACAACAAAGTTGTTTTTCCGCCGCTGTCTCCTATAAAAACATATTTGACAAAGTATGGTTGGAAAATACCATATTTCACTCAATTTCTAAATCCAGAAAAAAACAGTATTTCAGCAGAAATATGTTTTGATTTTTATAATGGTGATAGGGTTTCCTATTATAAAGAGCGCTATTTTGGTCGAGAAGAAATTGAGGAGCTTTATAGTAGGTTTTCAGTCCCATCTATTGTCAAAGGACTCCGGTTTGGTGTTTCATCTGTCAATTTTCATCTGAGATGGCTGAGCAAGCACAAGCCGAATCTTCTTCCGCACGAAATGCAATTTTGGGACGAATTTATGAAATACTGCAGAAGTGATGAAACGGGGGTTAACTGTAACATGCATTGGGCAATTAAACATCCAGATTATTCTGCAGAACCAGACAAGAAATTTACAGCAGGTATTTTGGAACACAGCAATGATAAGTTTTTTGAAATTCCATCTGAATTTATAAAATCATCTATTAAAGCTTCTCATGATTATACAAAAGACAAATCAAAGGTTTCACTTTATACGTATCATGCTGAAGTCTTTTCCCCATTATCTGCTGCGGATGAATCATGGTATGTCCATTTAAAAAACGGGAAAAGAATTAATTCAAGCTGGTGTGAAAGTCTTTGTATCGCTAATACAACTCCTATTGTTGAATCAGGTAAATATCTTAATGATGCAGAAATGTTATATAAATATATAGGAATGGATAGCTATTATGTTGATGGCTATCCAGCTTTGCCGCTTTCAGTGGACTGGAATACATTTCGTGTGACCCCGCCAAATTACATTGTTGATCTTTCGTTGGATCTGGAAAAAATTGCTAGTAAATATAATGGTTTCAATTTCTATAATTCAGGGGGGTTATTGATACCGGGACAGGATGTTGCATATTATGAGGGTGCAGATGGAAGGAATAGCAAATACCAATGGCAAGAAGCATCAGATGCATTTTTATTGTCACAAATCTCCAGACGAAAAAATGTTAAGGTTATTCCGCTGAAATGGCAGTCTGATATAATGAGAACCGGGAACGTCATTGATAGTAGAAACTTTATTAATAATATTATTCTTTTTGGCTGGACAAGTTCCAACCGCATTGTTGGTCCAACTACACAAAAAAAATATTACAACAACAATTATCTGGCAACTCAACGAGGTGCTTTTAGATTGGGAGAGATTGGTGTTGATTTATCCGAAATACAGCTTGTTGATTTTGATATGAAGCCTTGTTGGTGGAAAGACTGGAATAAGGAGATTGAAAGCTACTCTTACAATATCGGTAACGCTTCTCTTATTAATTTTATAAACCATTCAGAATCAGAAAAAGACATAACATTCTCCTTAAACATTGATGAGGCAGGTATAGAAAAAGATAAACCGGTTAATATTTACTTGTTAAGACCTGTATATGCCAATGATTTTCTTATACCATTTAAAGCATTGCAGAAATCTTGGTATATTCGGGAGATGTTCAGTAAAGTACGTATTGAAAAATATGAGCTTTCAAGTGATAGATTAAGCTTTAAATTACCGGGTATAGTACCAGATGCCGCATGTGTTGTTTTGATAACACAAACGCCAGCATTTGTTTATTCTGCAGACAATATTAACACAGACATCCCGCTCCCTGAACAACTGGGAATCAAGATAGACTGTGTGGATCAAGAAAATGATTCTTTGCTTCTTAAGGTTTCTGCTGATAAAAATGCACATATTGTTGTTCCTGAATTTAATGTAAATTCAGAAGTAATGATTAACAATACAAAATTACCTGCCTCTCATATTGGCACAAGCCTATTTTCTGATAAACAAGTTTTGGTTATTCCGATTAAAAAAGGAACTTCCACCATTAGTATCAAAAAGAGTACAAGACAGTCTAATATTCAATATTCAAAGATAAATATTGACTCATTACCAACGAAAATTAATGCAGGAGATGTTGTGCCAATTAGTATTTCTTATGATTTTTCTGAGACACCACTAGATGAGCATAAAGTCATTAGTGTTTATCTCTATCGAAACGGGATATGCAGATATTATAATTCTGAGCCTATAGCAAATAATAAAGGGAAGATAAAAATACAACTAGATACTTATACTATTCCAAATGAGGTTAAAAATTTATTGAATGTAAAAAAAGAATATAAGTACTCAATTGATATAGCTGTAAGTACAGAACATAATGTTTTTAATGCACCTGTTTTTCGAAAAAGATGTGGCGAAATTGTAATTACGGAATAATACATAGGGCGGTCGAACCGCAACCAAAATGTAAAAGGTAAAGAACAATTGCCACTTCGCTGTTCTCGTTACTTTAGAAAAGCCTAAAGCCTCTCTCCCGTTGGTCGGGTGCGGAAACAAACCATGCTTAGTCGAGCAACTATTGACATCTTTAATATTTTGTCATTTTTCTGTTGAACGTCGAACATTCAACGTCCAACATCCAACGTCCAATAATGAATAGAAGACAGAAAAAACACCCAATATTCAACATTCAATAT